>Ga0066825_10000353_pt1 | contig 14970 bp, 16 predicted proteins | sample ETNtaG_6_FD_65608 | JGI IMG/M metagenome (GOLD analysis project Ga0066825, IMG submission 65608) | Marine microbial and viral communities from oxygen minimum zone, Eastern Pacific Ocean - ETNP201306SV45 | ecosystem: Environmental > Aquatic > Marine > Oceanic | place: Pacific Ocean: Eastern...
CAACGGCTGTTTCTCTGCCAGCATTAACTTTGCCGCCAGTTTAGTAAGTCTCTTTTTTGGCGAGGGCGATTGGCAGGAAACAGTTAAAATCGCTGTTTTGGCGGGTTGGGATTCTGATAATCCCGCAGCAACTTGGGGTGGTCTGTTGGGATTTATGGAAGGCCAAGCAGGGATAGAGCGCATCTTCGGCCGTAAATTTTCCGGACGTTACAATATTCATCGTACTCGAACTGGTTTTCCCGTAGCCAATGGTGTCGATAATTTTGTTGATATGTCAGCAATGGGTTTACAGATTATTGATCGTGCGGTTGTTGAGGAAATGAGCGGGCGTATTGCCGGTGACGCTTGGGTCATTCCTGCGCAGGCGCAGTAGGAACCGTCGCACTGCGCAAAAAAGCACGTATGTGTGCGCTTAGGTTTGGTCTAAGGCAATCACGGTTGCCCTAGCACTGGCATTGCACTTATCTTGGAAGCACTAGCGAGAGGAGCATGTTATGCAGCAACGATTACTTGGGCAGGCAAAAACCCCGGTATCAGCCTTGGGTTATGGCGCCATGTCATTCAGTGACTTTTATGGCCCCACCGATGATGACAAGTCTTATGCCATTCTCGATCGCTGTTTAGACTTGGGTATTACCCATATCGATACCTCGAATGTTTACGGGCTGGGTCGGTCGGAGCAACGCATTGGCGCTTATCTGGCGAAGCAAGGTAAGCAGGCACAGGACTTTTTTACCATTGCAACCAAGGCTGGCATCGCCAGCAAAGAGGATGGCACCCGATATTTTGACAATAGTCTGGCGCACCTTGAGTCCGAACTGGATAAGTCCCTGCAGCGGTTGGGCGTTGAGCAAGTTGAATTGCTATACGTGCACCGCCGGGATGCCAGCGTGCCCATCGAAGAAGTGGCCGAGTCCCTGGCGACCCTGGTGAAAAAAGGTAAGACACGCCAAATCGGTTTTTCTGAGATTGCTCCAACGTCGTTGGAAATTGCGAATGAAATTCATCCGGTGGCGGCGGTTCAGTCTGAGTATTCTCTGGCGACGCGCTCTCCAGAAATGGGATTGGTGCAAAAAACTGCCCAGCTTGATGCCGCGCTGGTGGCATTTAGCCCGATTGGTCGGTCTCTGTTAACGGATCACCCATTATCTTTTGCGGCCTGCCAAAACCTAACCTTTATGAAAATCAATCCGCGCTTTCAGCAAGACACCTATCCGCGGAATATTCAGGCGTCCAGTGGTTTTCGGGCGCTGGCTGCGGAAATGGGTATCTCCACCTCGGGTCTGGCAATCGCCTGGTTGCTCGCTCAAGGCGACCACGTATTGCCTATCCCCGGTACCCGTTCTGTAGAGCACCTCAATGAGTTGGCTGCGGGCGTTGACTTGGTGTTAAGCGCAACAGATCTGGCGGCGATAGAGGCTGTGCTGCCAATTGGCTGGTGTCATGGTGATCGCTATGCTCACGGTCAATGGAGAGGCCCAGAAAAATACTGTTGAGCGCGGCAAATTTATCTCGCGAACCTAAAACACCAGAGGACGGAGCAACAACAATGGAACTCGTAAGCAGATCGGATGATTCAGGTATTGCCATTCTCAGCCTCAACAGGCCCGATATGCTGAATGCGCTCAGTCCTAGTTTATTTAATGAACTCCGAGCCCATATCGACGCCATTGCAGAGCAAACCGAAGCCGTGGGTTGTGTCATCTTGCGTGGTGAAGGGCGGTCCTTTTCTGCAGGTAACGACCTCAAAGCGATTCAGGCGGGTGAAAAACCGCCGTCCGCGCACTTTCAGGCGGAAACACTTGATGCGATAGAGCGTTTGCCGCAACCGGTGATAGCTGCAGTGCAAGGTCACTGCTACACCGGTGCACTGGAACTGGCTATTGCCTGTGATTTGTTGATTGCCGCAGACAATGCGCGTTTTTGCGATACCCATGGTAAGTGGGGAATGTCGCCCACTTGGGGTATGAGTCAGCGCTTGCCCAGACGCGTGGGCCTGCTGGCTGCCAAAGAAATGATGTTTTCTGGCCGGGTGATTGGTGGAGAGGAAGCGGTTGCCATGGGTTTAGCAAATCGCTGTGTTGCCGAAGAGGAGTTATTGCAGGAGGCCATTGCTATGGCGAAGAGCTTCTTGGGCAATTCTTGGTTCACTTTGCGTGCCGATAAAATGCTCATTAACGGCGGGCTGGACAATACACTACAGGAGGGGCTTGCCTGGGAACGCAAAAATAGTCCCGGTCGCGGCCCTGATATGGAAGAACGGTTACGCGAGTTCGCTAAGAAATAGCCGTGCAGGTGCATGTGGATGGGATCTTTTGATGATCGCCATTTACCAAATTAATTGTCTTAGGCCTGCATTTGACTGATACATTGGGGAAGGGAAAAAAGGGGGATACATGTCGATAAAGATAGATCCAGTAAGCGGATTAAAGGTTTTCAACACCCGTGCTGCAAAGGCGTCGGAAAAAATTACTGGTAAGGGTTATTCGACCATTACTGATGAGGCGCTTAAAACCTTACCCCCAGAGCCGGTTGGCGCGGTATTCGACGCAGAAGAACAGGCAAAGTATAAGGCCTTCAAAGAAGCGCGCGCTGGGGCTGCTGACTATATAGAGATGAAGGGCGAGTTTAGCCGCTACCTAGAAGATGTTTATTCAGCCGATCCAGTGCCCCGTGAAGCGTTAACTGATGAATGCGATGTGCTCGTTGTTGGCGCCGGATTTGCTGGGCTATTGCTCTGGCACAAGCTGCGTGCAGCAGGTTTTGAAAATGTACGCTTTTGCGAAAAAGGTGGGGATGTGGGCGGCACCTGGTATTGGAATCGCTACCCTGGTATTGCTTGTGACGTAGAGTCGTACAGTTACCTACCGCTGCTCGAGGAGATGGATTACATCCCGTCGATGAAATTTGCCGCGGGCTTCGAAATTATGGAGTACTGCCAGAAGATGGCAGAAAAGTTCGGTTTCTATGATAAGTGTCTGTTTCACACCACAGTGGAAAAAACTGAATGGGATGAAGCCAGCACGCGCTGGACTGTGCACACCGACCGTGGTGATGCCATGCGCGCCAAGTTTGTGGTTTTAGCCAATGGTATTCTGACAACGCCTAAGCTGGCGCGCATTGATGGCATGCAGTCATTTGCCGGCGACTCGTTCCATACCTCGCGCTGGGACTACAATATCGATCTAAAGGGCAAGCGGGTTGGCATTATCGGTACCGGTGCCACAGCCGTACAGGCCGTGCCGGAATTGGCCAAAATCGTTGAAGAACTGTATGTCTTTCAGCGCACACCATCGTCTATAGACGTGCGCGATCAACGCGAGACATCAGTAGAAGAATTCCGTGAATGGGCGAAAGAGCCTGGTTGGGCAAAGGCGCGACGTGCGCGGTTTGCAAAAATCTCTCAAGGCCGCACCGCTTTAAAAGCTAACGATGACTATCTGGCAGGCCGTGTCAATGATTTTCGTGAGCGCAAGCAACACTCCGAACAAATCAGCCCCGAAGAGTTGGTGCAGAAACAACTCGACAGTAATTTCCGCATCATGGAGCAAATTCGCGCTCGAGTGGACGCCATTGTCGAGGACCCGGCTACTGCAGCGGCGCTCAAGCCCTACTATCCCTATGGTTGTAAGCGCCCGACCTTCCATGACGAATACCTGCCAACCTTTAATTTGCCCCATGTGCACCTTGTTGACACAGCCCCTAAGGGGGTCAGTCAAATTAATGCGCAAGGCGTTGTGCATGACGGCAAAGAGTATCCGTTAGATGTGCTCATATATGCTACGGGTTTTCAGTGGATGGCGACTTCAACGTTCAATATGGTTGTGGGGCGTGAGGGTCGAACTCTGCGCGACAAGTGGCAGGAAGAAGGCACGAAAACGTTCTTAGGACTGCACAGTAAAGGTTTCCCCAATTTATTCCTGATTTCTGGACCTCAGGGTGGTGGTGGCAGTTTTAACTTTACCAACGCCATCGAAGAACATGGTGACTACGTGGTTTGGCTGCTTGAAACCATGCGCGATCAAGGCAACGAGGTGGTTGATGTAGAGGCTGAACATGAAGATTCTTACGCCAAACATTGTCGCGATGCCGATCAGTTGACGCGCCCACTGCGCGACTGCATTACTTATTACAATGGCCATGGCGAAGCCGAGCCGGGAAGTCTGGCCTACTACGGTGGCGGTACCTGGCATAAATATCGAATCCGTGCGCAAGAGTCCTTAGAGCCGTATATTTTCGATTAATTAAGGAAATTTGCTGTTGCTGCAGGCGTTGATCGTGATCTGATGATGCGATCGACGTGTCGTGGCTATTGCAAAGCCTATCTTAAAAGCGCGGTGGGTCTAGGCTAGACTCAGCGACCAAATCCTCTAGTGCTAGGAATAATAGGAGTGAGTGAATATGCGTTCAGCTCTAGTTATGGCGATCTGCTGTGTTTTTCTGGCGGCTTGTGAGCAGCCGTCGATGAAGCAGGACACTGTGTTTACATACCCAGACACCAAGCAAGATCCTGTTGTGGATGTCTACTTCGGTACCGAAGTTACCGATCCCTATCGCTGGCTAGAAGATGATATGAGCGCCGCGACCGGTGCCTGGGTCGATGCGCAAAATGCCGTGACATTTGCTTACCTCGATACGCTGCCACAAAAACAGGCTTTTGCGAAAAGTTTGGCAAGGCTTTTGGATTATGAGCGTGAGAGCGCGCCGGTCGACGAAGGCAAGTACACCTACTTCCGGCGAAATTCTGGTTTGCAAAACCAAGCGGTCATCTATCGCCTCAATGCTGCGGGTGAAGAAAGCGTCTTTATTGATCCCAACACCCTGTCCGAGGACGGTACGACCTCTATTGCTGCCTTGTCGTTTTCCAAGTCAGGTAATTTGGCGGCCTATCAAAAGAGTGAGGGCGGCGCGGATTGGCGCAGTGTCGAGGTTGTTGATACCGAATCCCTCGAAGTGATTGATCAAATTGATGACGTTAAATTCAGCGGTCTGGCGTGGCAGGGTGAGCAGGGGTTCTATTATTCCCGCTACGAATCTCCCGAGGGTAATGAACTCACGGCTAAAACAGACCACCATCGCCTGTACTTTCATGAATTGGGCACACCACAATCTGCTGATCGGGTAGTGTTTGGTGACGGCGTCGACGAAAAATACCGCTACGTTTCGGGGTACGTTACCGAAGACGAGGAATTTCTGGTGGTCTATGCGAGTAATACCACGTCGGGAAATCGCTTGTTTGCAAAAGACCTAACCGACCCGGACTCAGAGCTAGTGACGATCGCAAGTGATGAAACTGCTGATGTGAGCATTGTTTTCAGCCAGGACGGAACTCTATTCGCAGAAACTAATCGATCCGCACCAAACAGTCGCTTGGTTAAATTTCAGTTAGATGCTCCCCAGCAGTGGCAGGATGTGATTGCCGAGACTGAGCATGTGTTAAACGTCTCAGCTGCGGGAGGGCAGTTTTTTGCTCAATATATGGTGGACGCCATCTCCCAAGTGAAGCAATTTTCTCTCGATGGCCAGTTGGTGCGCGAAATAGCCTTGCCGGGACCAGGGGATGCAGCGGGATTCAGCGGCAAGGCCAAAGATACGACGGTGTATTACAGCTTCGACAACTACAAAACTCCCAGCACCCTATTTAAGTTAGATATCGCGAGCGGTGAGTCGTCAATCTACCGCCCTTCAAAAGCGCCCTTTGACAGCGATGCCTACGTATCCGAACAGGTGTTCTATAAGTCGAAGGACGGCACTGAGGTGCCAATGATCATTACTCATCGTGCTGATCTTGACCCTGAGCAGGTGCACCCGACTATTTTGTACGGCTATGGCGGTTTCAATATAAGTCTCACGCCAAGTTTCTCCAGTGCGATGGCCGCCTGGCTTGAGGCAGGTGGCGTGTACGCCGTGCCAAATCTTCGCGGCGGCGGAGAATATGGCAAGGCCTGGCATGACGCGGGCACCCAGATGAATAAACAAAATGTGTTCGATGATTTTATCGCGGCTGCAGAATATCTAATTGCTAGTGGCATCACCGATGCCCAGCATTTAGCGGTGCGTGGTGGCAGTAATGGCGGCTTACTGGTGGGTGCTGTAATGACCCAGCGGCCAGATCTCATGGCGGTGGCATTACCCGCAGTAGGGGTGCTGGATATGCTGCGCTACCATACGTTTACTGCCGGCGCTGGCTGGGCTTACGACTATGGCACGGCCGAACAATCCAAGGCTATGTTTGATTATTTGTTGGGGTATTCACCGGTGCACAATGTCCGCGCGGGCACCGAGTATCCAGCGACCCTAGTTACCACAGGCGATCATGATGACCGAGTGGTGCCTGCCCATTCATTCAAGTTTGCAGCGCACTTACAGGCAAAGCAGGGCGGTGCAGCACCGGTGATGATTCGCATAGAGAAAGATGCAGGGCATGGCGCCGGCACACCAACAGAAAAAATTATTGACCAGTACGCTGATTTGTTTGCCTTTGCGATGGCGAATATGGGGCCGGACCTTTAGTTAGCGCTATCTGCAGGCAGGGCTGCCGTGGACATAGTGCAAAGACCGCGAGCACGTTTAGTTCAGCTTGGAAGATCCTTTGCAGCGGTTTGATAAGGCTGGCCAGATAGTTCAACTAAGCGGACGTTTAAATCTTTCAGCAATTCGACATACCCTGCGCTGGCCTTATAAAACTCATCCATCTTCGCATATATGATCTGCGGGTCCTCAAACAGCTCGTGGTCCTCAGAGAGTTGGCGCACGAGCGCCCGTTGACTCTCATCCAGACTGCTTAATTCCGAAGAAATACGAAAAACTCGACGACCCAAAACTACCAAAGAATTTTTCGCTTCGACTATTTGATCGGCTAACTCCGATGCTGATAAATCTGCCAACGGGCTTCCTTTCTTGCAAATGATAACTATTTGCATTTAGGATACTACAGCCCGTGGAGGCTGAACAAGAATGTTAAAAACCAGGCTGCACGGTTTTTAGCGCACTTATGGTTGATCGTCCTGGAGGACCCGTGTCGCAACAATTCACTTTTCTGAATATTGATATGTCCCGCTGGACATTGATCTACGGGCTTTGGCTGATCGCTTGGGCGACAATAGTTTCCTTTAGTTCTGGCTCTACATCGATCACTTCTTGGATTCCGGCCATGCTTGGGGTGCCCATTCTGGTAATGGGCGTGCTGTGTATCGCGCTTCCGGCACGGCGGAAAGTGTGGATGCACATTGCCGTATTGTTTGGGCTGGTCGCTTGTTTAGGCGGTTTGGATTTTTTTCGCGCTGTCTTTTCCGGCGGCGATGCTTTTGCTAATCCGGCGGCCGGAGCCTCTAAATTAATGCTGCTGATGTCGGGCGGTTTATACGTGCTCATTTGTGTGCGCTCATTTATTTGGGCCCGAGCAAACCCTCCTGCGTGATCCAAAGTGGTAAACCAGCTTGCGTTTCACCACTTAAGTTATTCGTGAGATTTTAATGTCGATTCGTGTCAGATCTCTAGAGGTCATCAAAACCTGCGCCGTGAGTCCGCATTTGAAAAGAATAACGCTGTGCGGTGACGATCTGGCTGACTTTCCAATCGACGCAGAGAGCGGTTATGTAAAAGCCTTATTTCATCCCCAGGGGTTACCTGTTGTGGATGCTGACTCTGCAAAAGGCGCAGTTAAAAGGTCATACACGGTAAGGGCATTCAGAGCGGAGACGCGGGAACTGGATATTGACTTCGTATTGCATGGAGATTCCGGACCAGCATCTGCGTGGGCGACTTCTGCTGGGATGGGCGACACATTGGCCATTGCAGGACCCGGCCCAACGAAGCTTGCGGATGCAAAAGCGGATTGGTTTGCTTTCTTTGGCGATCTCAGTGCGCTTCCGGCGATTTCGGTAAATTTGCAACGCTTACCCGAAGACGCTTTGGGTTTTGCTTTTTTGGAGGTGCCCTCAGCGGATGACTGTATTGATTTAGTAAAACCAACGGGCATTCAGATCGAATGGATTGTTAATGCAAACCCTACGGCCCGTTCGGGGGAACTTTTTCAGCGTTTGCAGACCTTAGCGTGGCTGGACGGGGCGCCCTATATCTGGATTGCGGGTGAATTCGAATTAATGCGATCAGCGCGAAAAAAACTGAAGCTCTTGAAGTCTGAAGTTCAGGGTACGTATGTCAGTAGTTACTGGAAAGTTGGAGCAACACAGGAAGGGCTGCAAAAAGCTAAGGCGCTCGAGGAAGTTAAGACTAGGTTGGGTATGACCTAGCTCCGTGTTTTTAGTGGTTGTCGAAAATGTCGTTTAAAAGATGAAAGGAGGGTGTTTTGCCAAAGATTGACCCGGAGGTTAGAGCAGAAATAATCGAGCATATGAACAGCGACCATCCCGATGCTGTGCTGGCCTATCTGCACCATTTTGCTGGGATGCGAGAAGCAGAGTCTGCGCAGATCATTGACGTTGACGATACTGCAATGCTTATTGAGCGAGATCACGGCGATGGAGCAACCCCCAACAAAGATAACCTAGTCGAGGTCGCGCTGTCTGAGCCGATATCGAATATCAAGGACGCTGAAAGAGTCATGGTTATGATGTTCTTCGAAGCTAGGGCAGCTCTCGCTCCTCAAGATCCGTAGTTCCAGGTCGTAACCGTATAATTGGTCACCTTGATATACACGGCGCCCTCGCTCACGGACTGAGGTAGGTCGTCTTCAGCCACACCCCGTTGTCTAGCTGCCAACTGGTGAAGTGACAATCTGTCCTTTGATTCTCGGACAATAGTTGCAGTGCCTCTCAGCAAGGCGCCTTTGATGTCGCTCATTGTTGAGCCGCTTTCAAGGCAAAGTGAGACCTTGGGGTTGCGTTCGATGTTGCGTACCTTTTGAGTCTGATCCTTGCAGCCGAGATAAATCGTTATGCCGTCGCGAAAGTAGCCCAAAGGCACGCTGTGGGGGAAACCATCGGCGCCAATGGTGCTTAAAGTGATCCAGCCCGGCTTGCTGTCGATGAATTGTTCTAGCTCGGTTTCGGTCATTGCTCTTTGCATAGATATTCCGTGTTAATCGCGTTGAAAAGTAGAATCTACACTTACAATTCTAAATACAAATCATTATCATTTGTATTAATAAACAGTGCAGTTTGTTGCATTGTCTAAGTGTCACTTGATTACCCATGAGGAGCAATTTAGATGAGATTCGCGTTCGGTCTAACTCTCACTTTCTCTAGCGGGCATGCACTTGCCCACGATGGTCCACTATTTTCCATGGCTCATGCTGATTTCTGGGGGATGTGGCTGATTGCCTTAGCAATTCTGCTGATGAGTGTCAGCGTTACGATTGCAGTACGTACAAAAACGCTCCCGCAACCGCCTGTAGACAAGGACGCGCTGGCTCTGAAGGTGATGGAGGATAAAGATCTGGGAGCTGCACATGCGGTCCGGAGTCTTGGCAATGCTTAAATTGAGAAGTGTAGCCGCGCACTGTGACATACCCTGCAAAATATACGATCCGGCTGTGGCGCAAGTGTCTGCTCTAAGCGTGGTTCGACTGATGGATATCATTGCAGAGGTAGGGACCCCAAACACACCGGATGAAAGTGCAAAACTCGCTCGGGTCGTGATGGAAAAAGAACAACAAGCCGGCATTGTGAAAACTGAGGTGGCTGTCATCTGGGGCGATTTCTTTAAAGCCCCACAGATAGAGGCGAATCCTGGAGTTCACGACTTGGTTCATCGGATCATGCAGGCAGGGTCTGCCTGTAAGCAGGGCATTGACCGAGCGGATGGCGAAAACTTGGTGACCCTGGTGAATGAGTTCGCTCAAATGTTCTGGCGCAGCAAAGGCCTTGAAACCCAAGTCGTGCTGGCGCCGTATCCTCCGGAATTGCCCGTCTGCCAGCCCGTATTAGAACGTGCCTGAAGTGTTTCGTGTTCACGGCACGAGCATGCTACCGACGCTGCGCCCGCAGGACCTAGTGTTGGTGTTAAAGAATTCACAATTGGCTGCTGGTGATGTCGTTGTAGCTGATGTGGCGCCAGTCGGGTTGGTAGTTAAGCGCTTACGCTTGTCTCAGGATGGCCAGGTGAGTCTGTATGGGGACAACCCGGATGCAACGTCTAGCGTCTGCGATCGGCCAATAAGCCCCGAAAGTATATTGGGCCGAGTTCTTTTGCGAATCCGCAGTCCTTTATCCGTCGGTTTTGTCTGAGTAATTTCAAACACGGAATAGTTTGAAGACGAATATAATGAAGGCCCAAAAGGAGACCATTATGAAAATAATCACACGCTTGGCTTTAACCCTTGTAACAGTCATTTCCTCGCAGGCTGCATTTGCGGACGACTGTACTGTTGATGTTGAGGCGGGCGACGCCCTGAGCTTCAACACCACGAAAATTGAGATACCGGCTAGCTGCGCGAACGCAACCATAAACTTTAAGCACACTGGGAGATTGCCGGCAGCAGCGATGGGGCACAATTGGGTGCTGTCTAAAACTGCCGATCTGCAGCCGATCCAAAACGATGGCAACGTCGCCGGAGCCGCCGGCGGATATCTGAAAGCTGACGACCCGCGAGTCATTGCTGCTACAGCAATTATTGGTGGTGGTGAATCCACTAGCGTAACCTTTGCAACAGCCGGGCTAAACGCTGGAGAGGCTTACAGCTTCTTTTGTACTGTGATGAGTCACTCTGTAGTTATGAAAGGCACATTCGCTCTGAAGGGGTAACCGGCCTGAGGCCAATAACCTGCGCAACAACTCACGGGTAGTGCTGGGCAGGTCTGCCGCTTCGCGCAGCACCGGCCAGATCAGTGTGCGAATTGAATGCAGGATGGAATGGATCGATGAAAAGAACACAATGCGAGCCGGTGGCGATTAGGGTCGACGTACGATGGATCATGGCGCTCGCGCTGGTGTTTTGCAGCGCATTGTCCATGGCCGCCAGTGCCGGTGCTAACGAATCGCCTCAGCAGCAGGATACCAGGCGTTTTACTTATTCCTGGCAGTTCCACTCAGACAGTGAGTTAGCACCGCGTGGCGGTACCACCAGGGGTGCTGGGGTAACAAGAGCGCCGCAGCCGAATGCGGCGTGGCTAAGCCTTACCGAAGACGGTTTGAGTGCTTTCGAGCGCGACCGCCTGGCAATCTTGGCAATGGCTGGCGAGTATCAAGCGTCTTTCGATTTTATCGAAACCATTGGTTTTGAGGATGGCTACGTGCCCAAAGCGCCGTACCAGTCATGGGGCACTGAGTATATTTTCGTAGTTGAAGATCGCGGGTCATTCATAAGCCTTCAACACATCCTGGTCATGATCGTGCAAATGCCAGATGGCTCAATGTCGGAGCCCATGACGATGAAACACTGGCGCCAGGACTGGACCTTTGAAGACACCGAAATGAATGTCTTCGTTGGCAATAACACCTGGGAGCCGAAGTCCATTCCAGCGACCTCGGCTGCAGGTACATGGACTCAGGCGGTATATCAGGTAGACGATTCGCCGCGGTATGAGTCTTTCGGCAAGTGGGTGCATAAAGCAGGGACATCTTTTTGGCAGAGTGGTCAGACTCGGCGCCCGGTACCCCGGCGTGAAACCAGTGTACGAAAAGACTATGACTATTTGCTTGGTACTAACCGCCATACCATTACGCCAAGTGGTTGGACCCAAGAAGAAGACAACCTCAAGGTGCAGCTGTTGGAGAATGCAACGCAAGGTGGCGATCCAGAGGTGGTGCTGGCGCGCGAGGCGGGTCTCAATAGGTATGAAAAGATCGTTGATTTCGACTTTTCCCCAGCTAAGGCTTATTGGGCCAACAGCCAACGGTTTTGGGATGCGATTAATGCTCGATGGCGACAAATACTCGGCGCCAACAAGGGCTATCGACTTGAGAAATATCAAGGTCAGTCATTTTTAATGAGTGTATTACTAGAGGGCGATCGTATATCTCGCGCCGAAGTGGCTGATGAGGAAATTGAGCAATTCGTTGACCAATTATTTCAGCGCTTTGACAAAGTTGAAGGCCAGTAAAGCCTTCAGCACATTGCTCTGATTTATATCCCATGCCGAAGGGCTGCCGACGCTGGTATTAGCTGGCTAAAAACCGTTGCATATTAGCGACTGCCCGCGCCCCGATTTCGACTACAGACTCATCTGTCGTGCGTCGAATTACGCTAAAGCCGTCGAGCCGGGCGTCGACGAGCCATTGCATCAGCTCTTCATCCTGATTCCAGACAATACTATTCAGCGTATTGGCAAGGGTTACCCGAATAAAGTCTTCGTCTGTATCCGGATGTGGCACAACGTTGCATACCGCGTTTTTCTCGGCATCGTCTTTATAGGTCACCTCTGCATGAGCGATAAAGGCCGCACTGAATACCTGTTGGCAGAATCGTACTGTTTGTAAGGTGATGCGTTGATTTTGGAAAATGGCTTGCGCCGGGCGCTTTGCCAAACCGTCTGCAGAACAGTCGATGTATACGGTGTCTTCGGGTAATGCATATGTACCTTCGGTCAGCTCGAGGCCGTTTGCATGAATTCGCTCAACATGGCCCATACGAACAACGTTTTGGACTCGCTGTAGCTGGGTAAACTCCGCAGGTGTGACCGTTGCACAGCGGTACATTGATGGCCAGACCTCCGGATCCAAGCGCCACAGGATGCCGGCGGTATTGAGGCGTGCAAACATGTCCTCAGGTGTCGCAGACTCTGAGATTTCAGTCATCTGGCGTAAAAATGATTCCTGGCTTTTAAGCGCTAATTCACCGGGTTGGATGTTCGCCCGATTTAGAATCCAGCTGTCGCGGGGCCGCACCCAGTGAATCTTTTGCGGATCTACGTCATTGGCCAGCAGCCATAAAACCGCATCCATAGCGGTCTTGCCGCCGCCGATGATCGTATAGACACGGTTAGGACCCGCAACCTGTGGCAGGGCATTGATGGGGACGCAGAGGGCGCCCTCGTCAACCGCGTAATCTGGCTCCCGGGTAGCGGGCACATGCACCTGCATATAGCCGGCGTCGACGTACTGGTGAGCGGTGACGTCTATGGTTGCGCCAGTAACCAGAGATACTACTTCGCCCTGTGGACTAACCTCGCAGTTAGGAAAGTAGTGAACGCGGCCACTGGGTAAAAACTGTTCGCGCATGACGCGGTCATAGTAAGCGCAAACCTCACCTTTAGAGGCCAGTTCATAAAGGCCTTTGTTCCAGCCAACTTTGTCGATCAGGTCGTCGCCGAGTGCGCGCGAATTAACGCCGTAAAATGCGCTTGGTTGATGCAATCGAACAAACGGGTAAGCATCATTCCAATGACCGCCAGGGGCCGCGCGCCGATCCACAAGCGCGATGGTTTTGTCGCTCTCGTGCAAGATAACATCGGCGAAGGCCATACCCATGGCGCCAGCGCCACTGATCAAATAATCAACATGCAAGCTCATATGTCCTTCTATGTGGCGGTTTCGTAACTGGCAGTCTTGCTTAAATGAGAAATATTCGCAATACGGATGGCTCATTTAGCTTGGGCGGCGCCAGCGATTTTAGGGCGTTGATCATATGCCGGAGCTGATTGCTTGAGTGCTAGCATGTGGGCAGCGATTATTCTTAAACCACAGTCTGTGGGCATAATTGACAACGTACACCACCAACCCTAGTATAAGCTTCGTATAATAAGAATGTCCTCGGGGGGGAGTTATGACTTACGCAGAACACCGACGCATTATTGACGTCGACTCGCACGTGATAGAGCTGGATGACTTTTTGCACAATGCCGCTCGGGCTGAGCATATTGATCTAGTGCCGTCGATGTTCGAGCAGAAAGCTTTGCAGGTGACTCAAGCGGGTTTGGATCGGGGGCGCGAGTTGTTCGCTAAACGCCAAAGTGATCCTGCGGTTATGGCCAAATTTGAAGCTTCGTTGATGGACAACACCAAGAGTGTCTGGAATCGGCTTGGCGCTTTTGACGCTAAAGAGCGGTCGCATACGCTGGACTTGCTGGGCTTTGAGATGCAATGGGTATTGCCCACATATTCCTTCCATCAAATGATGCATGCGGCAATAGGCGATGCTTTAGCTGCATCTTCTATGACACTGAACAAAGCCATGGCTGACTTTTGTGCTAACGATGCACGGCTGCGGGCGGTAGGGTATTTGCCGCTAAACTTGGGGCCTGAGACGGCGCAGAAAATTATGCAGCAGGGGTTCGCTGACGGTTGCTATACGTTTATGGTGCCGACCAACGAACCGAATCCAGACAATCTATCGTTCACGCACCCGGACTTCGATCCGATCTGGGCAGGTTTTGCCGAGCGTCGCAGGCCTGTGGCTTTGCATGTCGCGGCCAATGGTAATTACAGTGCCGTTTCGCCGAGCTTTAAGAATAATGGTAAGGACCAAGCCGCGTTAGGCGGCGATGCGCCAGCGGGTGAGCTAAATCTGTTAAATATTGGCGCCAGCGCCGAGCTTTTTCTATCGGCGATGATTTTTGATGAAGTATTTGCTCGCCATCCTAATCTACGGGTGATCAGTATGGAGCATGCCGCTACGTGGTTGCCTTCATGGCTGCAGCAGTTGGATTTCACCGCTAACTTATTAAAACGCAAACGCACATTTGCCGAGGCGCCATCTGAGACAGCAAAGCGTCACCTCAAGGTGTCGCCATTCGCTGGTGAGCCGGTAGGCTGGATTATCGAGAATGTTGGCCCAGATATGCTGGTATTCGCTTCAGATTACCCCCACCCAGAGGGTACGGGTAACCCAATTGCGAAGTTTGAACGCACCATGGAGAACTGTGACCAAGCCACTATGGATAAGTTCTACCACGGCAATATGCTCGAGGTTATGAGCGTCGCCTAACGTTCGGTGTGGAGTGCTTGGCTGTGAGTGCAATAGTTTGCTTACAGCCCAAGCACCGCCTTAGCAATAACATTGCGTTGAATCTCATTAGAGCCTCCATAAATGGAGGAAGCGCGACCAAAATTCATATCGGATACCGCGCT
>Ga0066825_10000355_pt1 | contig 14953 bp, 11 predicted proteins | sample ETNtaG_6_FD_65608 | JGI IMG/M metagenome (GOLD analysis project Ga0066825, IMG submission 65608) | Marine microbial and viral communities from oxygen minimum zone, Eastern Pacific Ocean - ETNP201306SV45 | ecosystem: Environmental > Aquatic > Marine > Oceanic | place: Pacific Ocean: Eastern...
GCACGCTCCCAAAGGTCGAAAGCAAAGGTCAAAACGTTGGTCTTGCCGCACAGGGTTAATTTCTTATCCTTGTTGCGTCGCTGAGTGTAATCAAAAGCATAGCGAAGGCATCGTTCCACGCCACGGCGGGTGTTCACGCTTTCCTGAATCGCCACCTCATTGGGGGTGTTTTTGAAGACAAACCCTCCGGAGCCGGTGTAGAGGCCCTCATTGTTTTCTCGAACCACCACAAAATCAACATGCTCTGGTTTCTTGTCCTTCAGGGGGCAAAAACGCTCATCGTAAAGTTTGACGGGCCTTAGGTTGATATATTGCTCCAGTTCGAATCTCAACCTCAGCAAAATACCCTTTTCGAGAATGCCCGGCTTCACATCAGGGTGCCCAATGGCTCCCAATAGAATGGCAGGAAATTGCCTCAGGTCGTCAGCAGCGCTATCAGGCAAAGCCTCGTTGGTTCGAATGTAGCGGTCTCCGCCGAAATCAAAATCCGTGTAGTTGAGCTTAAAACCAAATTTGGCGCCTGCCGCATCCAAAACCTTGATGGATTCTCGGACCACCTCTGGCCCCGTTCCATCACCTCCAATGACTGCAATGTCGTAACTTTTCATCTGATTGTCGTATCCATCCTAAGCCTCGAATTCAAAGGCACCGCGGTGCTTCCCAGACAAGCCTTTCAGAAACGCATCCATGCCTTTTTTAGGATGCAGGGTCTGAATTGGGGTCAGAGAAGACACTCGAAGTCCCGAGCGTGGTCCACGAGTGGACCGGAGAGCGGAAAATATCCCTCCCAAGGCTTCTTGAAAAGACTTTTTACCGCAACACTCAAAGGCCCAAAGCTTTTTTACCCTCAGGGGTAATCATGGATTGATGCCAGGGTGGATCCCAGACGATCTCAACAGTCGCCTCTCCCACTCCTGGCACATTGAGAAGTTTCTCTTGCGCATCGCCAGCGATGACAGGCCCCATACCGCATCCGGGGGCTGTGAGCGTCATCTTGACTTCGACCCTTTGAAGTCCATCTTGCCTTGCTTCGGATCGCATATCGTAAATAAGGCCCAAATCGACGATGTTCACCGGTATTTCGGGATCAAAGCAGGTGCGAAGGGCCTCCCAGGCCAAAGCTTCAGTGAAAGGTCGATCCTGATCAGCTCCAGGCTGAGGGTGACCAGAAGCATCCTCATTCGCACGGCCCAAGGCATCGCCGTCCTTGGCCTCAATGCGAAAAAGACCTTGGTCAGTGCGTACGGTGAAACTTCCTCCCAACTCCTGGGAGAGAAAAACTTCAGTGCCGGAAGCAAGCTGATAGGCTTCACCGGAAGGGATCCGAACCGATGCACAATCCCTGGTCAACCTGATGGAATTGGTGGCGTGACTCATGTGAACCGTATGCTAAACTATAATCACTGGATTGCCAACTGCTGCAGACAAAAGATGAACCAGGGCATCCGACACCTTCTTGGATAAAAAGTGAAAGAGTTACTCATCATCGGACATCGCAACCCAGACATGGACAGCATTTGCTCTGCCATTGCCTATGCTCACTTCAAACGGCAAATAGGTATGCCTAATGCCATCGCTGCCAGATGTGGAGACATCAATGATCGGATTGAGTTTGTCCTGAGTAAATTCGGGGTAGCCCCTCCGCGGTTCGTGGCTGATGTGCGCCCCAGAGTACGCGATGTCATGCAGCCCCAGGTCATCCAGGTCGCCCCCGACACCAGTGCCTGTGAAGCCCTGGAAATCATGGATCAATTCAATATCCGAACGCTTCCCATTGTGGACGGCGATCTTTCCTGTCAAGGCCTGGTATCCGTCTTTAAGATGAGCAGGTTCTTTTCTCCCTCTCCATCTCGCCTGGGCGAAACACGCAACATTCGATGCACTCTGGAGCAATTGGCTAGAACGCTCAAATCCAGCACCGCATCCTTGCTCCGCCCAGATCAGGAAGAAGAATTGACCCTGATGATCGGTGCCATGAAGTTGGATTCTTTTGAGCAGCGGCTGGGGCAATATGACCCCAACAGACTTCTGCTGGTGGTCGGAGACAGGGAGGATATTCAGCGGGTTGCCATTGATCATCAGATTCGGGTGATGGTGGTGACGGGCGGTCTGAGTGTAAGCCATGCCATACGTGATCTAGCTCTCGCAAAAGGTGTTTCCATTCTTCGCTCAGAACACGATTCGACAACCACCGCCATGCTTTGCCGAGCAGCTATCCCGGTAAAGCACCTCAGGAATGAGCACTTTCTGCACTTCAATGAAGACGAGCCGCTGGCACGCATCCGGAATTTGGCCATTTCTTCGCAATTTCAGGCTTTCCCGGTTCAGGATGCGCATCAGCGCATGGTTGGAATTCTTTCCAAAACGGATTTTGTCAAGCCAGTGGATCGACAACTGATTTTGGTCGACCATAATGAACTATCGCAGGCAGTCGAAGGAGCCGATCAAGTCGAAATCATCGAGATTGTCGATCATCACCGGATCGGCTCCATGACAACCCAACAACCGATTCTTTTCATCAATCGTCCCGTGGGCAGTACCTGCACGATTATCACGGAAATGTTCCTGCAGCATGAGGTTGAAATCCCCAAGGAAATAGGAGGTTTGCTGCTTTCAGGAATCATCTCCGATACCCTGAACCTGACTTCGCCCACAGCTACAGATCTCGACGCGAGGATGCTCAAGCACCTCGAGGCTTTGACTGGCATTGAGGCGACGTCATTTACTGAGAGCTTGTTTGAGTCTGGTTCGGTTCTGAAGCAGGGCTATCCGGAAAAAGCCATTGTCAATGATTGCAAGGTCTATGAAGAGACGGGAGGCACTTTCAGTGTAGCCCAAATCGAGGAAATCGGTTTTGAAACATTCTGGGAACAACAGGAGACACTGGCCAAGGCTCTTCACAAGTATCGACAAGAGGGGAATCACATTATGAGTGCTTTGCTTGTGACAGATGTCGTAAGGCAGTCCTCCTTGCTTTTGATCGTTGGAGAAAAAGGAATTCTCAAACAAATCCAATACAAGCAGAGAAGACCAGGAGTTTTTGATTTACCAGGCATCGTCTCCCGAAAGAAACAATTGCTACCCTACTTGACAAAGTGTCTAGCTTCATCGACTCAGGGTTAATTTAGTATTCTTATAATGAATGACTTATGGATGTGAATAAGTTGTGAATAAGTAGAACTGGCACCCCAGAGTCATCCGGCCTATCTTTTAAACAAGGCAGGCTGGTAGGCACGATGTCCACAAGCTAATGAAGTAACTCTTTGGGTGTGAATAAAGTCGTGCGTCGTTAACGAGTTTGTTGACATAGCCTACCAGCTCGCCTGAACCTCAACTACATTCCGCCAAACCCCTGCGACGGAATTGCCTCAGGATCAAAAACACTCATTCGAAACGCTCATTGTTAGTGTCATTTCTGAGAACGTTGAAAAGCTGCCCCCTGAACTTGAAGACTTTTTGCGTGCAGAGGCCCAAAGCTTACCAACAAGCCTTCGGTGGCACTTGAAGTGTTGCGAGCCTTTTTAAGCCTTCGTGAGCCTGGGGCAAGGATGGAGGAATCAAAGCACTATTGCATGGCGGCTTCACTGCTCCACAACCAGCGGGCAAAAAGCAATTCCAGTTTAGATCTAAGATCAGCCAGGAAACTCTTGGCTAATACCTGGCTCGCAGTGGCTTTAAGTCTTTTTGGGCCAAATCCCCAAGATCATCCTGCCAGAAGTAGGCATTGCGCGCTCCCCCAGTGCTCCAGCTGTGAATGAAAAGCATGCGATCAAAGTTGATCCAGCGGGCGGACCCATCCATGAACAGTTCGTTCCCCCCCTCGGGCAACCCTTGAGAATTTCGATGCGGAGGCATGTTCTTGAAAGCTTCGGCACGTCCCCCACCCCAGTCGTTGTCGATCCTTAAAACAGCATCTGCTGCGAGCACCCAACCAGGTTGGGAAGTGGAGTGTTTCACGGGACTTCTTGATTTGAATCGACCCAAAGGATTGGTCCACTCCTCGATTCCGCCAAAATACTGGTATCCAATATTCCATTGCGGAAAGGAGGGTTCGAAAGTGGGAAAACTGGGTCGGTTTGGGCAAGTCCAGATCTTGGAGACAGCGTTATTAGTGCTAATGGTCAGTCCAACACTTGCTGCAGCTTCCCGCTCTGGAGGATTAAGGGATATTTGAACGGAATTGTGACGCGCCTTGAGCAATACATCATTGTTGTCGTCCGCATAAATAGTCATCGCAATTCCAAGCTGGCGCAGGTTGTTCAGGCATTTGACGCGTTTACCCTTTTCCTTAGCCTTGGAAAGGGCGGGCAAAAGCATGCCGGCCAGGATGGCGATAATGGCAATCACCACAAGGAGCTCAATGAGCGTAAAGCCACGTTGGAAGAAGCCTCGAACAGAGCCAATGCGAATCGATGAAGGACAACGAAATAGTTTCATATCTTTTCTACGAACCAATACGGTCCAAAGTTGGGTGGTTGATCTTAGTCGCAAAGCACTCCTTGGCAACGACTAATTCCTCCGATGCCGGGGAGGAGATGTCTTGAGTCAGTATTCTACTAAAGTTCAATAACCCATGAAGATAGGTCAAGGGTTGGAAAAAGATTGAAAGGGTATCGAGGAGATGGCCTGAAGGCTGAGTTTCCCCCGGGTGCGATCATTGAAGCAAAGTCCTTGAAACACATGAGCTCCCCCACTTGCAACAGCCACACCGTAACTGAAGTCGGTCGTTGCATGGGATACCAATTCAAAAGCAGCGTTGACCTTGAGAACCCCCGGATTATCCGGGGACCCGTAACATCCGAGCCACCAATGATTGTCGACATAATCAATGGTTTGAACGCCAAGCCGCGTATACCCAGTGGGCAGTGAGTGTTTTTGGATGAAATTCAAATCCTTGTCATATTCAAACAGGTAGTTGTCCTGATGCGTTGGAGGAAGACCTCCCACCAGAAGAAATCGACCTTCGTGGTAGGCAATTCCCCCACATCCATGCACCAATTGGGGGACGCTTTTGCGCCTTTTGAGGCTCAAGGTGTCGGAATCATACAGATAGATCCATGGTTTTGATTGCCCCGCAGGCTGATTGAACATACCCAGCTCGACAGCAACATAGAGTTCATCTTCGACAGCGGTCAAATCGCCGTGATGAGAGGGCACTTCGACTTGTATCAGAGCCTGGCCCTGCTGGTCTGTTTTGACAAGGGAGACGGTATGCGACCAGTAAAAGAAGTTTCCATCATGGGCAATTCCCTGAAGATGTCCACGGTAGCTCCCCTCACAGACGATGTCCTTTGGTGATTCTTCTGCCAGTCCTGCCGATCGGGTTCCAAAAAAGATGATCACAAGGAAGATGCGTAGTGCTTTCATTTTCGCTCCAATGCTTCAGCTTTATTTTCGAACATGAATATGGGGATCATCCATACGCCACAGGGCATTAAGGTCTTTGCTTCAAGGCAGTGACTTCAGCCAGGCGATGTTTGCGAATGACTTTCAGCTTGTGGGTGCCCCGCGCAACCAAATCAAGGTGATCCCATGCCCTGAGTTCAAAAGAAAAAAGCCGTTGATCGGAGAAAATGAGTTTGGCCTGGCAGCGAACTTCGTGACCTACCGGTGTTGGAGAGAGGTGCTCGACGTCCACTCTTGCCCCCACCGTACTTTCTTCATCTTCCAGATGTGGCAGCATGAGTTGTCGTGCGGCGTGTTCCAAAAACCATATCAACCAAGGTGTGGAGAGGATGTGAGGCATGACCTGGTCCGAAAAATCAATGGCATGCTCTGCCTTGACGACAAAAGCAAGCGTATCGATCGCCCCGATGCGTGGTTGACTTTTCATATCCGTTATAAGGGAGTGAATTCTTAGCCACAACTTACATAGATGGCGGCAAGTGCAAAGTTTTTCATCACGAAAGTCTCGCTTTCTGGACAGGGCCCTTCAGGAGCGAATGCACTCCAAGTTCGTGCTTCTGAACTGCAGTTGATCGCTTCTCACCAAGCCTCGAGCTTGCCGTCAAACTATGATTTTGATAATAACAGTTGAACCCCCAGAGCGCACCATGCCTGCCTTGATAGCCTTCTTTCTCCTACTACTTGCGGTGACCGTCCAGGGAGCCCAGTGGCCATACAGTCCGCTCAAAACGCAAACGATAACGACCACCGCGTTGGCTGCTCACCCCCTGGATGCCCTTCTCATGGAAAAACTAGGAAGTCATGGATTGAGCATGAATGAGATGGCTTCCCCGCGAACTCGCGTGCGCAGGGCTTTTTTCGATCTTCTGGGCACCCCTGCCAGCAGGAGTGAGGTTCTGGCTTTGGAAAACAACAACTCGATGGCGAGTTGGAACCATTTGTTAGACCGTTTACTAGCCTCTCCTCGATTCGGTGAAACCTGGGCCAGGATGTGGCTGGATGCGGTTCGCTACGCCGAAACCAACGGTTACGAGCGCGATGGACCAAAACCCAATGCCTGGCGCTATCGGGATTATGTCATCGAAGCCTTCAATGATGACAAAGCCTATGATCGATTCATATGTGAACAATTAGCCGGTGATTTGCTCTACCCGGAGAATGCATCGGCACTGATCGCAACTGGCTTTTACCGACTTCATGTTTACGATGATGAACCCGATGATGCCTTGCAGGCGGATTACGACATGCTGGATGACATGCTCTCCACCATAGGATCCGTATTCCTTGGAACCACGATCGGGTGTGCGCGTTGCCATGACCACAAATTTGATGCCATCGAACAACTTGATTACTATCGATTGCTTGGCTTTATCCATCAAGTGGAACCTTATGGCCGACCCCATCAAGGTGGGGGCTCACGCCCTATCGGCCGTATCACACGTTGGCTCGCCACTGATAGTGAGCTTACCGCATGGCGAGAGGAAAAAGATGGAAGGCTGAGGCACCTGGAAACGCTCTTGGGGCAAGGTGGCGTCGATGCCGCTGGACCGATTGAGGAAAAGATTGAAGCGCTGAAAAAGTTGGGTCCTCCCTTTGAAGAGGCATTGGCTGTCAGCGACCGCCCGGTTGAGGATCAGATCCCAGTGGTTCGCTTGCGGCGAGGTGATCCGAGATTACCTGCCGAGGTCGTCGATGCGGCCTTCCCTCCACTGCTTGGCAAAACAAAAAAGGCAACGGATCCTTCGCGTGCTGAGTTGGCCAGTTGGATCAGTAGCCCAGAACACCCTTTGACGGCTAGAGTCATGGCCAACCGCATATGGCAGCGTTTGTTTGGTCGCGGACTGGTATCAACACCGAATGACTTTGGGAAAGCGGGCTCTGGCAGCATTCACGCCGATCTGTTGGATCATTTGGCCAGTCAATTCATTCATCAAGAGTGGAGCATCAAATCGCTGATCCGCTACATCATGACCAGTAAGACATACCAGATGTCTTCCTCCATTCATTCCCCTCAAAATCATGTCAAGGATCCAGACAACCAATGGTTCTGGAGACAGGAAATCCGTCGCTTGGACGCTGAAGCCATCAGGGATTCCCTGCTCGACCTGAGCGGTGATTTGAATCGAAAGACAGGCGGTCCCAGTGTTTATCCCGAATTACCCCAGGAGGTGCATCACACTCAGGATAGCATGCGCAAAGGATGGGGGAAAAGCCCCGAGAGCGAACAGAATCGAAGAAGCATATATGTGTATGCAAAGCGGGCATTACCATTGCCGATCCTCGAAGTATTTGATGCCTCCCACAGCTCTTTCTCCATCGGCAGACGCCCAATGACCACGGTGGCGCCCCAAGCACTCATGTTGCTCAACAGCGAATTCATGCAACAGCGAGCAGAAAACCTGGCAATGAAATTCAGCGAAACCGATGCGCTTTTTGAGCACATCTGGCAGCGCCCACCGACCCAAGGCGAAAAGGAAGCCTGCAAGGAATTGTGGGAAAAGCTTCAGGAAGAAGAACCTTCAAAAACGGATCGACGAACACTCAAACAGCGGTATGTAAAGACGATTGCCCTGGCCATGCTCAATGCGAGTGAAACCATAACCATCGACTAATGGAGCAACAGCATGAGACCACACCCTTGCAACCTTAGCGGCGCCATGGATCTGTCAGTCAGCCGCCGTCATTTCCTGCGAACCACGGGTGCTGGCTTCGGTGCGCTCGCTCTTCATTCCATGTTGAGCCCGCAGAACGCAGCAGGAATTGCCCTGATGTCGCCTCATTGGGCCCCAAAGGCCAAATCCTGTATTTTTTTGTTCATGTATGGAGGTCCTTCCCAGCTCGACCTGTTTGATTACAAACCAGAATTACAGCTAAGGGATGGACAAAGCATCGACAATGAATTCCGACGAAGCACCCATACGAAAGCCGTTCTGCAGGCCAGTCGGCGCTCATTTCGGCAGCATGGTCAATCGGGGTTGTGGTGCTCCGACGCGCTCCCCCACCTTTCCAGGCATATGGACAAAATGGCCATGATCCATTCGCTTACCAGCGACTCCTTTGCCCATGGCTCAGCCTTGTTGAATATGAATACAGGCCGAGCCATCCAGGGCCATCCGTCGCTGGGCGCTTGGATCAGCTACGGTCTTGGAGAACTGAATGAAAACCTTCCTGCCTATGTGGTGATGCTGGACCCCAGGGGGGGGCCCACCACCGGATCTCCCAATTGGTCACATGGATACATGCCAGCCTCTCTGCAAGGAACGGTATTGCGCACTCAAGGACCTCCCATTATGAATTTAACCCCGGCCAGAGGGACAGCACAGTCGACCCAGAGACATCAGATAGAGCTCACCCAGCACTTCAACCGTTTTCATTTGGAGAATCGCGATCATGCTTCCTGGCTGGAAGCACGCATTCGAAGCTATGAACTGGCTTTTCGTCTCCAGATGACGGCCCCTGAGGCATTGGACATAGAAAGTGAATCTCCAACCTTACGAGAACAATATGGTATTGGGGCGGACAAAGGATCCCATCGGCTTTGCCTCGGTCCCGACCCATTTGGACGCCAATGCCTTGTCGCCAGAAGGTTGGTCGAGCGAGGGGTGAGATTTGTCCAAATCTATTCGGGAGGGGGTGCAGCTGGCGGACAAAACTCCTGGGATGGCCACCACGGAATCGAGGAAAACTTGGGAATTCACTGTCCTGAAATCGATCGCCCCATTTCAGCACTCCTGGAGGATTTGGAACAGAGGGGCTTGCTCGAGGAAACCTTGGTGGTTTGGGGCGGTGAATTCGGGAGACAACCTGTCAGTGAAACCTTCAATACCGGAGGCAAATCCGGAGGGAGGGATCACAACCCGCTAGGCTTCACTTATTGGATGGCTGGAGGAGGCATTCAGCCCGGAGTGCGCTATGGCTCTACAGATGAACTCGGGGAACGTGCGGTCGAGCACCCTCACCACCTGCGGGACCTCCACGCTACCATTCTCCACCTGATGGGATTGGATCATACAGATTATCCTACCCTTACGCCGGGTTGGATCAGCGCCTCACCGGGGTCGAAGAACACGCTCAGGTCATCCACGGCATTCTTGCCTAATTAAGCCCATGAATCACCTAAAAGTCACCCTCCTTTGGATTATCAAAGTCTTGTGCGCATGTGCCTTGGCACCCAATGTCACAGCCCAGATTCCGGATAGCATTCAAACAGTGCTCAAACACACCAAAGTTTTGGATGTCACCAACCATACCCCAAAATGGCCACTCTTTGTCTGGCCCATTCATGGCGCCTTGGAAGAAGTCGACCATGCCATGACTCTTCAGGCTTTGACTCAATTGAAGCAACGAGGCATTGCCTACAGCGTCAGGTGGAATCCCCACGACCGAGAGAAATCGATTCAGGAAGCCTTGCGTATTGGGAAAATGCAGAAAGCACTTGGAATGGTCGTCAGCGTGGATGCAACCCAATGTCTCTACGCCCTTTTTGATGGGAGCGTGAAAACCGCTCATCTGGATCAAAACGGCAACCCTTTTTGGGACACGTCTTTTAGTCCTAAATTGGGGTGTCCCTTTGCCTTGGAACACCGCATCCCGGTCATCAAGGAACGCATCGAGTTCTTTATTCAAGCTTATCAAGTTGAGGGAATCACTCCGGAGGTCATTGTCGCTGATTGGGAAATCGATGGTCCAATAGAATGGAATGCAGCATGGGAAAATAGCCACCGTTGCCAGCGCTGCAGAGACTCACTCCCGAACACGATCGACTTCAGGGGCTTCCAGACGGTTTTGAGGCAGCTCAGAAGTCAATTTCAGCAATCCATGTTTACCGGTCCCATCAAGCATGCCTTCCCAGGAGTCCATGTAGGCAACTACGCAGTGAACCCACACGATGGGCACCGCTACTGGTTCGATTATTTCGAAACACTTCCTGAACAAGCACCCGTGGTCCATGAGTTTGGCGCAACCTACCGAGAGTGGGCTGAGGAATTTGAAGCATCGGGCTACACGTTGTCGATGCCCGTGGTCTACACCTGGCATCGACTTTTTGATGAGCTTCCATTCAATCAAACCGACTATCGGTGGTTTTACAACATGTTGAAGGTTGCTTCGAATGCCTCCTCCCATACGCGCTCCACATTGCCATCCATCCCATTTGTGCACTGGCATGTCACGGCTCCCCCCTCGGAACCGAAGGCATCGGTGGCCCCCATGTCCGCAGAGGTGTATCAGGACCTCCTTTGGCACATGCTCCTTAGAGGTCACGACAGTCTCTTTTTATGGTGTCAAGCCGATGAGCTGGCAGAAGAAGTGGCATTGTGCCACGAGGTTTATCGAGAAGCATCCAGGTTTTCCGATTTTTTGGAAAACGGGCAGCCTATTGAGCAGGCGGTTGATCCTTGGCCCGGTGACACGATTTCAGGGCTACGCTTGGAGAGTCAGGTTTTGGTCAAACGAAACCACTTTGGATCAGTCTCTGAGGAAAGGGTTATCCATTTGGACGAGAGTCATCAGGTAAGAGTTCCACAGGATCATCAGTTCGGGATCCTGGATGTTGAACCCACCCCGGAATCGCGATCCTGGCTGGAAACAAACTTCCCCTTTGGCTTTTATGAGTTGCCGAAAAACTCATCCAAACTTGAGGAAATGGCTCAAGCAGGGATCAACTTGGTGAGGTGTCAAGATATGGAGGACTTGGACAGGGTGAGCAAGCTGGGCATGAAGGGTTGGATCTCTCTGGCAGTGCAGGACGGGCTTTCCGAGAGTTTGATGCAGCGAGCAAGCTACCTTTGGCATCATCCAGGTCTGGCTGTCTGGGAAGGCCCGGATGAAATCATTTGGACATTCACTGCCTACAGTTTTCTTAAAGATAAGGCGGGTTTCACTCGCGAAGATTGGGAAAACCAAATACCCAAGGCCACAGATTACGCCTATTCTGTAGGGAACGATCTGATCCCGCGAATGCATCATGCCATTGCCTGGATCAAGAGGAACGACCCACTCAAACGGCCATTCTGGATCAATGAAGCAGTCGACAGCGATGCGTATTTCTCCAGAGAAATGATCGAAAGCGTGGATATCGTGGGTAGCGATTACTATGCTGTACGTGCATCCGGAACAGACATCCAAAGCACATCAAGACTTGTCAGCAGATGGAACAGCATAGGCATGGGACGTCCGGTTTGGGCAGTCCTTCAAGGCTTTTCATGGCATGCTATCCGAGAAGATCGTGATCGCCTCTATCCAACCTTCAAGCAATCTCGTTTCATGGCTTACGATGGCATAGTGCAGGGAGTCAGAGGTTGCCTTTACTGGGGCACCGAGACCATCGATGATGAGGAGTTCAGGCAATCACTCTTCGCATTGAGCTCTGAAATTCAGGCATTGGGACCTGTTTTGAGTCAGGGAAAAGACATCGAACTGGATGTCAAGGTCATTACAGACTTGTTTGAAGTCAAAGGTAGTGGCGCCGCCATTCGATGTCTCCAACGAGAAGAAGAGGTCCTTTTGATCGTGATCAACAAGGACAATCATCGACATTTGGGGGTGGAAATCACTGGATTACATCACTGGGATGGCAAGCGCTTTCACCTCCTTTACGGATCGGAGATGCACCGTCCCCGCCAGGGGCGGTTCATCACGCGTTTGCAGGCTCACGAGGTCAAAGTCTTTTCCACGCATCCCCAACGTGCCCGGGGTCGCTCCTCAGGAAGGGATTATGGCAATTGAGAGATACCTTGATGACGGTCCCTGGCAGTTTTGATTCTTTTCCCGGAAGAAACACCTCATGGCAGCTCCTTGCGAAGGACCGTGATGGCCTCGGGATCTTTGTAGTGGCGTCGCAAGCCTTCTTCGCTGAGCAGTTTTGCTGGAACACGCTGGAGGAATTCCGGAAAACTTCGTTCAGCGCCTTTGCGCAACTGAAGCTGACCACTGCGAGATTCCCAAAAATCGGACTGTACTTTCAATAAGGCTCTCATGCCTTCCTGGGGAGTCATGGTCTCCTTACGGCCTAGCATCCATACCAACTCCTTGTCCCCAGGCATGGCCACCGGAAAAGGCACCGATTTGACTTTCAGTTCCGCTTCCAGCTCCTTTTCATCCCAAGGCAAGTCATTGATCCCAATGGTGCTGGTCAACGATCCATGGGGTAAATTCAGTGCGACATTGAGCATTCCCTCATCCTCGTCGATATCGAAATCAATCAGGTCGCGACCAAAAGATTCTTCAAAGCGCTGACCAACCTCTCTGAGTGTGTCTTCCTTCAAGTCAGGCAAGGGGCATCTTCGACAAAATTCCTGAAACGCAGAGGATTGTTTTTTTCGCTCCATTTCCTTACGGATTCCATCCAGAATTTTCTGTGCCAGGTGAGTGTCCTGGGTGGTTTGGGAAAGAACGCTTTGCAGAAGCTCGACGACTTCTTTTTCAGTCAGTTGGTTTTTTGCCATAAAACGAATGTCGCTTGTAATTTCATCAGACAATTGAGTCATTTCTTTTGCCTAAGCAATGAGTCGACTTCAATGCTTAAAGGCTTCAAAGAGGTTTTCAGACTTGTTCTTCGCCAAGGTGCCCCTCATTTTTTCATGTATCCATGAAACACTTACCCAAGACCATCGCCTGTCGATGGAAAGCTTTCATTTTTTGGTTGGCACTCGCGCCTGGCCTCTTAGCCAAGGATCGCCCAAACATTGTTCTCATCATGGGGGATGACATGGGTTATTCCGACATCGGTTGTTACGGAGGTGAAATACACACGCCTCACCTGGATCGACTCGCTGCCGAAGGAGTTCGTTTTTCCCAGTTCTACAACGGTGCCCGATGCTGCCCCACGCGTGCGTCTCTTTTAACAGGTCTCTATGCCCATCAAACAGGCGTTGGGCACATGCTCGGAAACCAGGGATTGGATGGCTACCAAACGGGATTGAATAGAAAATGTGTCACAATCGCCGAGGCACTCAGCGGGAACGGTTACCACACTTACATGAGCGGGAAATGGCATGTGACAACCCACACTTCCCCTGAAGGCCCAAAAGACAACTGGCCGCTGCAACGTGGTTTTGAAAAATTTTACGGAACCATCATTGGCGCAGGGAGCTTTTACGATCCAAACACCTTGTGTCGCCAAAACACTTACATCACGCCAGTCAACGACCCCCACTATCAGCCGGAAAGTTACTATTACACCGATGCCATCACCGACAATGCCATCTCTTTTCTCGCGGAACATGAGCAATCAAAGACAGAGAAACCTTTTTTTCTTTATGTCTCATACACGGCAGCACATTGGCCCATGCATGCTTTACCTGAGGACATACAGAAATATCAGGGATCTTACGATGACGGCTACGAGATGACCCGGATGCTCCGCTACCAAAGACTTAAGCGCCTGGGGCTCATTCATCCAGCAACCGAACTCAGTCCACCTGCGGGCAACTGGGGGCAAGTCAAACACAGGTCATGGGAAAAGCGTTGCATGGAAGTCTATGCAGCGATGATAGACCGTATGGATCAGGGAATTGGAAATCTGGTTCGACAACTCGAGGAGATGGATCAACTTCAGAATACCCTCATCATGTTCCTCCAAGACAATGGCGCGTGCGCCGAGGGTATGGGCCGTGGAGAACAAATCAACGACCGATGGACGAAAGCCATCAAAGACAATCAACCCATGGGCGCCAATGAACTACAACCCAAACTCTGGCCTCCCATGAAAACGAGAGATGGAAAACCAGTCCGAGGTGGCCCAGAGGTCATGCCTGGCCCAGACGACACTTACATTGCATACGGACGTCATTGGGCCAATGTTTCCAACACCCCTTTTCGCGAATACAAACATTGGGTCCATGAAGGAGGTATCGCGACGCCCATGATCATGCATTGGCCAGACCAAACCACCCAGAAGGGCTCCCTATCTCACCAGGTAGGGCATCTAATAGATATTATGGCGACCTGCATGGCAGCAGCAGAGGCCACCTATCCTAGCGTCTACAAGGGTCAGGACATACAGCCCATGGAAGGTCAGAATCTCTTACCCGTGCTTGACGGAAAGGAGATCGATCGATCGGATTTATTTTGGGAACATGAAGGAAATTGTGCCGTGCGTTCAGGTGATTGGAAACTAGTGAGAAAAGGAAGCATGTCTTCCGAAGACTCTCCCATGTGGGAACTGTATCATCTGGAAAACGATCGCTCTGAAATGAAGAATTTGGCCAACCAACACCCGCAACGAGTTCAGGATCTATCAAGCAAGTGGCAAGCCTGGGCAAACCGCTGCAAGGTGACTCCATGGCCATGGAAATCAAAACCATAAACGCAACCATTGTCAGACCGCATTTGTTTTTGCAATCCAATGGACCTGTGATAAATTGTTTCCTGGTACTTGGTGAATTTTCGACATGAAAAAAATAAAAGGAGATGATCTTTTCGGTCAGTTGAATGCGTTCTTGAAAGGCCAAGGAATCGATTTTAGTCAGAGCAAATCACTAGCATCCAAAATAAAAAAGAGCTGCCAATCTCTCAGCAGTTCAATCAATAAAGCTGGCGAAGCACT
>Ga0066825_10000357_pt1 | contig 14920 bp, 10 predicted proteins | sample ETNtaG_6_FD_65608 | JGI IMG/M metagenome (GOLD analysis project Ga0066825, IMG submission 65608) | Marine microbial and viral communities from oxygen minimum zone, Eastern Pacific Ocean - ETNP201306SV45 | ecosystem: Environmental > Aquatic > Marine > Oceanic | place: Pacific Ocean: Eastern...
TCAAGTCGTTTGTTACGCTTAGTAAATCCCGCTTATGCGGTTATTTCCGCAGGATTGAACAACCGTTATTCTCACCCCTCTCCCGAGGTATTTGATCGGTTACAGAAGTACAATATACCCCATTGGGATTTACGTGAAAGGGAGGCCCTTTTCTTAGAGTCGGATGGCAATGAATGGATTCATTACGACTGGAAATACAGAAAAAAGCGAAATAAAATCCCAATAAACAGCTTAGATAAGGCCCATGAAAATGGTATCTTTCAGGATTGACTAATTATCGTACTATCAGGAGTGAAGCAGAGCGAGTGTCTAAGCAAGCCACGAAACATATAAGACAGAAGAAAGATAACCGACAAAAGTCGCGGCCCATAGTGGTAGAGGGAGCGAGAACTCATAATTTGAAGAATATAAGGGTTCAAATTCCTCGGAATAGTCTTACTGTTATAACAGGGGTTTCTGGCTCAGGTAAGTCTAGTTTAGCCTTTGATACCATTTATGCCGAAGGCCAAAGACGTTATGTGGAAAGTTTGTCGAGTTATGCCCGGCAATTTCTCGAGAGGATGGATAAGCCAGAAGTAGACCATATTCATGGCATCTCTCCCGCGATGGCCATTCAGCAAAAAACCACCTCATCCAATCCTCGTTCTACGGTCGGAACTACTACAGAGATCTATGATTATTTGCGCTTATTATTCGCACGTATTGGAAAGACTTATAGTCCGATTTCGGGAGAATTAGTAACCAAGGACACTCCAGGGGATGTAGTTAACTATATGGAAGAGCATCTCGAAGAAGGAGCAAGGTTCTACATATTATATCCTATACCTGAGCATGGCAGCCACACGGTCAGTGATGAATTAAAATTACTCAAGGAAAAAGGCTTTACGCGTCTTTTGCACCTTTCTACAGAGGAAATAGTAGACCTAACTAACTTAAACCCTCCGCAAACAGATGAAGATGAGGAGGCAAATGGCACTATAAAGGAAGGAAAAATATCTAAGGGTTCCACGAAAGACGCTGCAAAATCATCGAAAAAAGGTTCTACAAAAACGAAAAAAGATGAACGGCTATTACCCAATAATCATCGTCCAAGTGATTATAGAGTATTGGTGGACCGGCTGGTTAATAAACCCGACGATACCACAAGATCTCGTATGGTGGATTCCCTTGAAACGGCATTTAGACAGGGTTTGGGTAAAGCCTCTATTAAAGTTCGGGGGGAAGAAGAACAGCTCTTTAGTGAACGTTTTGAACGCGATGGTATGGAGTTTGTCGAGCCAACGCCACAAATGTTTTCGTTTAACAATCCATTTGGTGCTTGTTCTCAATGCGAAGGATTTGGCCGGGTGGCCGGAATAGATGAAAACTTAGTTATTCCCGATCATGAAAAGAGTATTAGAAACAACACAATCGCTCCTTTTGACTCACCTAAATTTTCTCAGCACTTACGAGATTTGATTCGGGTTGCCGCACGTGAACGCTGGCCTATTGATGTACCTTATAGAGAACTCCCCAAAGAGGTTAAACGGGCTTTATGGAAAGGAAAGGATGAGTACATCGGTATTTATGCCTTTTTTGATCAGGTACGATCTCAAAATTACAAAGTACACATGCGCGTATTGTATGCGCGTTACAGAGGGTATAGCCGCTGCTCGGAGTGCGAGGGATATCGCATTCGAAAAGATGCACAATATGTACGCATAGGCGAGATGCACCTTGGAGAGGTCTCGGAATTAACCATTGGTCATGCCAAACGATATTTTGACGAACTTACATTAAGTGAGTTCGAATTAGGGGTTGCAGGGCAATTAGTATATGAGATAAAGAAACGGCTAAAATATTTAGTAGAAGTAGGTCTAGATTACCTTACTCTAGACCGGCTGGCTAATACTCTAAGTGGCGGGGAGTCGCAACGAATAAGCTTGGCAAATGCCCTAGGAAGTTCATTAATTGGCAGTTTGTATGTGCTCGATGAGCCTACCATCGGCTTACACCCTAGGGATAATGACCGACTTATTAAAATTCTAGAGTCGTTACGAAACATAGGCAATACGGTTCTTGTGGTTGAGCATGATAGCGAAATGATGCGGGCAGCAGACCATATTATTGATATTGGACCTTTTGCCGGGGTTCATGGTGGGGAGGTAGTTTTTGAAGGGGCATATCCTCAACTTTTAGAGGCTCCCACCTTGACGGGTCGTTATTTAAGCGGCCAAGCGCTTATCCCTTTACCCGCTCAACGGCGACCCGGTTCAGGCTATTCTTTGGAACTAAAAGGAGCTAGTGAGCATAACTTAAAAAATGTGGATGTCACTATTCCTCTTGGGCTATTGCTAGTTGTGACCGGGGTTTCAGGTTCTGGAAAATCGACCCTCGTGCACGACACCGTTTATAAAGGGATAAAAAAGCATTTTGGAAATTACAATGAAACGGTAGGTCGCCACCGATCTTTAACGGGAATGGGAAGGGTTCATCATGTTGAGATGGTGGATCAATCTCCTATTGGACGGTCCTCAAGATCGAATCCTGCCACGTATACCAAGGCCTTCGATGGTATACGGGATGTTTTTGCACGTAGCAGACAAGCTAAGATCATGGGTTATACTCCTGGTCATTTTAGTTTTAATGTGCCAGGGGGCCGGTGTGAAAGCTGCCAAGGTGAAGGTGTTCAAAAGATTGAAATGCAATTCATGGCCGACATAGAACTCATTTGTGAGGAGTGCAATGGCGCCCGATTCCGAAAAGATATTTTGCAGGTTCAGTATCGCGGAAAGAGCATTGAGGATGTCTTAAACATGCCCATTTCAGAGGCCATTGATTTTTTTGTGGATGAATCAACCATTGTAAACAAACTGGAGCCACTGGAGAAAGTGGGTTTAGGTTATCTCACCTTGGGTCAAAGTGCCACAACCCTTTCTGGAGGAGAGGCTCAGCGGGTTAAACTAGCTCGGTTCTTAACCAAAACAAGTCATGAACACACCGTTTATTTCTTTGATGAGCCAACAACCGGTTTGCATTTCGATGATGTTGCGAAGTTATTAAAGGCCTTTAATGAATTGGTTGATGCCGGCCATTCGGTTATAATTATCGAACATAACCTGGATGTGATTAAAAGTGCTGACTGGGTCATTGATGTAGGCCCAGATGGTGGATTTAGGGGTGGACAAGTGGTAGCCGAGGGGACCCCAGAGGATATAATGGCGATGAAAGACAGTCATACAGGCCGTTTTTTAAAAGAATATTTAAAAACACTAAATCAGTTCTAGTTATTTAATAGGTGCCTTTGAGTATATCTCAGGCACGTTGAATCCTATTAAATTGATAATACCATCATAAAAGAGCTTTCTGTATTATTGAGGTAGAATAAACAGGCACTAATAAACAGATGCCGTGAATCGAGCGCTTTAACCAACCCTTTAGCCATCATGTTTCCCATCCATTTAGATATAGGTTTCAATCAAATCTATTTTTATGAAGGACTTTATTTTTTAATCTCTATAGGTCTTGGGGTTTATGTCTGTTACAGGTGGGTACATGCCAATGGCGGAAAAACAGAGTTATTTGAAGGCTTGGTAACCTGGTCTATTCTAGGGGCTTTGTTAGGCGCTCGTCTCTCCCATTTTTTGTTTTGGAATCTAGATCTATTTTTGAGCAATCCGGCTATTCTTTTTAGTCTTAGTGGCGCAGGCAACAGCATAACAGGCGGGCTTTTAGGGGGTATGCTTGGTGGTTATTTCTTCACAAAGAGGAAAAAATTAAATTATTTCGAATACTTTTCACTGTTGTCCCCTGGAATATTGATTGGTCAAGCGGTTGGGCGTATTGGTTGTTTTCTGAATGGAGATGCCTATGGAACAGCTACCAATGGTATGTTTGGGGTTCAGTTTCCTAGATATGGAACATGGATTCCGTCCTTTGAAACAGAGTTATCCTACTCATCTTCGGCATGGCAATGGTCTTTTGAGCGGGGATTAGTCGAAGTAGGTTCAACGATGAGTGCACCGCTTCATCCCACTCAGTTATACGAAATGCTGGGTGATTTTGCCATTTTGGCCGTGGTAATCTACATATTTAACAAGTATTGGAAAAACAATAAAAACTCACCTATCATCTTTTATGTCCATACAGGTGGTTATGCTTTTCTTCGATTCGCTTTAGAATTTATCCGAGGGGACCGAGAGTTTGTAGCTTTTGCAAATATGACCAATCTGCAGCTTAGTTTACTTGCCTATGTGATTATTGCTGGTATATTGTTGATGAAGTATTTTAAAAAAGGGCATATTAAGACCAATTAACTCAAGACTAGTTAACGTGGGAGTTGAAAATGGATAGGAAAAAAGCCATCAAAGGAATTCTTGCTTCCGCACTGGGAGTACAAGCAACAAAAGAGACCATATCTGGTATTTCAGAAGCCTTACAACCATCTACACTAAATGCGAGAAGACTACCTGATGGGGTGGGTTCAAAAGTTTCTGAGCAAGGCTATAAGCACTCAGTGTGCCGTTGGACCTATTCAGCGGTGCCATTAGAAAAATTATGCGAGGTAGCCATTGAACTCAATATTGACTCCATTGAGTTGCTAAATCCCCCCGATATAAAAAAAGTTCAACAAAAAGGGTTAAGCTGTGCTGTTGCAAACAGTGTTCCTTTGAGCTTAACGGATGGCTTCAATAATCCAAATTATCACGCAAAATTACAGCAAGAGTACAGCCAGCTTATTCCAGTTCTAGCCGATTTAGGCATTCAAAACCTCATTTGTTTTTCTGGAAATAGGCAAGGTATTGGGGACCAACAAGGAATGGAACAGTGTGCCATAGGCTTAGATCCTATTGTTTCGTTGGCTCAAAAGCATGGTATCACGCTAGTTATGGAATTATTGAACTCGAAGGTAGATCATAAAGACTACCAATGTGATCATACAACTTGGGGAGTAGGGCTATGTGAAAAAATTGGATCGGAGCATTTTAAGTTATTATATGATATATATCACATGCAGGTCATGGAAGGAGATATCATAGCTACGATTCAAAAATATCACCCATATATTGCTCATTATCACACCGCGGGAGTGCCAGGTAGAAATGAAATTGACCAAAGCCAGGAACTAAATTACCCTGCTATCATGCAGGCTATACATGATACTGGTTTTAGAGGCCATGTAGCTCAAGAATTTATACCCACTGCAGAAAATAAGTTTGATTCCTTAGCAAAAGCCATTGAGCTGTGCACTCTTTCATAGCAATGAAGAATACGATGAAATTATTCCAGACCAACAACCCGCAAAATGCACCAATGAATCAGACCAATAGGAAGAAGGCGATCGTATTTGCGTTTATGGCGTTGACGGGCTTTTCCCTGTTAAGTTCATGTGCAAGCACGCATAAAATGTCAAGAGTAGAACATGTAGTCTTGCCCACAACCGTGCTAACTAGCCCTCGAGCTTTTCCTCAAGAAATTGCCGACTCATTGGGTTGGGGGGGGATTCATGAGGATAGCTTGGGAGTAGAAGAGGAAGAAATTAGAGTGGTTTTGAGCTCGCCGATTCCTCCTTATCATGCTTTGCGTATGAAAAAGACGAAAGACCTAGAAGCGGTATATATTTTGTTTTGGGAGAAAAAAACATCATTAGATCTCGAATCCCCTCAAAGTAATATTCGTTGGTTTATTCAGGGAGAGTGCGAAGAGTTTGAGGAGACGGCTCGTTATGAGTATTGTGTACCAGAATGGTTTGAAGAACCTGATTGGCTAGATGTATATGAGTCACTTGATGCGTCTAACATTTGGACGTTAGAGCCAGCAGATTCTTTAACCAGAGATAGCTTGTCGGTAGAGGATCAGTGGGTGGTGCATGTGGAGGCTCGTGTGGAGAATTATTTTAGACGGTATCAGCACACCAGCCCAGATACCTACGAGGCAAGCAGTACAGGCAGCGAATTGATGCAAATAGTCTCAGAGATGAGAGCCTTACGAGATGCGACCATTCAACGAGATAATTTTAATGTGTACAGGGGTTATATGAAAGGTCCGTCTGGGCCTGAATTCATTTTGTGTGATAAAAGTGAAACTTGGTACTTCGAGGGTCATTTAGAAGATCTGGTCGTCACAAGTGCATATCCAGTACAAATTGAAGAGGCTAGCGAGCAGTATTTTTACGTGGAACTTCGTGGTCAGGTTCGAGACCAATGGTATACTGAATGGTTTGATCAGTCCTACACCCGAATTATTATCCCCGACGAAATTAACGAAATTCAGTTGGTGAGCGGGCCAAGATGTCCGTATTAGAGGCTTTATAGTATAGCTGAGCTACTTGAATTACAAACTGGGGAAAGAAAAAAGCGAAAAAACAAAGGGCTCCAAGCCGGAAGTATACCTTTAAAAAAGAACTGCTAGGCTACGGCAGATTGCTTCCAGCAGTTCGGTTTGCTCTTTGGTAATCGAATTTTTTGTATTCGAATCCACATCTAATTGCGCAACAAAAACCTCATTTTTTAGTATGGGAACTACTATTTCTGACTGTACTTCGGTGCTGCAGGCAATATAATTATCCTCCGCATTCACATCTTGTGAAACGAAGGTTTGGAGTGAGACAGCTACTTGTCCACAAATCCCCTTTCCATACGGTATAGAGACATGATCGGTGGATGGCCCAACATAAGGGCCAAGTTTCAAATAGCCTTTCTTGTCCTGGTCATCGAGGTAAAAACCTACCCAATCAAAATGCTCAAATTCAGCATGTAGAATTCGCGCAATCTCCAATAATGTTTGTTTTAGTTCAACATTACGCTCTATGATGGTGTTTATGCGTTGTAACATAGTATCCGGCCTCCTGCGAAGGTGATCATTAATTGTAATGGCGAAGTAGAACGCCAACATCTAATAATACGAAGCTTAGGTGTGGCGTGCAGTGTTTAAGAAAATTTAGCTATACATAGATGAAATTCGATATAGAGTCCGTATCTTTATCTTTCATGGCAATTCTGCAACTCGAATACGTATTCAGGTGACCGCATGTATAGCATAGCGGAGTGCCAAACCTTTAATTTCCTGCCGAATATGGGTATTGGAGCCCTTTTATTTGCAAGTTTTACCTCGTTGTTCTCGGTGGTTAATCCCATTACTGCGATGCCGGTTTTTATGGCTTTAACCAAAGAAGACACCGTAGAAGAGCGTAAATTAACCGCTCGTAAAGCAACGATTTACATGTTTTTTGTACTAATTACTTTCTTATTTGTGGGAAGTTATATTTTACAGTTTTTTGGAATTAGCATGTCTGGTATTCGAATCGCCGGCGGCCTTGTCATTATGAAAGCCGGATTCTCCATGATGAATCCAGAAACAGGAGGAAGAAAGCTATCCAAGGAAGATCAAGTTGCCGCTATGGAAAAAGAGGATGTATCTTTTAGTCCATTAGCGATGCCACTACTTTCGGGCCCTGGTAGCATTGCTGTTGTTATTGGTTTCGGATCACAGGCAACCAGTGCAACAGATTATTTAGTGAATGGAGTCGCAGTATTATTAACGGCCCTTTCAGCTTTTGTCATACTCAGAGTCGCACCTTGGTTAAATAAATTTATTGGGAAATCCGGGATGACAGTGATAACCCGGATGATGGGATTCATTGCCCTTTCTATAGGCGTGCAGTTTGTAATAAATGGCTTGGGGCGCTTTTTTGATTGGGTTTAACTTTTAACCGTATCAAAAATGTCTAAATTAATCGCCTATTTTATTTGTGATTTCCCTCTTTTAGACCGAGTTTAAGGCCCTTATTACTAACTAAATTCACTTTATTCTGGAAACACTTGATCGCATATTAGCCGGTTTTTCATCATTCATGTGGGGCACTCCACTCGTTGTACTTTTAGTAGGTGGCGGTCTGTACTTTTTAATCTACTCTCGATTTATCCCCTATCGATATTTTTGGCATGCCATTGAGGTATTACGTGGTAAGTACGATGATCCAGATGATCCTGGTGATATCAGTCATTTTGAAGCATTAGCCAGTGCGTTGGCGGCAACGGTAGGTATGGGTAATATAAGTGGGGTTGCAGTGGCGATTGCTGTAGGAGGGCCTGGGGCAGTCTTTTGGATGTGGGTAAGTGCTATAGTAGGTATGGCAACAAAGTTTTTTACCTGTACTCTTTCTGTGATGTACCGAGGGTATGATTCGGATGGGCATTTGCAAGGAGGTACCATGTATATTATTACCGAAGGATTGGGACAAAAGTGGAAACCATTGGCTGGACTTTTTGCAGTAGCGGGCCTATTTGGACCACTGCCTATTTTTCAGGCCAACCAAGTCACTCAAATTGTACGTGATTTCTTGTTAATACCTAATGGAATTAGCGATCCAAATAACCATTTTAATACCGATTTAATAAGTGGTTTGGTCATACTAGCGGTGGTATCACTGGTCATTTTTGGTGGGATTAAGCGAATTGGAAAGGTGGCGTCAAAAATGGTGCCGGCCATGGTGGTCATTTACGTTGGAAGTGTCGCTTACATATTATTGGTCCATATAGATGTTTTGGGAGAATATCTAATGTTGATTATAACGGATGCTTTTACTGCAAATTCGGTGATGGGAGGTGCTGTAGGGGCGTTGATTATAACGGGGGTTCGCAGAGCTGCCTTCTCGAATGAAGCAGGTATTGGTACGGCTACTCTAGCTCATGGAGCAGCTAAAACTAAGGAACCGGTACGTGAGGGTTTGGTCGCGATGATGGGACCATTCATTGATACATTGGTCGTCTGTACAATGACCGCTTTAGCTATATTAGTAACGGGAGTCTGGACCTCAGGCGATGTAAATGGGATTAGTTTAACCGCTTCTGCCTTTAAGGAGGCGATGGGGCCTATTGGGGTGTACGTATTAATGCTGTGTGTATTAATCTTTGCATTTAGTTCTTTGTTCACCTATTCCTATTACAGTACCAAATGCTTAGGCTTTTTAGCGGGAGCGCATCGGCAGAAATATTTCAATTATTTTTATGGGGCAGCTATCATTTTTGGGGCTGTGGCAACCATTGAAGCGGTGTTAAACTTTACCGATGGTATGTTTGCACTTATGGCTATACCGACCATGATAGCGGCTATTTTACTGTCTCCAAAGGTGATGAGCGCCGCTCAGGACTATTTTGGAAGGATGAAAAACGAAACACGATAAGTTTACATTGACCCTAATTTAAAACCGTATGACTATGTGGAACAATCATTCAAGAACCGTTGAACCTACGACGATACAATTAACCCGAAAAAGTGAACTATTCAATTATGGGACAGGGACTAAGCTACTATTTCTGCTGGTGTTTCAACTCCTTTTTTCAGGGCTTAGCTATGGTCAGAATATCGCGGATAAGGTAGGCGAATTAGAAGCGACCGAAGGGTTTTTTACCTATTACTTCGATGAAGATGAGGATAAACTTTGGTTGAGGGTAGACGAGTTAAATCAAGAATTTTTATATGCCAATTACTTGGCTGCGGGGGTTGGTTCCAATGATATAGGCTTGGATCGATCTCAGCAAGGCGGTGAGCGAGTGGTATATTTCGAAAAAAGAGGGTTAAAATTATTACTTGTACAACCCAACTTACGGTATATAGCCCAGTCCACGAATGAATTAGAAAAAAAATCGGTTCGAGAAGCCTTTGCATCCTCGGTATTGTACGGTTTTCCTATTGAAGCCGAAGAAAATGGGGCGTTTTTAATTGATTTAAGCCCTTTTTTGATGCGAGACGCCCATGGGGTCACTAATCGGTTGCGAGCAATGCGGGAAGGATCTTACAGTCTGGACAAAAGCCGTTCCGCGCTATATGCAGAAGGTACCTTCAACTTCCCAAAGAATACCGAATTCGAAACTATGCTTACTTTCACTGGGAGTAATCCCGGACGTGAAGTACGATCAGTGGTACCTGACCCGTCGGCCATCACCGTTCGACAACATCACTCATTTGTTGAGCTTCCAGATGATGATTACACCCCAAGAGTCTATGATCCAAGAGCCGGTTATTATCCAACGACTTTCATGGATTATGCCGCGCCAATTGAGCAGGATATGGCCGTTCGTTTCATAAACCGGCATAGGCTAGAGAAAAAAGATCCTACGGCGGAAGTAAGTGAGGCTGTTGAGCCAATCATTTACTATTTGGATAATGGAACTCCAGAGCCGGTACGATCAGCCTTGTTGGATGGTGCTCGCTGGTGGAATCAAGCCTTTGAGGCTATAGGGTATAAGGATGCTTTTCAAGTAAAAGTACTACCCGATGATGCTCACCCCCTAGATATCCGATACAATGTGATTAACTGGGTGCATCGCTCGACTCGTGGATGGTCTTATGGAGGGTCGGTGGTCGATCCTCGAACGGGCGAAATTATCAAAGGGAATGTTCTATTGGGCTCGTTACGAGTGCGACAGGATTACATGATTGCTACGGGCTTGTTGGCTCCATTTAGCGAACAGTCAGAAAGCGAAGGGGTGCTGGAGAACCTAGCCGATTCTCCGATGATGGAGATGGCCTTGACCCGAATACGACAGCTCTCTGCGCACGAAGTAGGGCATACTCTAGGTATTTATCACAATTTTGCATCAAGTATGAACAATCGAGCATCTGTTATGGATTACCCACATCCTAAAGTGGATATTATTGACGGAGAATTGAATCTGGATGATGCATACGATACGGCCATTGGCGATTGGGATAAAGTTACCATTGCCTATGGATACCAGGATTTCCCAGATGATGTGAATGAGACAATGGCGCTGAATGAACTACTTGAGCAAGCTCATTCAAGTGGATTAGATTACATTTCTGACAATGATGCTCGACCACAAGGTGGATCGCATCCAACGGCGCACTTGTGGGATTATGGACAAGATCCGACCGATCAATTGGCTCATATTTTAGAGGTGCGAGACATTGCCCTTACGCAGTTTGGTATGGCAAATATACCTACTGGTCGTCCAACCACTTATTTGGAAGACGTGTTAGTGCCCATTTATTATTTCCACCGATACCAAGTGGAAGGTACAGTCAAGTTAATTGGGGGCATGGAATATACGTACAAAATTAAAGGGGATAATCAGCCTAGTCCTCGTATCGTACGCGCGAGTGCTCAGCGAAATGCCCTCCAAGCCGTATTATCTACCTTAGAGCCGGAGGTCTTGGCTCTACCCCCGTCGTTACTCGATATGATACCACCGCGGCCGGCCGGGCTCCCATCAACCAGAGAATTATTCAGCGGCAGAACCGGTCCTTCCTTGGATGCCTTAAGTATTGCTCAGTCTTCTGCAAATATGACTCTTGGGTTGTTGTTGCATCCGCAGAGAGCAAATCGCCTGGTAGAGTACGGAGCCAGAGACAATAACCTAAGTTTGGAGGAAATGCTGGACGCCCTATTGACCGTAACTTGGGGTAAAGAAGAGTCACAAAGTTATCAAGGATCCATTCAGGAGGTGGTTAATTATGAGGTGGTACGTCACATGATTGCACTGCATGCGTCAAGCCAATCTAGTCCACTTACTAAAGCCATAGTGCTCGATAAACTTGAATCCGTCGCATCGATGATGGAAGGATTTATGCGGCCAATGGCCAGACAAGCATCGCTTATGATAGAGCAATATCTCGATGAACCCACTATTTTTGAGGCTTCTCCTGCGTTAAATTTGCCTCCTGGTTCTCCAATAGGCTCGGATTGGATGCGGTACTGTAGCACCGATTTTTAGCAAAATAATCAGGTAAGAACTCCGTTATTCGGTGCTCTTTTTTAACAGAATACTAATGTTAAAACAGAGCAAATTATGAATGATGAACAGTCTCATTTTAAGGTGCAAGAATTGAGCACCCAAGAGCAGCCACGGGAAAAATTAAAACGTCACGGCGCCTCTTTATTGACAGATGCCGAGTTACTGGCCATTCTAATTCGATCAGGGTCTAAAAAGTACAATGTGCTAGACACGGCGCGAATACTATTGAAGCAGACGGGGGGCTTACACGCAATGTCACGTAAAGAATGGAAGGAGTTGCGGATAGTTCCTGGCATTGCACAAGTCAAAGCACTTACCTTAGAGGCTTGTTTTGAGTTATCTAGGCGGGTGCAAAGTCCCTCGGATATTGTGCCGGTTCAAATGACAGGTCCTGAGGCAGTAGCGGCATTTTTTGGTCCGAAACTGCGCCATTTAACCAAAGAGGTGTTCATCGTATGCTTTCTAAATAACCAGAAACAGATGATTGAATTTAAACAAATAAGTTCGGGCGGCAGTCGTGCCACCGTAGTGGAGCCAGCCGAGGTGATGAGGTTATCCATTTTGCACCATGCGCAGTCGATTATTGTGCTACATAATCATCCGTCGGGGAATACCAGAGCTTCCCATGCAGATATACAGTTGACAAAGCGCATTCAAGAAGCAGGAACGATGTTAGGCGTGCCCCTGGATGATCATATCATTATTGCTGGTTATGACTATGTGTCTTTGCGTAGTGAGGGATTGGTATAAGGGCATACAAGAGTATTTTTGCAACGGTTTTGGGGTAACACCATTCAGGGGAAAACTGTATCTTTGACTTATGAACAGTTACATCCATAATTTACTCCATACGGCTTTATTGGAACTTGATATTCCCGAACTGCCAGAGATTCAATTAGAAACCCCAAAAATTGCCGAATATGGCGATGTTTCCACCAATATAGCGATGCTTTTAGCAAAGCCACTTCGCCAAAACCCCCGTTTTATAGCGCAGCAACTTCTCGACGCGATGCCAGTAGACCCGCAAGTGTTGGAGGCCATCGAAATAGCCGGGCCAGGCTTTATAAACTTTCGGTTTGCGAAGGAGTATGTGTATCAACAACTGCGCGCAGTCATTGAAGAAGGCGTGGATTTTGGGAAAACAGAATCTCGGAGGGGTCAGCGGATTCAGATAGAATTTGTAAGTGCGAATCCAACTGGACCACTGACGGTAGGCCACGGAAGAAATGCGGTCTTAGGGGATACCATTGCTCGATTGTTGGAATGGACGGGCGCATCCGTTGATCGGGAATACTATTTTAACGATGCAGGCCGCCAAATGAGGGTATTAGGTCAAAGCGTTCAGGCTCGATATCAGCAGTTATTAGAACAACCCGCCGAATTACCTGAAGGTGGGTACGAGGGGGGCTACATTATCGATATAGCCCAAGGAATTTTGAATGAATACGGAAAAGAGTGGGAAGAAAAAGAGTGGGAATCGTTCAAAAAAGTAGCCCAAGAAGCCATATTTGCGGACATTAGCCAGACATTGGAGCGAATGAATATTCATATGGACAGTTTCTTTAATGAATTTGATCTGTATGAGAATGGAGATATAGATAAAGTCATTAAGGCCTTAAAAGAAAAAGGATTGGTTTACGAGGCAGATGGGGCAACCTGGTTCAAAACCACGGAGTTTGGTAAAGAAAAAGATACTGTATTAGTAAAAAGTACGGGAGAACCAACATATCGCCTACCAGACATTGCCTATCATGCCAACAAATTAGACAGAGGATACGATGAATGTGTGGACATATTTGGCGCCGATCATATAGCTACCTATCCAGACGTTTTATCTGCATTACAAGCACTAGGGTATGATGAACAGCGAATACGCGTTATTGTCTATCAGTTTGTGACCTTAGTCAAAGATGGGCAACCCTTTAAAATGAGCACTCGAAAAGCTAATTTTGTGACCTTAGACGAATTAATGGATGAGGTAGGTTCGGATGTTACCCGGTTTTTCTTTTTAATGAGGTCTCCAAATACTCACTTAGAGTTTGATATAGGGCAAGCAAAAGAAGCTGGCGAAAAAAACCCTGTATTTTACCTTCAGTATGCTCATGCACGTATTCATAGTATCTTACGCAAAGCGGAAGAAGAATATGGCGCACCACCAGAAGCCCCAACGGTAGAGCAGCTAAAATCATTGGTTCATCCCTCTGAACTAGCGCTTATGAAAACACTTTTTAAATTACCCAAAGCCATCGTAGGTGCCGCCAATGCCTCTGAACCTCACCGTCTAATTAATTACTTGAACGATGTAGCGACCGACTTCACTTCGTTTTATCATGATTGTAGAATCATGGGTGTTGAACAAGACTATGCCCAAGCTCGAGTACTTTTGGCTAGACAAACCGCAAGGGTCTTGCTCAATGGATTGGGTATCTTAGGTATTCACGCGCCGAAGCAAATGTAAGTCTCAAGGTGGCTGAAGGGTCATATCTTGGTCAGATAATTAACCTAGCAAAGCAAAGGCTACAATGCCCTTTGTCTCTATTCGATCTATGGTGAAACCAGCACTTTTGAACAGATTTTTAGACTCTTCGTAGGTCCAAAAATCTAAGCCACCCAGTGAAGTAGATTCTTGGGCAACTCGTCCCAACCAATGAGTACTCTTAAGTAAATACATGATAAAGAAACGGCCCTTGGGTCGTAATACTCTCCGGATTTCAGTAAGTACCTGAGCGGTGTTTGACACTTCGTTTAGGGTCCCACCCATTGCAATTACATCAAAAGTATTAGAAAAAAAGGGTAGCTGACGGGCATCAGCCTGTAATAAGTATAAGTCTACTTCCTCGCCAAGAGCTTTCTCACGAGCTTTTTGGAGCATAGGAAAAGAAAGATCTAGGGCCACCGTCTGTGCACCGGGTTTAAAGTCTTGTAGGCTTCTTGCATAAAATGCGGTGGAACATCCTACATCTAATATATTTTCCCCACCCTTTGGCTCGATCCAATCCAGCAATAGTTTTTTTTCCTCTTCTAAACTAAAATCTTTGCCGCTTAGTATTCCTATCGAACGCCTTCTCCATAGATCTTCATATACCTGTGCGGTGACAGGAATGTGATTGGCAAGTTGTGCTAGTGTATCAAAGGAGCGTTTATTATCAACTAGTTGAATGATATTGCGGTCGATGGAAAAG
>Ga0066825_10000358_pt1 | contig 14893 bp, 9 predicted proteins | sample ETNtaG_6_FD_65608 | JGI IMG/M metagenome (GOLD analysis project Ga0066825, IMG submission 65608) | Marine microbial and viral communities from oxygen minimum zone, Eastern Pacific Ocean - ETNP201306SV45 | ecosystem: Environmental > Aquatic > Marine > Oceanic | place: Pacific Ocean: Eastern...
ACGGCGGGGTCATCCGGCGCGGGCACGGTGTGCTGGAGATAGATCCAGTTGTTCTTCTCAAAATTCGGATCCAAGGCGATACCCAACAGGCCGGCTTCACGTCGGGTGTCGGATTTGAGGTCGATCAATTCGGTCAGTTCACCGGGCCGGTTCGGATGCCACATTTTCACCTTACCGGGGCGTTCGGCGAGGAACACGCGGCCATCCCGGGCGATGGACATCTCCATCCCCTCGCGAATGCCCGTGGCGAGCAGGCTCAATTCCAGATCGGGATCCGCTGCCAGCTGGGCATTGGGCGCCGCGGTCAATGCGCCACCTAACGCTAGCAGAATCGGAAGAAGGTGTTTGCCTATGTTCATATTGTACAGAAACTACATCTACGGTTTCAGCAACTGTGGACCGTGGGCAAACGGTACGTCGGTAGTGCCCGGCCGCACAGGTTTTGCCGGTTGATCGAGTACGTTGCCGGTAATGCCGGTGGTGATTCCGTCGGCGGCTTCCTTGGAGAGATGACCGGAGCCGCCGATGCTGCTGATGTGCACGGGCATCACCCGGTCGCCGAAGATGCGCGCGTCCTTGTAGCGGATGTCGTAGGCGTCCTTCAGCAGGATCATTCGCATGTGTTCGCCTTTGGCGGTTGGGTAGTTGACGCCGTAGCCGCCCGTGTGTGCGGAGCGCAAGGGTTTCTCTGCGTGACCGAACACGCAGTTGTTGATGTCGATGTCGTGCGGCGCATATTTCTTCATGTTAGCGGCGTTCAGAAGTTCGTGGCCAGGGCCCTTGCGTCGACCGCAGTCGAGGGTGGTGATCACTAGCCCATTCGGTATGTCATGAAAGAGACATTTCTCGACGCGAATGCCGATGTTCTCCGGGGCGAGATCTTCGATGCGGCCCGTACGGGATTCATAGTGGGATTTCAAATCAAGCCCGGACACACCTAGGCGGCGGAAGATGCAGTTTCGGATAATCGAGTCGTTCAAGCCGCCCGTAGTGTCGATCCCATCGCGGGCGTTGTCCTGAAAGACGCAGTGTTCCACCAACACGTTTCGCACTGCGCCACTCTCTCCGCCCCCAGTCTTGATGCCGTCGCCTTGGCATTGTTCGATCAGGCAACGCCGGAAGACGAGCTTGTTACAGCCGGTCAGCATGATTGACCAGTAGCCGCCGGCGACGTGCGTACCGACGATCTCGATATTCGTGCAATCGGTTAATCGAAGGTGGTGATTGATGGAGCCGGTCAGGCGGCAATTCTCTATCCGGAGGCCTTTCTTGTCGCGGGCCTGAATCCCGAGTCGTCTCGTGAAATGCACGCCCTGCTTTCCACCGGTCGGACCGAGCGGCGGCGTGTTCAAATACCTGATCGTCAGATTTCGGATCGTGACCTCATTGCCGAGTTCCAACAATGCGCGACTGCTCTTTGGGTTGGCTGCATCGGTCACATCAAACCCAGCACCCTTAACCGCTGAAAGGGTGAAATTGTCCGGCAGCTGATGGCTTCCTCCAATTCGGAATGTGTGCTCGAGCCGCAGTTCGTCGCCCGGCTTGAGCATGCCGTCGGCCAGCAGCTTGCCAAACTCCTCGGTGACGTCCTTTCCCTTCGCCCAGCCGAGTTCCGAGGAACGATGCGTCTTCGCATGCAGGGGTAACGCGAGGGTCAGGCAGAGCAAAGCTGGAATGAGGGCGGAATGTCGTTCCATGATCATTGGATTTTCTTTTGGACTGCCTCGCTCCAAGTCTTGGGTAAACCGGGTTTTGCGAGGGCGTTTTGGTAGGCGGCGCGGGCTTGGGGTTTGCGACCGGCGGCGGTGAGCAGGTCGCCTTGAATGGCGTAGGTGGTGGCTCGCCAATTGCCGGTTTGCTTGGCGACGTCAATGCGGGCGAGGGTTTTCAGGGCTTCGTCGTGCTTGCCTTGGCGGGAGAGGATGCGGGCGGCTTGTTGGATAGAGCGGAATTCCTCCGCGCCACCGATGCGTTCCTTGCTCTCGAAGTTTCGGCGGTAGGCGGCTAGGGCGAGGGCATCGTCCTTGAGGTTGGTTTCGCGGTTGTGGCCGAGGTTGACGAGGATGCTGGAGCGCAGTCGCTTGTCGGAGGTTAGCGCAAGGGCGCTTTGCAGGTCGGCTTCGGCAGCCTTGCCCTGCTGGGTTTGGATGTGCGCCTGAGCGCGTACGAAGGCGGCCGGGCCAACGTGGGGGAAGGGCCACTTGCCGAAATCTTCCTTGCCGTATAGCTCAAGCAGCTCGGCGGGCTTGCGCTGGGCGAGGAGGTTTTCCATGTGTACGATCATGGCCACGGCGGGCAAGGGAATGCGTTCGACCAGTTCGTCGGCCTTGGCGAAGTCCTTGAGGTTGCGGGCGGCGGAAGCAGCCCCACGGAGAGCATTGGCCTGCTGGAGGTCGGTGGCGTTCTTGGTAGCGGCGAGGGCCACGTAGGCGGCGAGAGCTTCCTTGTTCTTGCGGCCACGCAAGAGGGCGTCGGCCGTTTTGCCGGCGACGAGGTAATCGACGTACTCGGGATCGAATTCAAATTTGTTGGAATGCCCAGCGTAAAATCGGGCGAACTTGCGCGGGACGTGGAAGCCCGCCGTGCCGGTGGGGGAGAAGGCGGAATACTCGGCGCCGTGCTCGCGAATGCGTTGGCGACAAACGTTGAAGTGCCACGGCAGGCTGACCGAGGGCTTGCGACCCACGACGAAGTTGAGCGGGTCATTCTCGTCGGTGGTTACGGGGATGCGAATCTCGACCGTCCAGTGATCATCGGCAATGTGAGTGGTGACTTCGGCTTGGGATTCCCAGCGGAACCAAGAGTGTTTGTCGACGCCGCGGTCAATGTCTACGAGGGCGCCGGCGGGGTTAACGGCAATTTGGTAGTAGCTGTGAGAATCGGTCTCTAAGTGGATTTCCACGCAATCACCGTACCAAAGGGACTGATCTTCGCGCCGGGTGGTGGTGACATTAAGTTTTTCGCCGGGGCGTTCTTCGCAACGGATGGCGAAGTAGAGGTTCTGGCCGGAACGATCCCAAGCCGACATCACGGTGGTGCCGAAAACAGGCTGGGCACCGGTCTGCAGTTCACGAAGTCGGCCAACCGACCAGTTTCGGTGCCGCTCCCAGTGCTGGTCATCGAGCTTGCCGTCGATGACGATGGGCTCCTTGATTTCCCAGCCACCGACAGTGCGCATATTGGGAACGGGGCCGCGCTTGCGACCAAGCAACTTGGACTTGCTGCGGAGGGTGTTGAGGAAAACATCGATTAGGCCGAGACGTTTGGCGTAGACCGAGTCGGCGGGCGCAGCGGCCTTGGCGTCGGCGAACAAGGCCAAGGCGCGGTCTACCTTCGCCTTGTCCTTTTCCATGGCTTGATAGTTGGGCTCACAGTACTCAAAGAAGGCCTGCATCGGGTTCCCGGCGGGGCCATAGAAAAGTCGGCAGTACTCGGCCAACTCAGCCACAGGATTGTAGGCCTTGCCGCCCCAGTAGGCTCGGGCGGTAAAGTACACGTGGAAATGATTGAAACCAATATCGACGGTATCGAAGTCCTGCCCCATAGAGAGCCAGATGTCTTCGCCAAGGGAAAGGCCCTTCAATTTATTGATACTATCGCCCTGCACTTTGGCGACAAAGGCGGGGAGGTAGAAGCCGCGACCGCTGTTGGGGTAGTTCTCGAAGATCATGATTGGGTTGTCCGTTTTTCTCCGCCAACCGGCTTGCAGCTTGGCGATAGATTCGCGTTGCTCGGGCAAGGTATTGCGTGGCCGCCGCCCTCCAACGATCATGACCTGCACGTTGGGCTCTAGCTTATCGATATTGGTGGGGGGATTGGTGTTGGCCCCGTAGGCGCAGCAGAGAATTTTCTTTTGGGGATGTGTCTTGCCGACCTCCTTTGCCACCCGGTTCGCGAAGTCCCAAACGTGATTGGAGAGCTTGCCGCGGGAACCCATCTCGTCGATCTGCTTGCCTTCGCAGAGTTTGCACTGGCAGATAGAGCCATAGGCATCGGGCGGCATGATGGAGACGCTGGTGTAGTCATAGACATCGAACTGAGCCCGGGCCCACTTGACCGTAGCTTGGAAGAGTTCAGGATTGGAGTAGCAGAGGTGGTTGAGGCGCTCGCCGCGCTTGACGTCGCGCTTGCCGCCGTAAAGGGCGAACCAATCAGGATGATTCTTCAGCGTATACTCGTTGTGTGTCATGGTGTGCATCCCGTGGGCGACCATTAGACCGTAGGGGTTGCGTGTGCCGAGGCGCATCATCCACATCGAGGTTGGATCGTTGGCTGTGCCGAAGCGAACGCTGAACTGCCGTAACGGGAAGTCCGGTTTGACGATCTTATCGATCTTGGGCAAGTCGATGGTTGCGTGCTTGGGCACCACCTCGCCCAGTTCACCGGGCAAATACCAACGTACGCCCAGTTGCTTGAGGAAACCGCACACGGCATTGAAAGAGCCGCGCTCGTCGAAGGTCCAGTAACGCTCATCCGGTTCGCGAGCCAGCTCGGCGGGCATGCGTTCGCTGTTCTTGTACATGCCGCCATTGGGCACGCCAAAGGGAGTGCCGGAAGCTTTTTCCCATTCGCGTTGATCCTTGCCCGTGACGCGGTCGTTGTTACGCTTGGCCCAGGGTTCGGTGGGGACGAAATCGGTGTCATCCCCCAGTAACGCTAGCCAGTCTGAACCCGAAACCAGCCGGTAGGCGCCGTGCTCCAGCCCCTTGATGGAAAGCTTGAGGGCCCGTGTACCATCGCTTTCACCAACGAACAATTTCAGCAAGCCCTTCCCGCTCGGCTTCGGTACCACCGCCAACTTCGCTCCGGACATTTTCTCCAAATAGACCTGTAAATCCCGCGCGGCAAAGCGCGTCGAGCGCGGCGCATCCTCGGCCAACACAATCTCCGCGCGGGCCTCGCCGTCCTTCACAATAAACGGCGCCGCTCCGGCAGTTAACGGCAGTGCGAGTGCGAGGATGAGAGCGAGAGTTGTTCGGTGCATGGTTTACTTCTTGGAATAATCTTGTTCGCGCAGGCTGTTGAGCACGGAGCGTTGCCAGGTGCGGAGTTCGCGGGAGAGCCGGTTGGTGATTTCAGGATGCTGTTCCGCAATGTTAGTCTCCTCTGCGGGATCGGTTCGCAGGTCGTACAGCTCCGGCTTGGGACCCGTCAGGACAAGCTTGTGGCGGTTGTCCAGCCATACGCGTGGGCCGGCGGTGTAGTCGGCCTCCTCAATGGGCGGTTGATGGTAGTTGCGAAAATTGCGTGTGGGAATGTCGCCCATCAACTTCACGAGCGGCGTGGTGCCGCGTTGTTGCTCGGCGGTGAAGTAGGGCTTGGCGCCATTGCGTGTGGCGCGGCGGGCGCTGTAGCTCCAGAACCCGATTGGCTGAGGTCGCGTCTTCATTTTTCCCTCTAATAAAGGCGCGAGGCTGATGCCGTCCAGCGGTCGCTCCGGCAGCTTCACGCCGGCCCACGCGCACAGGGTGGGCAACACGTCGCTGGTGACGCCATTCACCTTGCTGATGCGGCCTTGCTTTATTTTCGCCGGCCACTCAATGAGCCCGGGCACGCGGATGCCGCCCTCGTACACGTGTCCTTTCTCCTTGCGGAACGGCGTCACCACCCGGCCGTAGCTAGGCGGGCTACCGTTATCGCCGCAGTACCACAGCACCGTGTTCTCGCGTAGGTTCAGCTCTGTCAGGCGCGTACGTAACTGGCCGATCGCGCGATCCATCGCCGTAATCTCCGCGTACCGCTCGCGCAACACCTCGCGCAATGGCCGTTTCGTCCGTCGACCGGTTTCATTGGAGGTGAGGCTTACCGTGCGCTCGGCGTATTCCTTAGGCAGGTTGTCGTACAGGGCGAGATCTTTCGGTAACCCACTGTATGGTTCATGCGGAGAACCGAACCACACCACGGCTAGAAACGGTCGCTCGCGTTGCTTCGCGTCTTCAATGAATCGGAGTGTCTCATCAATCGTCACCTCCGAGCCTTCGCCTTTGATGACGACGGGTGGACCGCCATTGCGCGAGAAGGGCGGGTCCATCTCATAAAAATTATCGTGCGACACATATTCATGAAACCCCATCGCGCGCGGGTTGGTGGGTGAACTTTTCTTTACCGGACCCACATGCCATTTCCCAAAATGCCCGCAACGATACCCGGCCTTGGCCAGCAAATGCGCGATGGTGATCTCCTGCGGCCGAAGCGAATAGCCCGGCGTAAACGTGCCGTAGCGATTGGGATGCCGGCCGGTGAGCACGCTCCCGCGCGTGGGCGAACACGACGGATGCCCCGCATAAAAATGATCCAGCCGCAGCCCCGTCCGCGCCATCTCATCCATCACCGGCGTCTTGAGATGCGGATGGCCGTAATACCCCGTCTCCGCCCAACCATGGTCATCGCCCATCAGCAGGATGATATTCGGTCGATTTGCCGCGGTAACCGTGACAGTACACAAGGCTGCCAAAAGGAAAAAAAAGCGCATGCCAAAGGAAACCTTGCCGTCTCCTCCTTGGCAAGGTTTCTAGTGCTCAATATAATATACTTCGATATGTCAGGCCTGAGTGGAGTTATATTCATTCGAGATCACCGTTTTTCTTGCTCGTATTCGCTTGGTAAATATGAGACAGTCCGCGGCTTGACCTCAGAACTTATAGAACCATTGGTTCGCAGGATGGCTAAGAATCCCAAAGGGGAACTTACAGAAGCTGATTATGCCAAGGTGACAGAAATTAACTATTCCAATAAAGGAATAGTTAATTTAAATATACTGTCTAAATTCACCTCAGCTAACAATATAACTTTGACCGAAAACGCGATTTCAAATCTTAAACCTATTGCTAAATTGGATCAATTGGAGAGTTTGCAGCTTCAATCGAACCATATTAAGGATCTGAAACCTTTGAGCGGATTAATTCAACTTGAACGACTCAATCTTAGTAAAAATAACATTACGAACATCGGTCCATTAAAAAAGTTGATCAACTTGCAGCGTTTGAATTTGATTAATAATAACATTTCTGATCTATCCGCGGTATCTGACATGAAGGAGTTAAGATGGCTTGGACTCAACTTCAATAAGGTTAGTAATATTGAACCTCTAGTTGGCTTGAAAAAGCTAAAAGTTGTTATGCTGACAAATAATGTGGGCCTTGATTACTCTGATGTGGAAGAGCTTAGGGAGCTGCTGCCTAATTGCATGATTGAGTGCAATTAAAGGTAGTTTTAATGATACGGACGAGCAGTTCAATCCGGTGATCAGGGTTGAGAACGCTAATCCTAATTATATAATAATCAAGCGGATCTATCATGTGTCCGCCCTTTTTCGGTTTCAAAAATAATTTTATTCAGATTATTATTCCTTAAAAATGAAAGTAAACGCGAGATTGGTCGTAGCGATTCTAGGGGGTTTTATATTCTATGAAGTGATTCAGGCTGCTGAAATAAAAGTGCCTGATTTTAAACACTCGGTTACGACCGAGAAAAAACCATGGACGGATAAAGAATTTCTGAACAACCCCGCCAATTTTCAGTTTGCCATTGTTGCGGATAGAACCGGCGGGGTTCGTCGTGGGATTTTCCCCGAGGCAGTCAAAAAAGTTAATGATTTACGTCCGGAGTTTGTGATGAGTGTGGGTGACTTGATAACCGGTGGTTCTCGTCAGAAAAATGAGTCGGTCATAATGAACCAATGGAAGGAATTTAATTCCTTCATCAAGGGCTTTGATATGCCCTTCTTCTATTTGCCGGGTAATCATGATGTGAGTAACGAAGTTGGTGATCGTGTTTGGGATAAACTATACGGAGTACGTTATTATTCCTTCATTTACAAAAATGTCCTTTTCCTCTGTTTGAACACGCAAGAAGGCCCCGGTTGGAGGCCGCCTTCTCTTGGTGAGAAACAAATCCAGTGGATTAATGAGGAGCTTAAAAAGCATGATAAAGTTCGTTGGACCATGGTTTTCCTCCATCAACCATTATGGTTAATGGAGGAAGGGATTTTAATTAGGCGAGAAGGACAAAAGACCTTACGTAAATCTGATACCGGGTGGCCTAAAGTAGAAAAGGCTTTGGGAGATCGTAAGTATACGGTCTTCGCAGGCCACATCCATCATTACGCAAAATACATCAGAAACAATCGGTCCTACTATATGCTTGGAACCACCGGTGGCGGCAGCCAATTGCGGGGCACTTCATTCGGCGAATTTGACCATGCCACATGGGTCACCATGACTGATCAAGGGCCGCAACTTGCTAACCTTCGTTTGGATGGGATTTTGGGGGGTGATGTGAGCACAGAGAGTCACCAGAAGTTTTGGCGAAGTCTTGCCTTTGAGGAATACTTTTCAGAGGGCCCTCTTTTGGATGGTAAGGAACTGACTTTACCGATCCGTAATCATTTTGATTTCGAAATTAAAGGAACGCTTCAATGGAACCTGCCTAACAAGTCAGCGTGGAAAATAACTCCCGAAAATGCCGAAGTGATACTCAAACCCAATGCAGAAAAAATTATGAAATTTAAAATAAGCCGGATTCAAGGTGCTAACGGAATCCTTCCGTTGCCACGCCTCGAAGTTAAGTTTCAGGGAGGGGAAAAGAAGCTCGATTTGAAGACCCTTTTGGATTTTCCGATCGGGAATTAAATTGTTTAAGGTGCAGCTCCACGCACCTGATTACCATCCAACCATGTGGATAGCACCTGTGTGGTTTTTACCTCGTCCACTTTGCAAGTTAGGAGGTTGCGGTCGAGGATGATGAAGTCTGCACGTTTACCCGGTTCAAGAGAACCAATCTCACTCTCGGCGCGCATGAGCCAGGCGTTATTGATAGTGTAGTAGCGGATCATCTCCTGGCGGTTAAGGGCCTGCTCTGGGTGGATGGGTTCATTGAGCCAGCGCGCTTTGCGGGTGAGGGTGATCCACATGCCAAGGAAGGGGTCATACGGATTTAAGCTGCGTAATGGGCCGATGCGTTGCATGTGATCGCTACCGCCGCCGGCCTTTACTCCGATCTTGAACAGGCTCTTGAGTGGGATGAAATATTTCAGCCGTTCCTTGCCAAAATGTGACTGCAGGGTGAAGCCATCTTGATATAGCCACGCCGGTTGCAGGTCGATGCCAAAGCCGACTTCACCGGCCAGCCGGATGGCTTCAGCCGTCATAAAACTCGAATGTGTTATGGACGAACGGCTCGGAGCTACAGGTATGTCTTGGTTGATGCGGGCGTACACGCGGGCCAGCGTCGTGGTGGCAGCATCGCCTTGGCAATGGGCCGTGAAGGCTAGGCCGCGCGTAACACAGGCTCGTGCTAGTTCCTCAAGTCGGTCCTCTTTCACGTACTGCATCCCCCGATATTGTGGGTCTGTGATGCCGTAAATTTTACTTTTACCCCATGGCTTTTGGAAAAAAGCGCTCCCAGTCAGCATGCCGCCGTCCTGAAAGACCTTTACTCCAATCACCCCGAAACGAGGTGCCGGTTTTTTGAAATAGGGATCGGCCGCGATATCATCAAGCCGTTTTTCAACCGCTGCCACATCGCCCCCGGCACTAACCCCTCGGGACACGCGTACGCGTATGGTCAGTTGCCTTGCGTCCAGTAAACGCTCGTATTGATCACGTGCACTACTGCCGCAGTTACGATCGATCACGCCGGTAATTCCGCAGCTGTTGTAATCAGCAAACAGCTTGGTCAACCGCTTGTCGCGTATGGCCAACTCGATTGGTTTTTGCGTGGAATTTGGTTTGGCTCGGATGACCTTTGAGGCCTGCCTTAAAATGCCTGTGGGTTCGCCGGTCTTGGGATCTACCATCACATTTTCAGGATGTTTGGCGGCAAACGCCTTGTCGATACCAGCTTCCTTGAGCGCTAGCGAACTAGCACTTCCGTCTGGCCCCGTACGGAAGAGAACCGGATGATCCGGTGCGGCTGCATCTAATTCTGCTCGTGATGGATAACGCTGCTCTTTCAGCCGGGTGATGAACACCTGCGAGAGGCGGATCCATTCGCCCTTGGGCACCACCTTGGCGCGCGCGCGAATGTAGGCTTGCACGTCGGCGATGTTTTCCATGGGCGGAATTTCATGCTGCGCCTCGGTCATGCTGGCACCGGTGGCGTGCACATGCGAATCGATCAGGCCCGGCAACACCATCTTGCCCTGCAGATCAATCACGCGCGTCTTTTGGCTGCCGAGCTTGATGATGTCCGCGCTCAGGCCCACCGCTAGTACGCGTCCATCGCGCACGGCCATGGCCTCGACCACGCGAAAGTTTTGATCCACCAACACCACCTTGCCATTGCGCAGGATTAGGTCAGCCGTTTGGGCGTACAGGATGGCGCCGAGATGCAGCGCGAGCCAGGGGAGGAGCAGGGATTTCATTGGATGTAGGCTTGGTATTGGCCGGCTACGTCGGCCTGTTTGGTGTCGCCGTGGTGAAAATACAGGCGATGGCGCAGAGTCAGGCTTTGGTCGGCGGGCAGAGTGTAGTCGCCCTTGCGTTCCTTGCAGGCGGGGCAGAGATCGCTCCACGGCCGGCAGGAGGTGCCGCGCGGTTTTTTGTTCTTCGGATCAAAATGACTTTCGCCAAAACGATTGGCCGTGAGTAGGCCGTAGGTGCGGCTGTGCCAGTGCGTGGGGAACCGGAGATTTTTCGGATGATCAAACATCGCAATGCCCACCGTTTTGCCGCTGGCATCGGGCCCGTGGAAATCCACCCACTCGGCGCGCTGGCCCCAAGTGTCGGTGTTGAGCTGGCCACGACTGTTGCGGATGGTGCCCTGCAGCTTGGCTCCGCCGGCCTTGAAATGTTGTGCGGCCTTCATCGTGCCCGCCACGCGCACGTACAGGCCGCCGTCCTTGATGTCGCCAAATTGCACCGGCTCCTTGCCGGCCACCAATGTGATGTTGTAATCCATCAACACCTGCCGGCGCGGCAACGGCGTGAGCGTGATGTGCATCTTTTGCCGCAGCACGGTTTTGCCGTCATGCACCCAGCGGGTCCAGGCGATGAGTTCGCCGGTTTTGCCCGAGGCGGTTTTCTCGATCTTCTCCAGTTGAATCTCCGCCTTGGATGTCTCGCGTTCCTTGCCCAGCCGCCACCACCAGTAGTTCTGTCCGTTTACATCGCTGTGGGCAAACCGCAGGGAACGATGATGCGGATGATCCTGGCTCTCGCCCAGCACGCTTTTTTTCATCGGATAATGGCGCGTGATGCTCTGACCGTTCGGGCCGATGACCGGATAAAAATACGGCGCCATCCAATCCTTGAATCGCCATTCGGTGAACAGTTCCCCTTCAATCTCCACCCGCACCCGATCCTGCAACGGCGTGACCTTCACTTCCGCTGCTAAGGGAAAGACACAACACAACAGCAACACTAACGAGGTGAGTGGCTTCATGGGGACAGCGTAAGCAATTTCGTTAACTTGTCAGTACGTAATGTGCGGGTAATGCGGAAGACGCCGGCGGGGCCGTTGGGGTGACCGGTGTAGATGAAGATGTGCTGGACGCCACGCTGAGGATCGATGACGGCGCCGGCGGGATGGAAGCCGTCGGCTTCGGCGTAGAACCGGCCGGAGCGGGCGAGTAGACGGCATTCGCGGCGCCATTTGCCGGTGGCCCAGTCGGCAGGATCAATGCTCCACAGCCAAAGCTGCATGCGGTGCCGCTCGGAGCGCACCAATTCCAGCCGCTTGGTGAGGGGATTGAAGGAGAGGTCCACGGTGTCAACCAGGCGCCGGTCGTGCAGGTTGGTGGGGGTAATGACTGGCTTTTGACCGGGTTGCCACGTCATTTGCCGATGGGCGCGCACTTGGTTTTGGTCGCGTGTCACCAGCAGGTAACGGTCACCATGCAACAGCGCGGCCGGCTCGTATTGCTTGAAGCCCACCGGATGCTCCTCCACGCCCCAAGACGCGCCACCGTCGTGCGAGTTCAGGGCAACCAGTTTCTCAGAATACTTGTGGTACTGATCCACTTCGCCGAACCAGTTACCAAAAACCAAAAGACCACGTTTTGGGTCATCTAGGATGCGTGGACCGATATTGATGATGGGATGCTTGAACGTGTCTTCGCGCAGCGCCTGAGAAAAATGTTTCCACGTTCGGCCGGCGTCCTCACTGCGAAATACGCCGTGGTTGTTCACCGCCACCACCGCGCCATCGCGCGCCGTGCCGATGGCGTGTAGGTGCACCTTGTAGCCGAGCGGCGACTTGTTGTCCTTGTCGAACTTCGCCCGGTGCGAGAGCGGCACCACGCCGCCGCGATTGCGGTCAGCCGGTTTCATGCAGTCGCGTAGGTCGTAAGGTGCGCTCCATGTTTTGCCGCCATCCGTGCTGCGCAGCACGACTCCATAGGACATTTTGGGGTGCGGACCGCCTGCACCTTTGGCCCGGTGGCCGGGAATGCGACGGTGCATCACGATGAGTGCATCGCCCGCCAATGTCGCCACCGGCCAGCCGTAATGATTGCAGTCGCCTGGCGCGTTCACCGGCAAATGCACGGGCGCCACCTCCAGCACGCCCGCCTTGGCCGCCCGCGCCCAAACAGCCTGTTGCGCCGCATCCACGCCGAGGAGCTTGGCAGCTAAATCGGCGGGCGCGGGTTCAGTGGCCGAAAGCGTGATGCCTACTAGCAGCAGGCCAATAGGCAGAATCCGAAAGCGGTTCATAATCTGCAAGACTCCGCCAACGCATTGCCCTAAGCAAGATCAATAGGCCATTTAAAACTACGTTCGCCCCGAGTTTATGGATACGGAGCGTTGAAGGTTTGTTCAACGTTCGTATTTCGGGAAGATGGCTGGGGAGGGGAAGCGATCTTCGTGGGTGGTCCGGGCGTCATGGAGGTATTCATCGCGCGGCACCTCGAGGATGGGCCAGCTACCGGAATGGATGCGCACGATTCTTCCGGGGCGAAAGCCTTCGGTCACGAGATCGGTTTCCAGACTGATTTGAATGCCGCTGCTGCCCATGGGAACGCTGCCTTTGGCCCGGGTGACTCCGGTGAGCAATCCTTTGCTGGCCATTTGGGCGGTACCGGCGGTGCCGCTTGCCCAGTGTTTCAGGGTGTTCTCGGCGGAGGCTAGCATGGCCCGCTGGCCTTTTTTGAAATCGGCGTAGAGCGAGGGATCCATGCCGCCGAAAAGCGTGGCGGTGATTTTGGCACGACCAAATTTCCCGTACTCAACCGCATCGATCCAGCCGGGCATCCAGCGGCTTTTAATAAACGCCTTGTGGGTTTCGGTTTGGTTTAGGACGGCGCGTTCCATGGCGGCATCGTTAAGCCAGATGTCAGAAATGTGAAAACGCATGAAGACACCGCCGGGTGTGGGTTTCCAGGTGATCCCAAGCAGGACGGTTTGGTCATTGAGGGATTGTTTGCCATTGGCCGGCCAGATTTTTTCGGTGACGAGGTCCTGTGCCCCGAGCCGTTCGCGGCCGCGCCAGATGCGGGTGGCGGCGTCGAAGGTCAATGTTTCCTCATGGGCCTGGCCGCCGCCTGCTTTGCGTTCGCGTCGGGCAGTGATGAAGCCGGCGTGGCGGTTGATGGTGATCTCCTGGAGTTTCCAGACCAATCCATGGCGGCGGCAATGGCTGGGTTCGTCCTCGAGGAGTAGCACATGGTTCTCGGCCGGGGCGGTGCCGATGCCGGCGTTGCCGAGTTTCTTCAGGCGATTGTCGACCGGCAGGACGGGCACGGAGGAAATCTTTGGATCCGGCGGGAGATAGGCCTGCACGTGCATGACTGTGCCCAGCGGAATGTCTCGAAGATCGGCGGGGGCGTCATGATAGCGAACCATGCCGTAGGGCAGCATGGCGAAAGGGGCTGGGCCAGTGAAACGGAACCGGCCGTTCCCTTGGATCCGAATGCTGCCACGCCGGTTGGTGTGATCCACGAAGGTCAATTCACCACGGTAGGAATGGGCTTTTTCCAAAGGGGGAAATTTTTTTGGTTCAGGCCGGAACGGCGCGTCCTCAGCGAATAGCGGGGTCACCGGCGCGAGCAAAGCGGTTAGGAGAGGGAGCGTGTGTTTCATGATGGGCTCCATTGAGTCAGTATTTCGGAAAGATAGCCGGGGAGGGGAAGCGTTCCAAAGGGCTGTTACCGCCGAGGTATTCCTCGCGGGGAATGTTGACGTTGGGCCAGTGGCTCGGTCGGACGCGGATATTGCGGCCGGGGCGGATGCCTTCGATGATGAGATCGGTTTTGAAATGTATCTGAATGCCACTACTGCCCAGAGGGATATCACCTTTTATTTTGGTGACCTCAAGGATGGGGCCTTTGCTGGCCATGTGTGCGGGGCTGTAGGCGCCGTGTGTGTGCTTGAGGTTACTTTCCACCGCGTTCATTTGGGCGTGGGCTCCCTTCTTAAAATCGGCGTAGAGCGATTCATCCATGCCGCCGAACAAAGTGGCGGTGATGGTGGCGGTGCCAAACTTGCCATACTCGACCGCATCGATCCAACCGGGCATCCAGCGCGTTCGAATGAAGGCCTTGTGCGTCTCGGTCTGGTTGCGGGCGGCGCGTTGCATGGCGACGTCGTCCAGCCAAATATCCGAGATGTGGAAGCGGGTGAAGATGTCGCCTGGGGTGGGTTTCCACGTGATGCCAAGCAGAACGGACTGATCCTTTAAGGCTTTCTTTCCACTGGCGGGCCAGATGCCGTCAGCAATGAGGTCGGCTACTTCGAGTTTCTCGCGGCCACGCCAAATGCGGGTGGCGGCATCGAAGGTCAGGGTTTCCTCCTCGGCCTTGGGGCCGCCGATTTTGGGTTCGCGGCGGGCAACGATCTTACCGGCGAGGTCCTGGAGTTCCATTTCCTGAAGCCTCCAGACTTTACCTTCACGTTGGCAGAAACTGGGTTCGTCCTCGAGTAAGATGAGGTGGTTTTCGGCCGGGGCAACTCCTGTT
>Ga0066825_10000359_pt1 | contig 14890 bp, 8 predicted proteins | sample ETNtaG_6_FD_65608 | JGI IMG/M metagenome (GOLD analysis project Ga0066825, IMG submission 65608) | Marine microbial and viral communities from oxygen minimum zone, Eastern Pacific Ocean - ETNP201306SV45 | ecosystem: Environmental > Aquatic > Marine > Oceanic | place: Pacific Ocean: Eastern...
ACCTTCAAAGAGAGTGGCCTTCTCGCCGCGGAATGGCTTGTTGCTGCCACCGAATTCATAATCGCCGCCATGATCGGTCATAAAAATCACCAGCGTATCCCGCTCCTGCCCATTGGCCTTCAGCGCCGCCAAAACGCGGCCGATGCCGTCGTCCATGTTAGCCACCTTTGCTGCAAACGTCCGCCGCATGGGATCCTTGATGTGCCCCACCCTAGCCAGATCCGCCGGGGGCGGCTGCATGATGTTGACCGCAAGTTCTTTCGTTGGATCCCAGCCTTTGCCGAAGTGTGGTGCGTTGTAGGCGAGATAAAGGAAAAACGGCCGGTCGTTTTTCTGTCGCTTTAAAAACTTCACCGCTTCGTCCGTGATCAAGTCTGTCGCGTATCCGTACTCATCCACGTGCTTTTCATCATGATACCAGTCTCGCTGAATGCCGTATCGCATGGTGTAAAAATCAATACACCCGCCCGTGTGCCCAATGAATTCCGAGAACCCATGTCGTGTCGGCAAAAATGTTTTCGCTCCATGACCCAAATGCCATTTGCCGATTAACGCCGTCTGATACCCACTCTTCCGTAACAACGCCGGAAATGTAACCTCGCCCTGTTGAATCCCGCGCTCCTTGTCATTAAGGAACATCAACGCGCTTAACAGTCCATCCCGCGACCGCGTCGGGAATTGTCCCGTCAACAACCCAAACCGCGACGGCGTGCAGATCGAGGACGCCACATACCACTGTGAGAACTTCATTCCATCCCGCCCCAGCGAATCGATATGCGGCGTGGCGATCTCACTGCCATACGCCCCCACATCATTCATCCCCTGGTCATCCGTAAAAATCAGGACGACGTTGGGGCGCTCTGCCGAATTCAGTAGACCGGCCAGCCCGCAGGCCACGACCAGTATCAATCGTTGAATCATTCGCTTTTTCCTTTCAAAGCCTGCTCAAAATTGCCCGCGTGAAACCGCATCAGATCCAGACCATTTTTCTCATAAATAATCTGCGCACTATGCGGGGCATTCCGGATAATAAGATGCTCAAAGGGGATCTTCAACGCCGCCAAATGCCGCATCCATTCCAAGTTGTTTTGATAGTTAAACCCTTTGTCCCCAACATGAACGAGAATGTTGAGTTTCGGTTTCGGATCCGCCGCATATCGCCGTGCCAAATCCCAAGTGTTATCGCCCTTGGCAAACACCAGTGACTCGCTTTCGCGTCCTTCTTCTTCAGAGATGCGTTTCTCCGTGGCGTGACCACCTCCGCCCGGGGCAGCCGACACAAACATATGCGGATGCTTGAACATAATCCGTGCAGTTCCGCGACCGCCTTGGGAAAACCCCTCCAACCCACGTCCTTCCCGTCGGGCAATCGTGCGGTAGGTCGCATCAATATGCGGGATCAATTCCTTGATAAACACGGTCTCGCCTTGTGCCCCTTTTTGTTTGGGCATATTGTAGTGGCTCACCGGACCACCGTTCACAAACACATAAATGACCGGACTCACCTTGCCCGACTCCATCGCCGGATGAATGTGATTCGCCAGCCGAACACTCTTCAACTCACTCCCCGGTCGGCCGCCATGCAAATAATACACCACCGGAAACCGTCGCTCTGGAGCCTCCGAATAATGTGGCGGTAGATAGATGTAGTATCCGACCGACACACCCATGGACGGACTTTTAAACGTTGCATGCTTCACCGTCTTCGACGTACTCGCCACCGGCGGATTCACCCAACGAAACGGCTGCGGTTTCCGTTTCTTTTTCTTGAACGCATCCTGAGGCTCCAGCTCAAGCGGCAGACCCGCCATCATCACGATTACCAAAATGTATTTCATAAAATTCTTATACTTTCTGTTTCATCCCTCCGCGAAGAGCACCCGCAGCCACTGTTCCATAATTGTCGACATACATCGGATCAAGCGGCCGACTGTTGGGCATGCTCAGCCAGATGCGCAGAATGTGCCGCTGCCGTTCCGGTTCCGGCCAATCCTCAAAGGCCGAGCGTTTATGCAGTGTCACCCAATTATTCATGAAAACCATGTCGCCGGGTTCCTGCCGGAAAGTTGCGTGCATCTCGGAGTCCCCCGCCAAAGTCTCCACTAAATCCAGTGCCTCAGTTTGCGCAGGCGTGAGATCAGGCAAATCCGGATGCGCATGCGCCCGGTCTATCAATACACGCAGCAAATTGGCCGCAAAATGACCTTCGCAAAATGAAAACACTGGCTGCCGACACCACGGCCTGTCATTACCGCCATCCACCGTATGTCGCAGGTAATAAAACGGCTCACACAATACCGCCAACAAATCCGGCCGCTGTTCCAGAATAGCGTTGTACAGTGCCATTGAACTGACGATGTAATTCTCTCCACCTTGCTTTGCCTGTCGATGGCAACAGAATCCAATTACGTCGCAGCGATCCGTGTGAAAGCTCAGCTTCCGGCTCGTGTTCGGGCCGCGACTGCGCGCGTCCTCCGGCGCATAGCCCGCATCCGCCACGCTGAACAGCCGCTCACCGGCCGCACTTTGAGAAACCGGCGCACCCAAATAAATTGCGATCCCCCAGAACAACCGCCGCAATTGCCCCTCATCTAATCGGTTCACCGGCAATCCCCGCACATACACAAAACCCGCCCCGTTCTCCAACTGGCATTGCGCCAACTTCAGGCGCTCTGAAAAACTACCGAGCACAAAATGTTCCTGACCAATTTCATCCACTTCCCTATCTGCGCACCCCGCCACGGCCCGCTCAAGTTGATCGATCTCATCGGCAGTGGGCCGAATCTCCCAGTCATCGCGTGCCCACAACTCTTCCCCACGCCAAAGCCCGGCATGATCAATTATTGAACTGGAATCGATGGAGTTCATTTCCACCACAGAAGGTCTGAGCTAATTCACAACAAACTGCAATACGCGAGCTGCAGTTCCTTTGCTAAGTGGGTTGGATTTGTTACTGATCCGAATCTTGGCCGTGTGCGCGTCGGCCTTCAGATCCGTAGCAAACATCACCGTGCGTGGATAATGCAGACCGCGACTGTGGCGATGATACAAATCCACTCGCTGCCATTTTCCGCCATCAATGCTCACTTCCAGCACACCGGCATCCGGCCCCGCCAAGACATAGGCCCCCAGCGCGCGTCCGTTGAAATGCACGGTGGCTTCCTGCCCAGCCAGTGAAGCCGTTAGTAGTTTTTTGCCGGCAAAAGGATCACTTCGAAATCCTCCTGGTATCTGTTTCCAATCCGGTTCGTGCCACGTCCATGCTTCATTTGCGCTGGCCGCCGGTAGAAGAAAATGTCCGCGCTGATAACAGCCTTCATCCACTGGTTTCCACGGTAACGCATGCAGTGCCGCCTTAGCCGCGACCGGCTTGCTCCACGCGCGATCCAGCAGATGCCCAATCATGTCGGCAGCGATTGCATTTCCCGCCGGCTTGGGATGTGTCCCGCCAAAGACTGCCCAGGTCAGATTACCCGTATCAATGCGATCGGCCACTTCACGAGCGAGGAAAATGGTGGAGACATTGTACGCCTTGAGCACCTTTTCATGCGCCGCCATCGAGAGCGGCATTTTGCCTTCGCGCAGTTGCTCCAGCATTCCGGGGTTCACAAAATGCGTGACCATAATGTCCATATTGGGCTGTGCCTTGCGCGCCTGGCGGATGATCCCTTCCATCCCTCGCACACATTCGCGCGACGCATGTCCAGCGTCCTGATCATCGTTCACCGCAAACTCGATGAAGAACAAATCGATCTTCCCCTTGGCCAACACCTCAGACGGCAACCGAAAAGCTCCGGTAGTGGAGCAAGTCGAGGAAATTCCCGCATTGATAAAATCAAACTTCGTTTTCGGAAACCGCTTTTGAAGCCACGTCGCCACCATCGGCCGATACCCATTCATCTGCGTAATGGACCCGCCCATAAACGCTACCCGCCCGGTCTTCAGTTGATCAAACTGCAACTGTGAATTGGCATAACTGCCACGCAGGATCACGTTTCGATTCAACTTATCATCTGCTGACACAAAGGTTACAGAAGCAGCTATCAGGAGCAACCATCTCATCGCCAGACTTTACCTAGCCATCCTGATGAGGCACAGGGTAAACTGCCTTAAAGGACGGCAGCAGCCCGTTGGATTTTGTCTAGAAAACGTGGCGGCTCAGCGATAGGTTCGCCTAAGGATAAGAGATTATTCCGCGCCGGCTCATTGTCCGGATCCAATACCAAAACCCGTCGCCAGTGTTCGATAGCGCGCGGCGAGTTACCCGCCTTGTACTCACACATAGCCGCCGGCAAAAGATCCTCCAACTGTGGTTGCCCCAGCCCGAACAATCGATCGTAAGATTCGCGAGCGGCCTCCCACCCTTCGGCCTGCACATTTAACCACGCATGATATTGGAGTGCCTGCGGATCATCTGGTTGCAAATAAAGCGCCCAATCGACAGCGTTAATAGCGTATTGGAGTGTCGATTCACCCTGCTCATAAACTTCAATTGCTACTAACAATGCTTGAACCGAAGTCGATTGACGGTTCTTCTTTGGCTCAATGGATTGTTTTTTTTCAAGCCCTTCTCTGCGTGCCTGCCCTGCAAGATGCTTCAGTCGTATTTCAACTTTTTTAGCAGCTGCCTTCCAGCTCCAGCATTCATGCGCATGCCGGGAAGCCTTAAGCCCCATCGCTCGGGCTTCATCCTGATGTTCAAACACCCACCGAAGTCGTTGTTTCAAATCTGAAAACGAAGGTTCAAGAAGCCACCCTTGGTGAACTAAAGGCTCCCCATTCACTTGATCGCCAAACTCAAATACCTCGGACTTTAAACGGTAAGCAAATGCATCCGTTGCAAAATCATCAGTCGCCCCTCCTCCAGTGCAAATCACCGGCAAGCCGCACGCCATGGCTTCCAGCACAGGCAATCCAAATCCCTCGCCTCGATAAGGATGCACTAGGCAATCACAAGCCGTATACAATCCGATCATTTCCTCAGAACTCAATTCATTGTCCAAATAGAGAATTTCAGGAGCGTTGGGGCGACTCTTTAATTCTTGAATGGTCTGCTTCATGGTCTGCCCATTGTAGAATGATTTCCCCCCAAAATCTTTGATCACCAAACACAAATCATCTTCCGCACTAAATGTTTGAGCGAAGGCATTCAGCAATACATCCGCCCCCTTGCGACCAATTGTTCCTCCTACGAAAAGAAACTTGAATCGCTTGTTCGTTTTCAGCGGTAACGGCGGAGCCTCCGGATAAAATTTAGTTTCATCAATTCCATTTGGAATCACCACAACCTTGTCGGCTGGAACTCCGGATGCCTCATACGCCGATTTAACATACGACGAGGGTACCCACGCTTCATCCACTTGCTCTAACCCTTTAACCCATGACTCCGGAAGAAACCCAAACTCCCAAGGTTGAATCGTCACAAACTTACCCCCAGTAAGGGGACGCATCCAACTGGGTGGCCATCCATGTCGAACTGTAACGTCTGTATTTATTGATTCTATATCAGCACTCATTCTGGATTCCCAATCACGCAAAGTATCTGGCGTGTTGATGGCCCCTTGGATCGCCGATTGATTCAGGCTCCATTCAAAATCTTCACTGTGTTTTGATTGTAGCGCTTCCACCAAGTTTCGGTTTACGTGCGATAAACTTCCGTAATCCAAAAAGCTCCCTTCCCACCGAACTCGCGGCACGGAGGGCTGACTCCAACCTGGAATCATCCGGCGCGTTCTCACCCGGTCCTGAGCATTGTGTAATCGCTCCATAACGATGTGGGACACGGACTCCGGGTTAAAATGCTCCCGCATTTCCTTCCGAGAAACCTGCCCCAGTTGCCGGCCTTGGCTGGGATCATCAAACAGCCCTCGCATATATTCGCGCGTGTGTTCCTCTGATGGTTGCGCCCAATAATGCCCCGCCATAAACGCCATCTCATTTTCAACTTGCTGTACCGGAATGATTTCACAATCGACCAACAAGGAATTGGTTTGGCTCATGAATTCAGTATTACCACTCCAGTTGCTTGCGATCACCGGCAATCCCATCATCATGGCTTCATGTTGGGGACGCCCCCAGCCTTCACCCCGCGAGATACCAACCAAGCAATCCATGGCTCGATACAGCGATGGCATGGACGTCAACGGCAAGGGATCAGACAACACTTCAATCCGCGGCAACCGCGAAATGGAAAGTCCCTGCTCTCTGGCAAAGGCTTTGATCTGCTCCTCAGGGCTGGCCACTTCATTTCCCAGCCTAGATACAATATGCGCCGCTTTGCTGCACCGAAGCCACAGGCAGACATCATCGTCGATCGTAAACTCCCGCAAGTAGGCTCCCAAGAGCACATCCCAAGCTTTTCTTTCCTGCCATTCAAAAATAGAAAGAAAATTATACGAGGCGGGATTAGGCAACTTCAGAGGTTCGGTCCTGTTTGGATCAAACATAACTGGATCTACCGCACCAGGCACGATCTTGAGTTTCTCCAGTGGGACACCGCTGCGGTGGAACGTTTCGACATTAAATTTGGATGGCACCCAAACTTCATCCACACTTTTGATTAGCTCAACCCACAAAGGCGCAATACGATCGGTTTCGAACATTGTCCGCAAGACTCGAAATTCGGAGTCCTCCGGCATCCCTAAAACGATATCCCCAGAACCATGGGTAATGGAGATTCCGCCACTCAACTCATTATAGCGTGCTAATAATTGATCAACCTCGCACCGTAAATCACAAGGCAATTCACGATGATAATTCTTGGAATAATATACCGGATTTAATTGAGTTGCCCCCACGTTTGCTCGACCTAACAGGGGAATTAGGAAATTCAACATTTCACCAGCGAATCCGGAATAGTTCAAAAAAGGTCCCATCCAACGAACAGGTTCTTGAATTTCCAACAAATCGAAATTTGTTGATGTCTCGTTGTATTGGTTCTTAACGGGTGTTTTTTGAATATTCATGGCGAAAACAACCTTTTTTCTATGCTAAACAAAGCATGAAAAATGCCAATTTGGTCGAAAACTCTAATTAATAAGAACCTAATTTAACCTGTTAATGTCCTAAATGACCCCAAATTGTGCCGCCCTATTCCTAGAAGTTTGTAGCTTTGAAGGTGATTTCTAGGATGCAACCGTCGGGATCGATAAATTTGTCGCTATTGCACCACAGTAGGCGGTGGGTACGGTGATGTTTGAAGGTTAGCCCAACCGTTTAGATTGAAGGTAATCGAGCGCACCATGGCGGCCATGTCCGGTGTGATTATGCTAATGGGCGGTTCAATTAAACCGCCCGCACTCACAATTTCGGGAAGATCGCCTCTAGGTCGAGTGTGTCGCCCATCTGTTTTTGCTGAGCAAGCAAACGGGAGAAGAGTTTTTTAATACGAGCACTTTGTTTGGCTTCGTGGGCGAGATCGTTTTTCTCAAACGGATCGTTGCCGATGTTATACAATCGAGCTTTTTTGATCTGCGGATACACAATCAGCTTCCAATCATCCATGGTCACGCTGCGCTGCAGGCCAAGGTAAGCACCGTGAATAGCATCGTAGACAGGCCCATCGGCCTTGCCTGTGAGGAGTGGTATTAGGCTTTTGAATTCCACCTTGTCGGCTGGCTTGGCGCCGGCCAATTCGAGCGTGGTGGGATGCACATCCTGTAAATAAATCGGGGTCTCAATCTTCACACCTTGGCGGATACCGGGACCTACGGCAATGAACGGCACGCGCGTGCTGTGTTCGTACATATTCTGCTTCCCAAACAAACCATGGCGGCCGACGGCAAGGCCGTGGTCGGCGCTAAAGAAAATGTAGGTATTATCAGCCTGCCCACTCTTCTCAAGCGTATCGAGCACGCGACCAATCTGCGTATCCATGTGCTCAATGATCGCGTAGTACTCCTGCCGATGGACTTTTACGGCGTGCTCGGTACGCGGCATAGGCGCGAGGTTTTCATCGCGTAACCGATGCTGGTTGCCGATCTGATCCTTGTAGGGATACATCGGCAGAAAATTTTCTGGAGTCTTGATGCGCTTGAGCGGGTATTTTTCGATGTACTCCTTGGGCGCCTGGCGGGGATCGTGCGGGGCATTAAACGCCACGTACATAAAGAAGGGCCGCTTATCCTTTTTGGACATACCAAGGTAATCAATGGCGTCGTCAGCCACGATGTTGCTCCAGTGCCGACCGCCTTTCCAGAAGCCTTCAAACTTCGGATCAAACGGACTCCACGGGTCGGGTTTGCCGGGCAGCGGACGGTTGTAACCCGCGGGCGTTTGGTTCGGCATGCCGGGACGAATGTTGCGGGCGACCTCAAACGCCTCATCGGCTTTGGCGCGAATGTGCCATTTACCGGTCATGAACGTCTGGTACCCCTGACGCTTCAACACCTGCGGCCAGAGCCCGTCAAATTCCGTATTCCGGGCCTTCAGTTTCTCTCCATTGGCTTTGCCACTAAACAGATTTGAAGCCTCCTGCGCGCGCCAGATGGACCGCCCTGTGATCAGCATGTGTCGACTGGCTACACACACCGCACCGCTCCACGAGCCCATGTTGTAGGCGCGTGTAAAGGTGGTACCGCGCTTGACCAACCGATCGAGATTCGGCGTATCGATATCCGTGTAACCAAGCGCGCCGATGGTTTCATAACATTGATCATCGGCGAATATGAACAGCACATTCGGCTTGTCCGCGGCGCGGAGCAACAACGGACCCACCAGAAAAATCGCCAGCATCAGCCGGCCCAATGAGGAAAACGAAAACCCTTTCATGAAGCCGCTATGGTCGCGCATGCGCGCCCGCTGGGCAACCCTATTTCCGTTTGGGCGCCTGAAACACCGCCTTGGGATCGTAGCCCGGATTTTTCTCCGTGGGCACGGGTGCCTTGGTTTCCTTGCGCCATTTCAACATGGCGGCGTGCAGTTCCTTCACCTTCCCCGACTCTAACTCTGCGAGGTTGGTTTTCTCTCCCAAATCATTTTTCAAATTATACAACTCTAGCGCGCCATCCTCGAAATACTCGATCAACTTCCAATCGCCCATCCGTACGGCTCCAGCCGGCGTAGTGCGGAAGGCCCCGTGACGCTGCGTGTAGCCCTGCAGGTAAGCCGGGAAATGCCAAAACAATGCCGGACGCCCCAACGAGGCTGAGGCATCCTTGAGCAACGGCATCAGGCTAAGACCGTCCAGTTGTGCGGCCTTGCGGCGTTTCACGTTCGCCGCCTCCATCAATGTGGGATAAAAATCCACGCCGATCACTGGTTCGCGACAGGTGCTGCCGGCCTGCGTCACCCCGGGCCACTTGATCACCAGCGGCTCCCGAATACCGCCCTCGTAGAGCATCCCTTTACTACCACGCAGCGGCGCATTGGATGTCACACCGCCATGCCCGCCGTTGTCCGAAAAGAAAATCACGATCGTATTCTCTTCAAGCTTCAGCCGCTTCAAGGTTGCCTGTACTGCGCCGATACTGTCATCCATACTCTCGATCATTGCTGCGTACTTGGCATTAGTGTGCCCGCCGACTGCCGCTTTCTTTTCATACTTCGCCGTCAAAGCCTCCTTCGCCTGAATGGGCGTGTGCACGGTGTAATGCGTAAGATACAGGAAGAACGGCTTGTCCTGATTAGCCTCAATGAACTTGCTCGCCTCTGCGCCTAAACGGTCGGTGAGATACTCACCTTTTTCCGGATTCACGAGATTCGGATATTTGTACGGACTATGATAGCCACCGCCACTCGGACTGCCCCATTCGCGCCCAGCAATGTTGACATCAAACCCCTGCGTGGTCGGATCCTTGCCCAAATGCCATTTGCCCATAGAGGCCGTCACATATCCAGCTTTCTGCAATACCTCAGCAATAGTCTCAAAGCGATCAGCCAACACCGTAGTGTTCTTGATCGGGACCAGCTTGCGAAACTTTGACTGCCCACGATCCGAGTTACTGACCGTAAACACCCCATGCCGCGGTCCGTATAAACCGCTCATCAGGCAAGCGCGACTGGGCGCACAATTAGGCGCACAGGCGTAAGCGTCCATAAACACCATGCCCTCCTTCGCCAACCGGTCGACATGAGGTGTCTCATAATATTTCGAGCCCATGAACGACACATCCGTCCAGCCCAGGTCGTCGATGAAATAAAAAACAATGTTTGGCTTAGCCGCCTGCGCGCTGACGCCAGCTAGCAACATGATCAACAATGCACAAATTCGCATGCCCTCTTTTGCGCTGAGCTAGGAGCATGGTCAAGGTTCGGTATTGGAATTTATTTAATACGCCCACTACGAAAGTCTGCGGAAATGGGCGCATTCTCTCGGCGATGACACGATAGAAGATGTATTTTCTAGTTCCTGCCTCCTAGGACGGGCTCCAAACTACCCCAACACTTCGGTAATATCCGCCGTGCTGTCGGCGAACCGGTCGGTCGGTCGAGACAATTGATTGGAGATGGTGACAAACAGGTTCGAAAGCGGAACCGAGTCGCTGTAGTTCAAGTGCGACCCGTGCGTGAAGCCCATGTTTTTCCCGCCACTAAGAATGATGGGATAATTGATGGCGCGGTGAGTCTTGCTAGTAGCGCAACCGTAGAAACACAGCGTGTTGTCCAGCAGCGTGCTGTTGCCTTCCTGAATCGAGTCGAGCTTCTTAATGAAGTTCGCGTGCATCTCGTTTAGGAACGCAATGTACTTAGCTACGTCGCCGTAGTTTTTCTTTTCGTGCGACAGTTTGTGGGAGGAATTCCCCAGACCGAGCGCGGACGGAAACCGATCGGTCAACCCGCCCTCTTCGCAGGCCGTCTGGAACGAGGCCACGCGTGTGGTGTCAGTTTGGAATGCCAACGCCATGAGATCGTACATCGCCGTGAGGTATTCGCGCGGGGCCGTCACATTCACGGACAAATCAAGACTCTTGGCATCCACTTTGGCCTTGGGTGTACCCTGCCATTGAACGGCGCGTTCGGTCATTTTTTCCACTTCCCGAACGGAGGATAAATACTCGTCCATCTTCCGGCGATCATTGGCGCCCAATCGGCGGTTCAAATCCTTCGCTTCACTGAGAATTTCATCAATCACACTGCCACGACTAGCGAGTGCGTTGCGTTCCTCCGCCGTGGAGGCTCCGAACATGCGGCGGAAAATTTCAGCCGGATTATTCAATGCCGGAATCGGTCGCCCCGCCCGGTCAAAGGACAAGGTTGAGGAACGGTACGGTCGATTCACTCCGCCAAAGGAAGACAACACCATCGATTGAAAGCGTGTGTCCTGCCCGAGAGTTTGGGCCACGTGCTGGTCAATCGAGATGGTTTGTTTGTCGTAAGTCTTCAGAATATTGGCGCCAGTCAGGAAATAATCTGCACCCTTGTGGGCGGAGGTGGTTCGCATGGAGGGATGCGACAACCCGGACAGAAACGTAATCTTATCCCGCATCGGCATGATGCTCTTATGCATCTCCGGCGCGACATAATTTTTGCCCGTGCCGACCGGAAACCAGCCGTTCTCCAGACGATCGGGAGCATCATCCGCAGGCATGGGCACGCCGTAGGCAAAGAAGCCACCGAAGAAGCGTTTCCTCGACTCCGGCTTGTTGGCGCCCCAACTCATGCATTCCAGCCACGGCAAGGCCATGGTGACGCCCATCGATTTCAACAGGGTTCTCCGATCCAAGTGCCAGGATTTTTGTTTCATACCGAAAAATTTTATTTGGTTAAAAAAGGCTCCGACAGAACGATCTGTTCCAGCAGAGTCTGGAACGAATCCTCGTTTTTCTCAAGCGTATTACAGATGGCATCAACCGCGGGGCGATCCCGGAAATCCAGATAACGGCCCAACGCATAGGCCAGCGCCTTGCTGACCACAGCGCGCCGGTACTGCTCTTTTTTCTCCGTTAAAATGTACTGCTTCAGATCGCCTAAGTGCTGAATTTTCCGGCCGTTGCGGAGTTGTGTGGTGGGGTCGATCGACACGTTCTGGTGCGCCGGCTTCACATTGGGATCGAGCGCTCCTTCGCGCCATTGGCCCAGTGCATTGTAATTCTCAAACGCCACTCCCCACGGATCAATCTTGCTGTGGCAATCTCGGCAGCTCTGTACATTGGTGTGCGCCACCAGCCTTTCCTTTAACGACAAGCCCGTCTCATCCTGCGCTTCGGGCTCCGCAAGGTCGGGAACATTGGGTGGCGGAGGGGGCGGCGGATCATCGAGCATACGCTCAAGCACCCACATACCGCGCCGAATTGGATGCGTTTCCGAGCCGGTGGAATTACCAAAGAGCATACTCGCCTGCGTCAGGAATCCGCCGCGTCGATGCTCTGGCCCCAGTTGGCGCACCTGAAAGCCGCCGCCAATTCCAGGGATACGATAATGCTTGGCCAACTTATGGTTGATGACCACAAAATCTGAGTGAATGAAATTATCGATGCTGAGATCCTCCGACAGAACATGGTGCAGAAAACGAACGGTCTCCTCCTCGAATAGATCTTTCGTTGTTTCCTCGAACACGAAGTATTCCGGATTCACCGCCAACCGCCGGATTCCGCTCAGATCCAGCCACTGTGCGGCGAAATTTCTGGAGAACGCTTTGGCCTTCGGATCCTTGAGCATCCGCCGCACCTGTTCGCGCAACACCGAGGGTTTCCCGAGCTGCTCCTGTTCAGCCAGCGCAAACAAGGCGGCATCCGGCATGGAACTCCACAGAAAATAAGACAGCCTTGAAGCCAGCTCGTAATCATTCAGCTGACGCTTGGCGACAGGCGCTTCACCGGCAATCGGTTCCGGTGCCGGCTCGGCGACCAACAGGAAATTGGAGGAACACAACACCGCCGTGAGAGTGGACACCAGAGCGTGTTCAAAGGACGCATGCGTGGGCCGTAGTTTCTCGAACAATATCGCCTTCCGTTCCACTTCGTGATCCGCCGCCGGCCGGCGATAGGCCCGTTTCATGAAATGCCGCAAAACGTCCCGCACGTACGCCTCCTCATTATCGCGATGAGGTGAATCGATGAGGATCGCCCGGTTCTGTGCCGTCGGCCATTCCGGAAAATGGTTGCTCTCGATCTCCACCCAATCGATGACGAGTTTGGGCAGGTCCTCATACGCCAAGTCGCTGGTGCCTCGCCGGAATTCGTTAAAGATTCGGAAATACGAAGGGCGGCTCGGCTTGTTGGATTGAAACGGAAAATTCGCCCCGTGCACAATAAACTCGTACGTCTGCAATTCCTGCGAGCGCACTTCAATGTTGCCGCCCTCTTTCTGGTCGGAAACGCCGTTACCCCGGAAGGAACCCAGTTCAAACGACAGCCGCGGAAACGTGTTTCCCTTACCCGGAATCGCCGCGGCATGAATCTTCACGCGCACCGGCGCATCATGCGGGATCTCATAAATCTCCGCGCGAAACTCCGGTTGATACCCGGACCGCCCAGCGCCCAGTGCGCCGCCAATCTTTCGGTCCGCAGCGAACGGCGCATTCACCGGATCGGCCGGTCGGTTTCCCGTCAATAACACGCCCGTGCCATCCGGCAATACCTCACCGAAATCCAACTTGAACAAGCCTTTGAATTGCGGCTTCCCGCCGACTAGCGGCTGCAAATTATACGACCCACCACCACCCTTGCCCCGGTTCCGATTGTTGGGTTTCTTGGTATCCGGTATTTTTTTGAACGCCCGTTCCGGCTCAATCCGCACCACGTACGCCGGCGGCTTTTCTTCTGGCGCCAACAAAATCCGCCCCAAGGCGCCGCGGGCAATGCGCTCGAAGTATTCAATGTGCAATGCTGAGGTCCCCAGTACCGAGCTGTTGTTTTTGAACCCCTCCTTCGCCGTCCCTTCCGGTGGGAGATCCGTGGCAAACCGCAGATCCAAACCCAACAAATCGCGCAGCGTGTTGTTGTATTCGTATGCCGTGAGCCGCCGCAGCACATTGCGTCCGCCGGTCGATCGCCGCGCCTCCAGCACCTTCCGAAACTCCGCCGTCAACAACGCCACCGTCGTCTGCCGTTCCTGGGGAGTGGGTTGGAGCTTCGCCTCTTCGGGCGGCATCTCGCTCACGTTAATCAGGTCCAGCACCTCCTGCCACATGTCCGCCTCGCTGCCATTCAACAGATCAGCATCAAGCGTATCCAGTCGCAGCTTGGCCTTTTGCTTATCCGGCCCGTGACAACTCACGCAATACTTGGCCAGAAACGGCCGAATCCCCTTTTCAAATGCCACCGCCGAATCCTGCCCGAATAAATTCGGCACGACCGCTGCCAAGAACAGCATCAATGTGGAGCGCAATTTCATTCTCTTCAAAACCGATTTGTACCGCAGCTACACACCGCAAGCAAGTGCCGGACGGACGTATTCGCCTGACAACCGACGCCGCATCGTTACACTCAAGTCATGCGTGAACCGCAAAGCATAATGCGTAGTCGCCGGCAATTTCTATTGCAGGCCGACGAAGCGATGGACGCTTGCGGCAGCGCGCCCTCAGTGGCAACATCTAACGGCCCCCGGCCTATTCAATTCTAATGAACTGCTTTACGTGGACTAGCCCCCTCACCGCGTGAGCCAGTCGACGAATCAATCCATTCAACAGTTCGACGCCATTATCATTGGCGCGGGTGGCGCAGGCTTGATGTGTGCGCGAACAGCCGGTTTGCGCGGTCGAACTATGCTTGTGCTGGAGCACAATCGTCGTATCGGCAAAAAAATTCTTATCTCTGGCGGCGGTCGCTGCAATTTCACCAATCTCCATGCCGGCCCGGAAAATTATCTCTCCGACAACCCACACTTCTGCCGATCCGCCCTTTCGCGTTACCCCGCCAGTCAATTCATCGAGCTGGTGCAGCAGCACAACATCGCGTATTATGAGAAAACTCTAGGCCAGCTCTTCTGCCGTACTTCCTCGCGGGAGATC
>Ga0066825_10000361_pt1 | contig 14841 bp, 12 predicted proteins | sample ETNtaG_6_FD_65608 | JGI IMG/M metagenome (GOLD analysis project Ga0066825, IMG submission 65608) | Marine microbial and viral communities from oxygen minimum zone, Eastern Pacific Ocean - ETNP201306SV45 | ecosystem: Environmental > Aquatic > Marine > Oceanic | place: Pacific Ocean: Eastern...
AATGTGAATCCAGAGATGGTCAAAAAAATTCTATCTGATGGACCAAGCAAAAGTGAAGGGTGGGTAGAAAGTGAATCTGAAAGACAAGAAGAGTTAAGTTTAGGAATAAATGAGGCACAGGAAGAATATTACGATAGATAGAAGCTTAGACACTGTGGTTAAAAATATATATTGCACAACAATGTCTAGACAGCGTTAACCGATTTTGCAGAAAATAAATTGATTGACAAGAAAGGTTTTTATAAACATTTTGCCAGGCTGTATTATTAGATTTTTTTATTATTAAGGCTAATGAATTTATTAATTGTTGAATCTCCTGCTAAAGCTAAAACTATCAATAAATATTTAGGTAAAGATTACAAGGTATTAGCTTCTTACGGGCATGTAAGAGACCTACCATCTAAAGCTGGATCAGTCGTACCTGAGGATGATTTTGCTCTTATATATGAAGTTGATAAAGCATCGGAAAAGCAAGTTAAGAAAATCGCTGATGAGTTAAAAAATTCTGATAAGCTAATTTTAGCAACCGACCCAGATAGGGAGGGAGAAGCTATATCATGGCATATTATTGAGGCATTAAAGGATAAGAAAAAACTTCCTAAAAATGTTACTATTGAAAGGGTAGCATTTAACGAAATTACCAAATCTGCTATTAAGGAAGCGGTTGCAAATCCGCGTCCAATAGATATTGACCTAGTCAATGCTCAGCAGGCAAGAAGAGTATTAGATTATTTAGTAGGATTTACTTTATCACCTATTTTATGGAGGAAATTACCTGGGAGTAGATCTGCAGGAAGAGTTCAATCTGTTGCTTTGCGCCTAATTTGCGAAAGAGAATCAGAAATAGAAAAATTTAATCCAGTAGAATATTGGGACATAAAAGTAAATTTTAATACCACCAAGTCAGAAGAGTTTGAATCTAAACTAGTTGCGATAGAGGGTAAAAAAATAGATAAATTCTATATAAAAAATGAAAAACAAGCTAAAGATATAGAAAAGCATATTTCCGACAAAGATTACCAAGTAAAATCTATTACCAGTAAAACAGTAAAACGTCGTCCAGCAGCTCCATTTACAACTTCTACGCTACAACAGGATGCATCTAATAAGTTAGGTTTTGGAACTAAAATTACTATGCAGGTTGCGCAAAAGCTGTATGAAGGAATTGAGATAGGTGGAGAAGTTAGAGGTTTGATTACATATATGAGAACAGATGGCGTAACCATTTCTGGTCAGGCCATCAATAATATAAGAGGATATATAAAAGGAAATTTTGAAGAAAAATATCTGCCTAAATCTCCTAACATATATAAAAGTAAGGTAAAAAATGCTCAGGAGGCCCATGAAGCAATAAGGCCTACAGATATTACTATTACCCCAGAGAAGGTAAAAAATATATTATCTGAAGTGCAATATAAGCTTTATAAGCTAATTTGGCAAAGAACTGTAGCATCTCAGATGTCGGAGCAGGAGTTGTTGCAAACTACCATTGATGTAGAATCAACTGATAATTTCTACGGATTAAGAACAACAGGGTCTGTATTAAAATTTAAAGGGTTTACGGCGATATATAATATTCCTGAAGACAAAGATGGAGCAATGCTGCCACTCGTAAAGGAAAAGGATCCTCTAGATATACTTAAAATATTATCAAAGCAACATTTCACAGAGCCCCCGCCAAGATATAATGAAGCAAGTTTAGTTAAAAAGTTAGAAGAAATAGGAATAGGAAGACCTTCTACATACGCGACTATAATTTCTATATTGCTAGATCGTAATTATGCTAGGCTAGATAAAAAAAGATTTTTTCCTGAAGAAAGGGGAATGATCGTTACAGCTTTTCTAATACAATTTTTTGGTCAGTATTTCGAATATGATTTTACAGCTAATTTGGAAGAGGGGTTAGATGATATTTCTAATGGTGGTATTGAATGGAAAAAATTTCTACAAAAATTTTGGACTGGCTTTTCTGACATTTCATCTCATGTAGGAGATAAAGCGCCTCAAGAAATTTCAACCAGTATCACCGATTTATTAGAAAATCATTATTTTAAGAATGACCAGGGAGAAATTGATCGTAAATGCTCTGAATGTAGTGATGGTGTTCTTAACTTACGTATTGGTAAATTCGGCGCATTTATTGCATGTACTAATTACCCTGACTGTAAATATACTAAACAAATAACTGATAGGGAAGAAGTTAAAGGTGATATTGAAGATGGTATGTTAGGAGCAAATGATGAGGGACAAGATATTATACTTAAAAAGGGTCCTTATGGATTTTATATCGATCTAGTTGATGGTGATAAGGAGGTAAAAAGAGTGTCGGTACCGAAATTTATTAATACAGAAGATGTTGATAAAAAAATGGCACTGAAGATTTTAGAATTACCAAGGTTGCTAGGTATAAATCCTAATAATGATCAAGAGGTTAAGGTTGGAAACGGAAAATTTGGTCCTTATATAGTAAGTAATAAAAAGTTTTACTCTATTTCTAATGACGATTTATTTACGATCGAATTAAATAGGGCGCTAACCATCATGACTGAAGGGGATAAAAAAACTTCTAAAGGGGAAGTGAAAAAGCTAGGGCTTCATCCAGATCTTAAAGAAGAGATTAGAGTAATGAAGGGGCGTTATGGTCCATATTTGAAAATGGGAAAGCTGAATGTTGCCATCACTAAATCAATTGATCATGAAAATTTAGATCTCAACCAAGCAGTGGAATTGATTTCTAAAAAGTTAAAATAATAATATAGGATGAGTAATAAAAAGAATTTATTAATATTTGATTGTGATGGGACATTAATAGAGAGTGAATATGCTAATAATGCAGTTATTTCAAATGCAATTCAGGACCTAGGGTATAAAGAATATACAGTAAAAAAATGTATTAAAAAATTTAGGGGAAAGGGGTTAATAGATATTGTAAAACGCTTATCTCTAGAAACAGGAGATCAAATAGATCAGCAGCAATTATTAGATTCTATCAGAAATTCGTCTTTCAGTGCAGAAGAGTATATTAAGGCAGTTGATAATGTTCATGCAGTACTCGAAAGATTGAGTCTAAAAAAATGTGTAGCATCTAATGGGGATAGAGGTTGCGTCACAAAATATTTAAAACAAACCGATATTTATGATTTCTTTGGTGGCCAAAATATATTTACAGGAGATCAGGTAGGTAACCCAAAACCCGCTCCAGACCTATTTATGTACGCAGCTGAGATGTTAAAATCTCATCATAAAGATGTGGTTGTTGTAGAAGATAGCAAGGTAGGTATTATAGCGGCAAAAAAAGCAAAAATGAAAGCTATAGGTTTTGTTGGTACTTCAATAGATAAAGAAGGTTCAGCTAGAGTTCTTAAATCGGTAGGAGCAGATTATGTTATCTCTGATTTAGAGGATCTATTCGCAATAATGAAAGATCTAGATATCAAGATCGAATTCTAATCGATACTAGATTTGATACTCAAGAAAATCATTCCTAATGCAATAAAGGAGGAGTTAAGAGTTTTGGCGCTTAATATCCCGGTAGTCGCCATTAAAGAGAGTTTTAGTATTCCAGTCTTTAATATATAAGCTATTAAAGTGGTCGATAGAAAAATCGATATCGGTGTTGCAAAAGATGATATTGCACAAATAACCATACTGGTTTTCCATATATTTTTTATATTACTATACAACGATAATAAGACTGCTGAAATTAGAAATATTATAAAGGCTAATATGGTTAAGTCGTTAAGATTAAGTCTAACATGCACCAAGATTGGAATATATAGGGGTAAAGATAATAATGACGCTATTAGAAAAGCGCAAATAGCAATGTTAAAAAACCTAAACGCTTTGTATGTGGTGCTTTTCTCAATCATGTCTTGATTGTATGGCGCCGGTTAATTTGCATGTCTGATCCATTAGTTGATGGTTTTTTGTAGTTCTACTTGAGAGAAACTGTTATTTAATCAAATTAAAAAACTTTTTCTCATATCTGGAATCGGTTTTGAATACTCCTAATAAAGAGCAGGTAACAGTGGAACTAGTGGTTTTGTATACTCCTCTAGTAGACATACATTGATGCTCTGCATCTATCACTACTGCCACACCTTTTGGAGCCAAAACATTATTGATTGTGTTGGCAATAAGGGATGTCATAGTTTCTTGAGTTTGAAGTCTTTTTGCAAAAATGTCTAATAAACGAGCAATCTTACTAATTCCAACAATCTTTTTGTCTGGCAAATATGCAATATTAGCTTTTCCAATGATTGGAACCATATGGTGCTCGCAGTGAGACTCGAAATTTAAATTTTTTAACAATACAATATCATCATACTCCTCAATCTCCTCAAATGTTTTAGATAAAATTTGTTCAGGGTTGTGATTGTAACCAGAAAAAAATTCTTCATATGCTTTAACCACTCTCTTAGGGGTTTCTATTAATCCCTCTCGATCCGGATCATCATTTGCCCATGATATAAGAGTTCTCACAGCTGCTTCGGCTTCTTCTCTGGATGGTTTTTTGCGTGCATTAGGGATAGGTTTTTGCGTAGTCATATTTATGTATTTAAATTCGGTGGGTCATTATATTTTATAATTGATACTAAGTCAAATCTGCATTTTCATATCCTAGCTTTGTCCCTTGAATTCATAGTTGGTAAACATCAAATCTTAAGGGTTAATTTTTACTTTTTTTGTTGCCTATGCAAGACCCAAAGCTGGTTGTTTATTATTTTCAGGTTGGTATTATCTGCTAAGTAAAATTAGCGATTAAACAACAGATGCTAGACTTTAGGTTATTTGCGCCGTTACTGTCCATAGCATAAAGATGTTATTTAGTAATAGAAGATTATCATGTTAAAGATTAGAATCATTCCCTGTTTGGATGTAAAAGATGGAAAAGTAGTAAAGGGGGTTAATTTCTTAAAATTACAGGATGCTGGAGATCCGATAACTCTTGCCAAATATTATAATGAAAGTGGAGCAGATGAGTTGTGTTTTCTAGACATCACTGCAACAAAAGAAAAAAGAGGCATCATATATGATGTTGTTTCAAAAACTGCAGCGGAGTGCTTTATTCCTTTGACCGTAGGGGGGGGGATAAAAAGTACTGAAAATATTAGAAAATTATTATTATCAGGCGCTGATAAAGTTTCTATAAATAGTAACGCTGTATATGACCCTGATTTGATCTCAAGAAGTTCAGAGGAGTTTGGTAGGCAGTGTATCGTGGTTGCAATTGACGCTAAAAAGAATCTAGCTACTGGTAAATACGAGATTTACACTCATGGAGGTAGTAAAGAAACCGGGATAGATGCTATTTCATGGGCAAAAAATATGGAAAATAGAGGGGCTGGAGAATTGCTAGTTACCTCTATGGATAAAGATGGTACAAAAAGTGGTTTTGATAATGAGCTTAATGAGTTAATTACAAAAGAAGTTAATATCCCTGTAATAGCTTCTGGAGGGGTTGGAGCGTTAAGTCACTTTTCTGAAGGGGTTAAAAGAGGTAATGTGCAGGCTTTGCTTGCAGCTTCAGTATTCCATTTTAGCGAATTTACAATAAAGCAAGTGAAAGAATTTTTAGATAATAATAATATTCCAGTTAGAATGGAGGATTACATAACGGGTTGATTATGGCAGATTATAGTTTTTTACAAACCTTAGAAGATATAATAAAACAGCAAAAGGATAATGATCCTCAAAAATCATATACTGCTAAATTATGTAATAAAGGGCTTAACAAAGTAACCCAAAAATTTGGTGAAGAGTCGGTTGAGGTTGTAATTGCTGCATTAAATGAAACTAATGAAAGACTAGTAAGTGAGATATCGGATTTACTATATCATTTATTTGTCCTAATGGAAAAAAAAGAGATCCCGTTCGAGGAAGTTATAGATGAATTAAAAAAACGAAATATTGAAAAAAATGGGATTAATTAAAAAATTAAACATATGTGATAGTATATTTTCCATTAGCCCCTACCAACCAGGGAAAAGTAGTGTTTCCGGTCAGGTTGATGTAATTAAATTATCATCTAACGAGAATTCTTTAGGTTGCTCTCCTTTAGTAAAAGAAAAATTTTCTGAATTAACAAATCAGTTAAATCGTTATCCTGACGGAGATAGTACATCTTTAAGAGAAAAAATAGCATCTCTACATAAAATAGAAAAAGAGCAAATAATTTGTGGTGCAGGTTCTGATGAAATAATTAATTTAATTATTAATGCATTTACTAAATATGAAGATGAGATCATTCATACAGAATATGGGTTTTTGATGTATAAATTATATGCATTGTCAAATAATGTGAAACCGATAATAGCTTCTGAAGTAAATTTAACAGCCGATATTAACAATATTCTAGATAAGGTAACAGATAAAACCAGGATAGTGTTCATTGCCAATCCTAATAATCCTACAGGAAGCTATTTAACATATGAGCAATTAAAAGAATTAAGGGAAACATTGAGAGAAGATATCTTGTTAGTAATAGATGGTGCATATGCTGAATATGTTGAAGAAGAGTCGTATGAGTCAGGATTTAAATTAGTAACAGAGTATAATAATGTAATTGCAACTAGGACATTCTCAAAAATATATGGCTTAGCTTCTGTAAGATTGGGGTTTGGTTATATGCATAGAGATTTGATTGACATATTAAACAGAATTAGAAGCCCGTTTAATGTGAATTTAATAGCTCAAATATTGGGTGAGGTTGCAATTTCTGATCAAGAATTTATCAGAAAGTCAAGAGAACATAATAATTCCTGGATAAAAAAGATATCGGATGCATTAGGTAATCTCAATATTAAATTTCATCCAACGGTTGCTAACTTTATTTTGCTTGATCTAGGAAGTCATCAAAATGCAGAATTATTTTCTAGCTTTTTAAATCAAAGGGGGATCATTGTACGTCCGACTTCAGCATATAATCTTTCTAATAAAGTTAGGGTGACCATTGGTTCTAATAAGGAAAATGAGAGTTTGATAAAAGGAATTAAAGATTTTGTAACCCATAAAGGGGCTGTTGCGTAGAATGACTAAAAGAGTTTCGGAAATAAGAAAGGCATTTTTAGAATATTTTAAAAATAATGATCACCAAGTGGTTAGTTCTGCTCCATTGGTGCCTCATGATGATGATAGCCTAATGTTTGTAAATGCTGGAATGGTTCAATTTAAAAACTATTTTACAGGCATAGAAAAACCCAAATTTAAAAGGGCTGTATCCTCACAAAAATGTGTAAGGGCTGGAGGAAAGCATAATGATTTGGAGAATGTCGGTTACACAGCAAGGCATCATACATTTTTTGAGATGTTGGGTAATTTTTCCTTTGGAGACTATTTTAAAGAGGAGGCAATATATCATGCCTGGGAATTTGTAACAAAAGAGCTGGGCCTGCCAAAAGAAAAATTGATTGCGACTATATATCACAATGATGAGGAGGCTTTTAATCTTTGGAAAAAAATTTCATCAATTCCGGAGGATAAAATAATTAGAATTGATACAAGTGACAATTTTTGGTCTATGGGGGATACTGGTCCATGTGGTCCATGTTCAGAAATTTTTTATGACCATGGAGATCATATAAAAGGCAACCCTCCTGGGCAAGGAGATGAAGGTGATAGGTTTATCGAAATATGGAATTTAGTATTTATGCAATTTAATAAATTGGCTAATGGAAATATGGAGAACTTACCTAATCCTGCTATTGATACTGGTATGGGGTTAGAAAGAATGGCTGCTATAATGCAAGGTAAGCACAATAATTTTGAGGTTGAGTTGTTTTCTAACATTATCAATAAATCGCAAGAAATTACGGGTAAAGATCATTTGCAATATCTAACTTCTCATAGAGTAATAGCAGATCATTTAAGAGCGATTTCATTCTTAATTTCTGATGGGGTGTTGCCTTTAAATGAGGGCCGCGGATATGTGCTAAGAAGGATCATGAGAAGAGCAATGAGGCATGTGCATCAAATAGGCTATAACAAGCCTTTGTTAAGTCAGCTATTTCCTGTGTTGTTAAATGAGATGGGGGGGCATTATGAGGAGTTACATAAAGCAAGTAACTTAATTATTGATACTATTACCAATGAAGAAAAGAAATTTGGTAAGACATTAGATAAAGGGTTAAAGATTTTAGAAGAAGAGATTGATAAAAGTCAGGGAAAAAATTCTCTTTCTGGGGAGGTGGCATTCAAGCTATATGATACTTACGGATTTCCAATAGATTTGACTGCAGATATTATCAAGGAGAAGGGGTTGGAAGTAGATTATCAAGAATTTGATAATCTAATGGAAGAGCAAAAATTAAGAGGCAAATTAAATTGGCAAGGATCAGGAGCTACAAAAGACAATAATATATGGTTCGAGTTAAATGATGAGCTGGATAAGATATCATTTGTAGGTTATGATAATGATCAAATTAGCAGCGAAATAATATCTATCTGTGATCTTAATGGTCAAAGATTTGATGAAATTAGTGATCAGGATCAAGAATCGATTATAATTACTAAAGAAACTCCTTTCTATGCAGAGTCAGGGGGGCAAATAGGTGATACAGGAAGAATTATTAGTGATGCTGGAGTTTTTGCTGTAAAAGATACCAAGAAGGTAGGAAGGGATTTAATTATCCATATAGGAAATATTCAAACTGGTAAGATTTCAAATTCATCTACAGTAAAGTTGGAAATCGACAATCAAAGAAGAGATAGAATTAGGTCGAATCATTCAGCCACGCATTTATTACACAGCGCATTACAAGCAAAGTTGGGAGACCATATTACTCAAAGAGGGTCTTATGTATCAGAGGAAATTTTAAGATTTGACTTTACCCATAATAAGGCAGTTTCAAAAGAAGAAATTATTGAAATTGAAAAATTGGTAAATAGTGTAATTAGGAATAATGGCAAAGTCGATACCAGTGTAATGGAGGTAGAGGAGGCAAAGAAAAAGGGTGCTAAGGCGCTATTTGGAGAGAAATATGATCAAAAGGTAAGAGTTTTATCGATAGGTCAAAATGCAGAGGATATGCCATTTTCACAAGAATTATGCGGCGGAACTCATGTCTCTAGATCGGGTGATATCGGGATGTTTAAAATAATAAATGAGGGATCTATTGCATCAGGTATTAGAAGAATTGAAGCGATTACAGGTCAAAGATGTTTGTCATATATCCAGTCGCAGGAGGAGATATTAAATAAGGTAGCTAATTTATTAAAGTCCTCAAAAGAAGATATAGAAAATAATATAGAAAGTCTTATTACTAATAAAAGAAAGTTAGAAAAAGATGTTTCTAATATCAAACAAAAATTAAGTCTTAATATAAGTCCTGAAGAAGTGTTAAAGGTCGAGCGTTTCCAGATATTGATAAAAATTCTTGAAGATTTAACTGCTAAAGATGCTAGAGAATTAACTTTGAAATTAAAAAATAATGATATCCCCATTATAATTACTCTTGCAAAGACAAATGGTAAAGTAAGTGTAATAGTTTCGGTAAATCGGGAGTTATCAAGTGATATAAATGCGTCTGATATTGTAAAGCATATAGTCGAAATTCTCGGTGGAAAAGGGGGTGGAGGAAAGGCTGATTTTGCCCAAGGTGGTGGCAATTCACCAGAAAATATTCCCCAAGTCAAAAAGTGGGCAGAGCGATATTTTTCCAGCCTCAAGAGCTGAAGCCAAGCTTGATAGGATAATAGTGGGATATAAAATGCTCTGAGGTGTGATATTGTTACATTCTGCTTCCACGTTCCATATATATATGATATAATGGGTGAAAAATTTAGGGTTCTATATGAGGAGAAGCAAGACCACAAGAGATTTACAATCACTATTAGACCAGAAAAGTTCTCAAAGGCTAGATGTTAACAATGATATTTGTGGTAATAATACTATTTCCCATGATTCTTCATCCCTGCAGCAATCTATAGATCATAATTGGAGTAATGAATATAGGAGATTTACTGTAATGAAGGAAAGTGCTTATGCGGAAGCTGAAGCATCGAATGATTTACGTAGAAAAACGCTCATAAAAAACCATTATAAAAGAGTGAGCGAATTACCTAGGGAAGAATTTCTAGAATTATTTAAACAAAGACAATTTTCAACAAGGCACCGTTAGCAGTGGGCGCTATTGCATAAATAACGTAATGGATAGTAATTCCTGGGTAAAAAAAAGGGAGCATCATCGATGACGCTATGTTTTTCTATGCTAACAAGACGTATATTCTTTTCCTTCTTTAGGGATAAAATTTGTTTGGCTATTACAATTTGAAAATTGGAATGGAATGGTGAGCTCTGCAATTTTACCATCATATACATATGGTTTATATACATGAAAATGTAAATGTGGTCCGGTAGAATAACCTGTATTTCCTGAATACCCTATTAATGATCCCTGAGGAATAAATTTTCCTTTTTTGGCTATTACGCCATTATGTTTTAGATGCGCATATACTCCAATACTACCGTCTTTATGAAGAATCTTTATATAATTGGCCTTATCTAGGAAATCTGTAGTTCTTCCGCTCAGACTTGAATCTTCTTTTACTTCTATAACATAGCCTGACCTTGCTGCATGAATTGGAGTTCCTACTGGCATATTCCAATCTATTGCATATTTATTTAGTCCGGTATGAGTTTTGTCGCTACGAAACCCTTGTCCTACAAAAAATGACTTATTGATTTGATATGGTAATTTATATGCAAAATTATTCTCTTTTGCCATAAAGTTACCATGCATCCAGCTATATAAGATACTAAAATTTGACTGCTTACCAATATCTTTAACGCGTAATTGTACTATAGTATATTTGGTTCTACCTTTTAATGTGAATTGCATCGGAATAGCTTTGCTGCTTTTTATATTATCTGTTTCTAGATCTAAATAGAATGAAGCAATATGAGGGGTGTTGTTTATCGCAATTAAATTATATCTATGTAATAATTTCTGAACAGAAACTATGCAAACATCTTGACCTTCCGGGCAGGATATTTTGCTGAGTGCTACTTCTGGGAAAAATATTATCACCAATATTATGTATAAAAAATTCTTCATAGGAAGTAGAGTAATAATAATTACATTAAAACCTTCATTATAATCATTTCATTAATAAATGAGAATTGTTATTTTGTGCTAATTGTCATTCAAATTTAACAAGCTGTATCGTCTATCACCTTTAGATAGCAGCGTCTAGGTTAGGAAAATGCTTGATAGATAAAAGAAAAATTGATATAAAGCCTCAGAGTTACTAAAAATAGAGTTTGATAATGTTACTAACAGTTTTAAAAGCAAAAATACACCGGGCAACGATCACTGAAACAGATCTTAATTATAACGGTTCAATTACAGTAGATAAAGCGCTATTAGAAGCTGCTAATATTCATGAGAATGAAAGAGTGGAGATTTACAATATTACAAATGGTATAAGGTTTAATACTTATGCGATAGAAGCTCCAAGAAATAGCGGAAAAATTGCGATCAATGGTGCAGCATCTAGGTTAGTTCATAAAGGTGATTTGATAATCGTTTGTGCTTACGCTACAGTTGATGAAGCTGAGATAAAAGAGTTCGTTCCCACCGTTGTATTGGTGGATGAAAATAATAAGGCTACATAAGTATAAATTCTTAAAGTAGCAAGGATAAGAAATCTTGTAAATAATGTTATTATCATTATATCTTAAACATACAAACTACAGCATTACAAAATCATCAAATGAGTAATTTAATTTTAGAGCTATTTTCTGAAGAGATTCCAGCAAAAATACAGTTATTTGCCGTTGGTAAAGCAGAAGAGATACTCGGAAATAAATTGTCAAATGGATTAGATGTAAAAAATATAACTGTTAAAGGTTATATTACTCCTAGGAGGGTTGCATTAGATATACAAAATTTGCCTGCCAAAATAACCGTTCCTAAAATATCTGTTAGAGGCCCTAAATCTAATGCGTCTGACAATGCGATAAATGGTTTCTTAAAAAAACATAATCTTACTTCCAAAGATGATCTGATAATTAAGGATGTAAAAAAAGAGCAATATTATTTTTATGAATCTAAAGAGCTTAAGCTGCCTATCGCAGAAATAATACCAGAAATATTGGAAGACTTTATAAAGGATTTTGCCAAAATATGGCCTAAAACAATGCGCTGGGGCGATTATCGAATCAAATGGATAAGGCCTCTCAGAAATATTTTATGTATATTGGATGATCAAGTAATTAATGTCACATATGGCCATTTGAAATCAAATAATACTACATGTGGTCATCGTTTCTTGAGTAAGAAAAAGCCAATCAAGATTGCAAATTACGAACAATATTTTTCTGAATTAGAGAAAAATTTTGTTATGTTGGATCATCAAATACGAAAGGATAAGATTTTAAAGTCCCTTAAAAGTGAAGCGCAAAAGCTAAATTTACACATAGTGGAAGATGAAGAGCTTCTAGATGAAGTTACAGGCCTAGTGGAATATCCAATTATATTATGCGGTGAAATAGAGAGAAAATTTTTATATTTGCCCGAAGAAGTTCTAATTACAACTGTTAAAAACCACCAAAAATATTTTTGTTTAAAAGGGGATAAAAATAAATTAAGACCATATTTTCTATTTGTTAGTAATAATGATACTAGTAACAATGATGAATTGATATCTGGTAATCAAAAAGTATTATCTGCAAGGTTAGAAGATGCAAAATATTTTTATGAAACAGATATCAAAACAAAGTTAGAAGATAGAGCGGTTCTGCTAGAAAAAATCATATTTCACAAAAATATTGGAGATATGAGGCAGAAGGTTGATAATACCACCATTTTAGCAAAATTTATTGCGGTATGGGTTCCGGATAGTCATTTAGCTGATGTGGAATTTGCATCTAAATTATCTAAAATGGATTTAACTACCGAAATGGTTAGTGAGCTTCCAGAACTGCAAGGTATTATGGGTTATTATTATGCTCAGAATGAGGGAATAGATTTACCAATTTCTGCGGCAATAAAAGATCATTATTTACCTAGAGGAGTGCAAGATTTATGTCCTGAAGAGCCTATTTCTATTTCTATTTCACTTGCTGATAAGATAGATAGTTTAGTTTCCCTTATATTGGTAAATGAATATCCAACAGGTTCAAAAGATCCTTATGCATTAAGGAGGTTAGCAATTGGTATAATAAGAATTATATTACATAATAAATTAAATATACCTCTTCAGCTAATTATAGAGCGTGCAATTAATAATTACCCTCTATTGATCAAAAAGAGAAAAAACTTTTACCCTGATATTGATACTAAGAATTTTAAACATTTTATCAAATTGCGAATATTGGAATTTTTAATTGATAGATTTAAAACCATCTTAAGAGATAATGATATTTCATATGATGTAATTAATGCAGTATTTGATTCAGGTAATGAAGATGATATATTAAAGATATATAAAAAATCTCAATATCTAAGTTCTGTAATTAATACAGAGGACGGCAATAAAATTGTATCTGCATATCGAAGAGCATATAAAATATATCATAAAGCTGAACAAGAAGACGGAGTTTCATATAATAAAAGACCTTATTATTTAGTATTAAAGAGTGAACCGGAGAAAAAATTATTTCAGGTATACAAATCTTTGAAAACAAATTTGCCTCAATTGTTAAAGCATGATCAATATGAAGATGCTTTTGAAAGAATAAAAGAATTTATCATACCAATGGATGAGTTTTTTGAGAAAGTAACAGTTAATGATAATGACCAGCATTTAAGGCAAAATAGATTAAAATTGCTTGCAAGTCTTTGTAAAACTGTTAATAGTCTAGCAAATTTTAATAAAATAGAACAAAAACGTTAATATCTCTTATAGTATATGAGATATTAGGTAAGTTATATGTTCCAGATTTTTAGTTGATAGTTATAAATTAAGACAATAAAAAAATCATTTTTGATAGGATTAGTTATGGTAAAATGGGTTTATAGTTTCGGTGATGGGTCTGCAGATGGAGATGCAACTATGCGTGACCTGCTTGGCGGGAAAGGAGCAAATTTAGCGCAAATGAGTAAAATAGGTCTTCCGGTGCCACCAGGAATTACTATTACTACTGAGGTTTGTACCTATTATTACCAAAATGATAAAACCTATCCAGACAACCTGGAGTCCAGCGTTGACGAGGCAATTAAGAAGTTAGAAAAAACCATCGGGAAAGAATTCGGTAACATAGATAACCCACTATTAGTATCAGTTCGTTCAGGTTCAAGAGCATCAATGCCAGGAATGATGGATACAGTTTTAAATTTAGGAATTAATAAAGAAATTGCTGCTTCACTAGCTGAAAAATCAGGTAATGCTCGTTTTACCTACGATTCATATCGCCGTTTTATTCAGATGTATTCTAACGTTGTGTTAAATATTGAAAGTTATGAATTTGAATCATTAATCGACAAGAAAAAAGAAGACAAAAATGTAACAGAAGATCTGGACCTAGATGCAGAAGATTTAAAAGACCTTGCAGAGAAATTTAAAGATAGAGTAAAAGAAATAACCGGTAAAGAATTTCCTGAAGATGCTAAAGATCAGCTATGGGGGGCAATAAGTGCGGTATTTAACTCATGGATGACTTCTAGAGCTGTATTATATCGTAAACTTAATGACATTCCAGAAGAATGGGGAACTGCAGTTAATGTGCAATCTATGGTATTTGGTAATATGGGAGATGACTGCGCAACAGGAGTAGCATTTACCAGAAACCCTTCTACAGGAGAAAAGGCGCTATATGGAGAATATTTAATTAATGCACAAGGAGAAGATGTGGTTGCTGGAATTAGAACTCCTTGTCCAATCACTAATAAATCAAAAGAA
>Ga0066825_10000366_pt1 | contig 14742 bp, 13 predicted proteins | sample ETNtaG_6_FD_65608 | JGI IMG/M metagenome (GOLD analysis project Ga0066825, IMG submission 65608) | Marine microbial and viral communities from oxygen minimum zone, Eastern Pacific Ocean - ETNP201306SV45 | ecosystem: Environmental > Aquatic > Marine > Oceanic | place: Pacific Ocean: Eastern...
TATTTAGAGGCAGGGGCGAATATGACGAAGTACTGAATTTTTATAATAAAACTTTAAAAGCACTCGGCTGGAAGACAGAAGGAACTCTTAAATATAGTAGGGAAGGCGAGATGCTAACTATAAAACTTACTCACATACAGGATAATAAATATAGCAATCTAGAAATAGACTTTTCGCTTCGTCCTGAAAATTAAAATATTTTATTTAAAGAATCAGATATTAAGCTAAGCGTTTTGTTGTCAGAAAGGCGGTGATCTCCATTTTTTATTAGCGTGATTTCTATATCTGATGAAGTAAATTTCTTGGCTAGCTTTATCGAACATTCATACGGCACATCTATATCATTCATACCATGAAATAATCTTATCGGAATATTACCTATATCAAGATCTGATGTATTATTTAATATAAAATTTTCTCTACCACTTTTGATTAAATCCATTGTTATGGGATATGGATCCATTTCATCATCACATGCTGGAGCATGATAAATATTATTTTTTTCCAGTTGTTCTTGCTCTGATTTTGACAGGCTACCCCATATAAGATCCTCAGTAAAATCTGGTGCTGATGCTATTCCTATTAATGCATAAATTTTTTCTGGCACTTTTTTTGCTGCCAAAGACATCAGCCATCCACCTAATGAAGAGCCAATTAAAGTTACCTTTCCTTCTGTCAGATTATTGATAATCTCCAATACATTACCTAGCCATGTATTTATTGTACATGAAGTAAATTCTTGATCAGACTCTCCATGGCCTAAATAATCAAATCTAATATATGAATATCTATTTTCTTCACAATATTTCTCAAAAAAAAGCGCTTTCGTTCCTTCGCGGTCTGACATAAATCCGCCCAAAAAAATCAAAAACCGCTCCCCTCCCTCAAGATAATTATAAATAATCTTTTTACCATTTTTAGTAATGTAAGTTTTTTTCTGTGATTTCATTGCAATAATTTTTAATTATAGTAGATTCCGTCTTTATTAAATTATGATTATTTAATATAAATACTAGTTATTTCAATCTATTATAAATATTTATGCCAACTATCTTGCAAATTTTACCGCGATTAAATTCAGGCGGCGTAGAAAGAGGAACAATAGAAATTGCAAAAGCTATTACTTCCAAAGGATATAATAGCATAGTTGTATCACAAGGGGGAAATTTAGTTCCGTTACTTACTAAATCAGGGTCAATGCATATTGAACTTAATGCTGCTAGTAAGAACCCTTTTACGATTTATAAAAATGCTCGCAGATTAAAAAAAATTATTAATGATTACAACGTAGATATTGTACATGCAAGATCTAGAGCTCCTGCCTGGTCTGCTTACCTTGCAACTAGGAACTCCAATGCAAACTTCATCACTACTTTTCACGGAGTATATTCTGGGCAATCTTATCTAAAGAAACGTTATAATTCGGTAATGCTACGGGGCAAAAAAATTATAACAGTATCAAATTTCATCAGTAAGCACATAGAAGAAAATTATAATTTTGTTAATACTAATCAAATCTCATGTATCCATAGGGGGGTGGATATAAACCATTTTAATCAAAAAACCGTACGTATAGATAAGATTCAGGAGTACATCAATAGGTGGAACATACCTGATGATAAAAGAATCATTTTAATGCCAGCTAGAATCACAGAGTGGAAAGGACACGAATTCTTACTTAATGGCCTTAGTAAATTAAACAGGGATGATTATCACTGCCTAATGGTAGGAGACCCTGGAAAACATAAAAATTATCGTAATAGAGTTGAATCCTTAATTACCTCTCTTGGCCTACAAGATAAGGTAATGATTATGAATAGTATTTCCGATATAGAAAATCTGTATCAAATTTCATCTATTGTAGTATCAGCAAGTTTACGACCTGAAGCATTTGGCAGGAACATAGTAGAGGCAGGTGCGATGGGAAAAATAGTAATAGCAACTAATCATGGCGGTGCGATGGAAACGGTAATAGATGGAAAAACTGGTTTCTTGGTCAAAGCCGGAGATTCTAAAGCCCTTGCAGAAAAAATTAATCACGTGCTAGATTTACCTGAAAAGAAAAGAAGCACGATTGAAGAAAATGCAAAAAAACATATTGTAAATAATTTCTCGATTACACGAATGCAGCAAAGAACAATCGATCTTTATAACTCTTTACTTACCAGTTCAAAAACACAGGATGAAGGGAATGAAAACTTCAGAACAACCAACCAAGATTGATGAAGTAAGAAATAGATCAATTCGGTAGTACTAACCTACTTAAAGAAAATAATAAGATGCAACAAGAAATCAGATTTTACGAATTATCAAAAATACAAATTGAAAAAGCGATTCCCCAGCTATTATATAAAATTTACGATAGTATTAAACAGAATATGATTCTTTTAGTAGAAACCAAAGAGCAAGTTTCTATCTATGATAAATTGTTATGGACATTTTCTAGTAATAAATTTCTTCCTCATGGCACAATAAACGATAGTAAGGAAGAATATACCCCTTTGTTGGTTACAAATCAGGAGGAGAACCTTAATGATTCATCTGTTATTGTAACAAATCATCTTCCTAGTGATGATTTTATAGCTAAATTTAATAAGCAAATTATTGTGTTTCAAGAAGAAAAGAAAACTCCCTATCTACAAAAATTCAACTCTCTTAAAGAATCTTCTTACATAACAAATTATTGGAAACAAGGGCTAGATGGTAAATGGAATAAAATTCCGGGATAATTATATAGAAATTACGCCCAACTAATCAAATGAAAGAAAATATTCCTCAAATTTTTAACCGTAAGTTATTGCGCAAAATGCGCGATCAAAATATTAAGAATATTGGTTGTGAGAATTTTTTATCTGAATATGCCGCCTCTTTATTAATTGAAAAACTTTCTACAACTAATTTTACAGTTTCTAATATATTAAATATTGGATTCTCATCACAGAAGTTAGAAAAATTTTTGATAAGAAAATATAAAGATTGCAATATTACCTACGGACATTATTCAACTAATTGCCTAAAAGAACTTAAATCACAAAATAAAATAGTTTTTGACGAAGAATTAATTCCAATATCAGATAATAGTTTTGATTTAGTGATTTCATTACTTAATTTACACCACATTAATGATTTACCAGGAACATTAATTCAAATTAAGAAAATACTAAAAGACAAAGGTGTTTTTTTAGCAATATTACTAGGAGAAAGAAGTTTTGAAGAACTAAAAACTACATGTCTTGACGTAGATGGGGAGTTTGGTACTATGTCTCCCAAAGTTGCACCTTTTATTGATATAAAAACTACAGGATTGCTACTAAAAAGAACGGGTTTTTATATGCCTATTATCGATAACCAGCAGTTAACGTTAGAGTATGAAAATATGGATAAATTACTAAGCGATATTAAAAATATAGGGGAATCCAACATATTAAGTAAGAAATCAAACTCTTTGATAGGAAAAAAAAGGTTAGCGAGTATTAAGAAATCCTATATAAATAAATTTAGTCAGAATAACATTATTCCAGCTACCATAGAATTAATTAATATCACCGCTTTTAAAAGCTAAATTTTATTTATGGGAATACGTTCAGTTTTTTTAACTATTGCAATTTTATTTTTGAACTCTTGCTATGCAATCATGGGGTTGCACGATATGCAAAAGGAGTATCTCTCTTTTGAAACAGAAATTGCTGGTGATATAAAGAACGCTAGTAAGAAGCTAGAAGATAATTATATTGTGATTGATGGGTACCATATAGGAAAAAGGAAATTACCGATTTTAAAGGAAGGTAAAAATCAGAAAGAAATATGGTATGATGAATACATCATTCCTGGATTATTAGAAGGAAAGGACCGCACATTGCAAATATTTTTTGCACATAATAGCGCAAATTCCGTCTATAAGAATGTGACCCAAGAAACCGCCTATAAAGATGGTTTAACACGTAAAAGCAAAAAAGGAGATCTATATCAACAATTACCTCAAGGATTTTGCGAGAATAATATTCCAAACAAGATAGGTATACAAAGCGTTTATGAGAAAAACTTTAGAATTGCAAAACGTAATTTGCTCTTTAGTAGAAATAATAAAATGGGATATTTTAATCCGTTAGTAAAAATATATGAAACGCCTGATATTCCTAGAAAAATCCTAAACAAATATAAGAAAATCAAATTTATTTTAATGGATAAACAACCACAGGAAATGAATAGTTTTCTAAAAATAGGAGGAATTAATACTATTGAAAATGGTGTAAATAATAAGAAAAAAATCTTATTTTATGATGCTGTTATCAGGTATCACCAGAATAAATATTTTTCTGAATATTTTAAAGGATTTGATAAAGAAGTCATTGTTATGAGCTTTTATAATAGCAAACCATTAATGTATAATAATGTTCGATATTTTAATATTTTAAGAGGTAATATAAATAATAATTGGGAATGTTATCAATCCACTGCATTACAAAATAGCGTGAAATATGTTAATAGAAACAAGAAAGGCGTTAAGAGAAGAAACCGGGTATTGTTGCCATTATTTATAGACATTGTCACCCTACCAATTTCCTTTCCTGCCAAACTTATTGAATCCTATATCAAAATAGAAAAAGATAAAGAATTTAGTGAATTTCTTAAAGATGAAGTAATGTATGAATATACCCAATATATTAATCAAAACAAAAAGGAGGATTAATTATACTAAGATTCATCTATAAAGCTATTTGACTGGATGGTTTGAACATGACTGCATAAAAGAATATGGTGATAAAAACATATATGATTAAATTTGTTATATTATTTTTTATATTTACTAATAGCGCCTTATCAAATGATAAAGAAGATGGCTATTATGGTATAATCAATACTGCAAAATGGACGAAAAATATTTCTTATAAAGAAATCGAAGATAATGACAAAGCATCCCACTATGGGGGAGCATATTACTTATTGTCTGATTATCAGCAAAATTTTATTAAGAAAATATCATATTACAGGACTGTAAAAAATATTATAAATTATAGCGGCGTAGAGAATCACTCTACATTTAGTACTACCTACGCCCCCTTTGACCATAAAATATATCTAAACAAGGTGTTGATTTTACGCGATGATGAAGTAATTGACCAAACCAAAAAAGTCAAAGTAGAAATAGATGATGTAGAAGGAACTAATAAATTAATTTTTTCTGATAGAAAAAAAATTACCTTTATTATTCCAGATGTGAGGAAAGGAGATGTAATTGATTACTCATATAGTATGAAAGAAAATAATAACTTATTTGGAATCTCTACTGCTTTTCTCTTTTTGGAAGATGTGTATTACATAAAAAAATTACACCGAAGAGTTTTAACAAGTAAGGATAAAGAATATGATCTAAAATATATTAATAACGATCATAAGCCCATCATAAATATAGATAAAGGAATTAGAGAATATATTTGGGAAAAGCGCGATGTTAGTGCGTATGGAAAATCGTTATCGGAAAAAAATATGCCAGTTTATTATTCTTTGGTATCATCTATACAAATTTCAGATCAGAAAGATTATTCAGACATAGTAAATCACTCTCTTAAATTATACAGAGACAATATTCCTCTTAAAAAAGAAGTGAAAAAATTCATTAACGAAATTAAGAATGATCAGAAACTTGATAAAGAGCAAAAAATTCTCAAGTTAATAAGATATGTACAAAATGACATTCGTTATTTAGCAGTATTTGATGGAGTGTATGGAATAAAGCCAAAAGACCCTAACAGTGTGTTTGAGAATAAAGCAGGAGATTGTAAAGGAAAAACTATGCTGCTGAAATTATTGTTACAAGAAATTGGAATCAAATCTTATCCCGTTTTAGTTTCAACCAACAATAAAAATCATCTAATCAACTTCCTTCCTGATAATCTATTCGATCATGTGGTATTATCGATAAATTATGATGACAAAACTTACTGGGTTGACCCAACCATAAATTATCAGGAAGGAAAATTAGATAATATATATTTTCCCGATTATGGTTTTGGCCTAAAAATAAAAAAAGGAGAAAATCAATTAGTAAAAATGCCTGAGAATAATTCATTAAGGCAATATTTTGAAGTAACATATGATTTCATAACCTCCAAAAAGGATTTTTTTAATCTAACTGTCAAAACCTATTATTATTCAAATATTGCAGATTCTCTTAGAAAATATTTATCAAATAATGGTCGATATGTTAGCGAAAAAAAATATTTAGAATATTATAAAAAACACTTTAAAAACATTAAAACATCAGATGAGCTTGGTATATGGGAAAAGAAAGATTTAAATAGCTTTTATAGCATAGAAAGTTACGAAATACCACTTCGTGATATAAACGCAAAAGGAGGATACTTATTTCCATATATAGAATTACATAATAATATTCATAATTTACCAGAAGCTAAAGCGCGTAACCACCCTTATATATTGCCATATAAAAATTTTGAAATTAACTATAAATTTGTTGGAATTCCAAATGTAGGAGAATCAAATTTTAATTATAAAACCGACAATATCTCTTTAGATATGACTAAAGAATATTCCGGAAAATATATCTCTAATGTAAAATTTAAATATAATGTTCTTGATCGTAAATTAGATGTATCACAGATTGATGATAATAAGAAAATTTTCGATAAAAAAGCATTAAAGGGCACAAAATTTACCTATAATGACATCAAAACATTAAGAAAAAAATATTACCGATTTCTTAGTTTTAAAGAAAAGCAACTCAAAAATTTGATTAATCGTAATAAGTCATTTTGTGACTTATCAGAAAAAGACGAAAATTACTTTAAATCAGTTACATCTGTGGGCTCAATAGTCAAGCAACACTGTAAGGAAAAATATTATGCTATATTTTCATTATTAAATAACAAAAAAAATCTTTCAGTATTAGGCATAAATAAAAAACAGATATTTGCTGAGGAGATAAAGAATAAATTATATTGCAAATATAATAGCAAAACTCCAATTTCCGTTTGTTTGAGATTAAATAATAAACCGTATTTAGAAATTAAGTCCGGTTATGATAATCTACCCATTTCCATTCAAATATTAGGTTTTGATAATATAAAAAATTATAAAACATTAGATCATTTGGTTGGGAATATAGTTGGCAAAAAAATCAACTATAATAACACTTATAAAAAACTAGTCACAGCTTATAAGAATTTTTCTATATGGGCAAAATCGTTAGAAACGGAAAAAAATACAATATTAGATGTGCAGTTAGGAAATTTTCCTTATATGACTGACTATATAGGTGATTACACAGTAATTGCATATGATGCAATGGAGCGTCTTACCCCTAATATTACTGATATGACGCGTATCATCCTGGATCCTTTTAATAAAATAAAATTATCTAAAAACAAACAATGTAAGGCAATTACGCAAGATGATAGGTCTAATATATGTAAAAAGCTCTTAGCAAATTTTATAGATCCTCTTTTGCCTGAACAAGATGTAAATAATATGTGTAACATGGATAAAAATAAATCATTCCTATGTCATCTAGAAAAAGATAGTAACAAAGATTTAAACGCAATTTTATTAGACAAATATATGGAGCATGATGTGGTAGTGATTACAGATTTGTTAATTACCAAACCTGACTCAAAAAAAGCTGAAACGTTTTTTACAGGTCTATAATTCATATAATCCCCCATAACAACTCAAGAACCACCAACCAAGGTTGATGGGTTGATAGACGGTATAAAACCAGATGAATCTGGTGGTATTAACCGATTTACAGAAAATAAATATTTTTTACGCTATTGAAGTAGGCCTAATTCTATGATATAATCGCTAGCGTATAATTAATAAGGGGGCACAATTATGAGAAGAACAAGAAACCAAAGTAACGCGTTAAAGTTATTTGATTATCTCGATCACAATCAATTCGGCTTATTTCTATCTGCTGCACAAAAAGCCCAACAAAATTATATTAACCTGCACAAATTAGAAAGAAATGGAGAAAATTTACTTCATGCAGCAATTAAAAATGGTAGAAGAAGAAAATTTGTAAATAAATTATCAGAATTAGGATTTGATTTCCTGGAAGAAAATGAATCTAGAAATTTTATAAATGAAAATGGCGTTATAGGTGATGAGGTAACTTCAGAATCAGCATTAGATATTGCAGTTAGGACTAGACAATGGAGCTGCTGCGCTGACTTTCTTATTCTAGGGGTTAATCAAGATTTACAAAGAGGAACAAAAAATATATCTCAAAATATTATTGATACTCTAGGAAAAAATATAGGAAAGGTGATTAATAAAAAGAATATGTATGGCGTATCTGCGATTGACTGTATGGCAATGTATCCTGATCTTACTAAGGAACATCATGGTCTTTATAAATTACTATCTGATAATGGAGCCCGGGTCTCCCAGGATATAATTGATATTGCCCCCAATGGGTTTGCCTCATTAACACAAATGTCAATACAAGATAATAAAGAAAATAAAGATTGGAGACTACGTTATATAGCACAAAAGGAAACATCATTATCTGCTAATATGTCTAGATAAATTTTCTCTCTCTTGCAATATTTTCGATGACATTCCAACATTTCTATTAATATTTAGACCTAATTCAGGAGATGTTTCTTGCTTTAAGATTAGAGCGAGATTTTTACCAAATGCTATATTGCTTCTTCTTTCTTTATTCTCTATCTCACCATCAGTTAATACATCATCTCGCATTTCTCGTTTTACTTGGGGTTTCAGTGGAGATAAAGATTCAGGAATAACACTTAACCTACGACCTATATTTCCCTTGCTACCGCTCCTAGAGGTAGCAACGTGATCACGCCTGGTTAGAAAATCTACTTTAGCCTTAGTTGGAGTGTGTTTCAGACTATTGATGATCTCTTTATTAATACGAAATACAGCTATATTTCTACTATCATCTGATACATCATCTCCTGTTATGCTATTGACCAATTCTGTTGCGTATCCACGCTCATAATCTTCAGTAAAAGACACTCTAGTAATCACTTTAGGCTGATGACTACCCTGCTTAAATTTTCTTTTTAATATATCAGTTAATCCATTTAGTGAATCAACACATATATCACACGGTCCTTTATAAGTGTGCACATCAAAAGCTATATCTGTAACTTTACAATTATTATAATTAGACAATATATGGTCATCTAACAGAGATAAAAAAGTCACTGCACAAAATTGTTCACTGTGGTAATGTTTTAGGGCTATGTCTTTTTTCAAACCATTAGTTAATAACTTTTGTAACAGCGAAGTATATATCTCTCCCTTCCTTTGAGCATCAATATCATCTGTGATACTTAGAAAAACTGAATCTATGTCAAAACTCTTAGTGCTCTTCCTAGTTCCTTTTTTTGGTAGTTTAATAAAATATATATGCTTTTTTTCTTCCCCCACGCTATTAATGTATTTGATCGATAAAGAAGTAAGAGCATGGTTCTTTTGCTTGGTGCCATTGCTTTTATTTTTTGTTGTTACCTTTGCAATAGAAGGAACCTTAGTGTGTAAAGCTTCAAAAAGAGATGCATGGATTGATCTTCCATGGAGATTGGCCACTTCTTTATTACGATAACTAGTTGCTCTTATAACCCTTTGCGCTACCTTCCTTTCTACTCCGCGACTTACTTCAGACTTTGATTCCTTTTTACGAAGTTTACTTTTTTCTCTTTTCTGTAAAATATCTTTAGCAACAGCAAAAGTTTTTTGCGCTCCTTCTAAAATCCTATTTTTTCTCTTATTGTTTTTGGTTTTTCTTCTCTTTCTAGGTTTCGTTTTATCACTAGATGATGAAGAATTCTTAATATTTGATATCTTGGATGTTTTACGCTTTACGCTCGATCTTGTTAGAGCTTTATCATTGTCTCGCGTAATCCTAGCTTTAGTTTCACCTACCTCTTTGCGGGAATGTTTTCTTTTTCTCATATCTCTCTCACTAAGTGTTATCAGTGTTATTTAATTTCTATTCATTCCTCCACATAAACAGAATACTCCACGCATATTATAGCATAAAAACAGTCGTTTTACCAAATGTTTTTTACTATATGTAATATATAATCCTAGAATTAGGCCTAAACTATATTCTCTATTTATAATAATTACCCCTACTTATAAGAAATGATTTTAACTCAAGAACCACCAACCAAGGTTGATGGGTTGATAGACGGTATAAAACCAGATGAATCTGGTGGTATTAACCGATTTACAGAAAATAAATCTATACCAAAAAACTGCATAGAAAATTTTTTCTTAAAGATGAATCTTGGCATTAGGGTGATATAGGTAGTGTTTTTTTTAGATGATGATATAATTGAATTAATAAACACACGAATCAGGTGATAGAATGAATCGGGGATTTTCTTTAATAGAATTGTCAATAGTAGTAGTAATAATTGCACTACTTATTTCCGGAATTTCAAGTGGAGCTAAGCTTGCTCATAATGCAAAAGTCAAGACTGTAATTACGGACTCCCGGGAATACCAGATCGCATTTAGTGCTTTCGTACTTAAATATGGTGAACTTCCAGGAGACCTAAAAGATAGTAGCGCTTTAGCATTATTCGGAGTTACAAATCAAACAAGAACAGGTAGCGATGAAGTGGAGGCAGACGGATATATAAATGCTAAAGTAGAAGGATTAATGGCATTTTGGCATATGAAACTTGCCAATTTAATTAACGGCTCATATGACGCAATTTCGGTAGATCCTGAAATACCTGGCACTACAGTAGGTTTTGCGCGCTATTCCAGGAAGGCAGGATTTAATTTTTTCACCTTCGGATTAGGTGCTAATCAGTGGGATTATAGCACTCATTCTGTGTATGAAAAGAAATATAAAATCGTAATTGGGATGGGAGCAGTTAGTCCTGGCACAACCGATATAGTGCAAGACGCAATTTTACCTCCAGAAGATGCATATATGATAGATAAAAAACTAGATGATGGGAAAGCCTATAGAGGAAAAGTGATGTCGGATCACGGCGTAGATGTCGGATCAAATAAATGTACTACACTGACAACTTATGCTAATGATTATGTGTCTGCCACACATGGAGATATCACCTATAAATTAACAGATACCGAAGCTCAATGTCGTATTATGTTTGAGATTGAATCTTGATGGGGCGTCAAGAGAGGGAATTCTTTGCTCAAAGGATTTGATTAATCTATATTATCTTTGTACAATGGCTCTTCTATTTAATACTAGAAGAGACTAAAATCATGAAAAACCTGTTGGAATTTTTGCCGTTAATCATCTTTTTTGTTATTTATAAAAAATATGATTTAATTACTGCAACGGTAGTATTAGTTATCGCTACCATTATTTCAGTAACCATAATTGCCATTAAAACTAAAAAAATTGCAAAAACCCCTCTTTTTTCTGTGTTAATTCTAGGAATATTTGGATTTCTTACTTGGTATTTTAACGACCCCATATTTATAAAAATGAAACCTACTGTAATTAACTCTATTTTTGGTATAGTATTATTATTTGGATATTTTACTCAAAGGCCTCTACTAAAATATTTATTTGATAAGGCATTAGAGATGAAAGAAAATGCATGGAATGTGTTAACCATGAGATGGGGTATTTTCTTTATATTTCTGGCTGTAATAAATGAAATAATTTGGAGAAATTTTTCAGAAGAATTTTGGGTAAGTTTCAAGGTATTTGGATTTTTACCAATCACTATAATATTTACATTCTCACAATTACCATATATGTTACGAAATCAAATCAAGGAAAAAGAATGAGCTTTTCTGACAAATTAGAATTACTAGTACAAAAAAGAGAGGATATACAAAATAAGCTTGGGAATCCTGACTCTTTGGATCAACAAGAATTCATTGCTATGTCTAAAGAATTAGCGGAGCTAGGACCTATTGTAGAGATAATAGAAAAATATCAACAAGCTAGCCAGGATTTAACAGAATTAGAAGAAATCATTGATGATCCAGACAGCGATGTAGAAATGAAGCAATTAGCGGAAGAAGAAATTATCGATGCAAAAAAAATAGTACCTACCCTAGAGGAAGAAATAAAAATTCTTCTTCTGCCTAAAGATAAAAGTGATGAAAAAAATGCTATTATAGAAATAAGAGCAGGAACCGGAGGTGATGAAGCAGCTTTGTTTGCCGGTAATCTACTCAGAATGTATCAAAGATATGCAGAAAAAAAGAAATGGCAATTTGAGATTTTATCTATTTCTGATACCGGAATAGGAGGATGTAAAGAAGCTACTGCTTCGATTACAGGAAAATCTGTATTTGCGCACTTAAAATTTGAATCAGGTGTACATAGAGTGCAAAGAGTTCCAGAAACAGAATCTAGCGGAAGAATTCACACTTCTGCAGCCACGGTTGCAGTTCTACCGGAAGCAGAAGAAATAGATGTAAAAATCGAGGATAAAGATATTAGGATAGATATTTTTAGAGCTAGTGGACCTGGAGGTCAATCAGTGAATACAACTGATAGTGCAGTCAGAATTGTGCATATCCCAACTGGAATTACGGTTCAACAACAAGATGAAAAATCTCAACATAAAAATAAAGAAAAAGCTCTAAAGATTTTACGTTCTAGACTATTAGATCATGAATCCCAGAAAAGAGATTCAGAACGCTCAGAAGCCAGAAAAAGCCAGGTAGGATCTGGTGATAGATCAGAACGTATTAGAACCTATAACTTCCCCCAAGGGAGGATTTCCGATCACCGTATTAATCTCACATTATACAAAATCACTGAGATATTAGAAGCCGGTGATCTTGATTTAATTATTGAACCTTTAGTAGCCGAAGATAAGGCGCAAAAGCTGGCCCAAAGCTAGAACTTTCTAAATCTCTTCATATCCCAGATTTATCTAGCTTTATACCTACAACCATGGTTTTCAGTATGTGAGTTAATCCAAATATTTCATTCTAGAATCAATATAATTTTGAAAACTTTTATGATGCTTTATATTGGCTGCCCCGGCTTTTACAAGCAAATCCGCTATATAAAATTTTTCAGTTTCTAAAGCAAGACCTACAGGTCTTTTATATATTGCATTAGGCATTGTAAGATTTGCATTTGCCTTAATTAACTCAGTTAATATATCAACTCTATTATGCAATACTGCCAAATGTATTGCCGCATTGCCTGCATTATCTTTCTGATCTGGATCATACCCTATTGCTAGCATTTTTCTTACCACATTTATATCACCTTTATTAACAGCATATATAAATGGAGGCTGATTTTTTGCATGCACTATATAGTTAAACCCTAATTTCTCTGTGAGAATTTCTATTGCACGTAAATCTTTTTTATCAATTGCTACAAATAGCATCTGAAAATATTCTTCATAAAATTGTACCGTATCTAAATGACTATTTATTGGCTCATATGATCTACGGTTAATAATTGGAGGGTTAATTACGCTGCTATAACTTAGCGGATATTTTTTAACTAATTTTATTGATAATAAGAGGTCTTCTAAAATATTTAGCTCTATGATTTTCTTCGCTTCAGCCTGCGTTGGCCAGGCCATATCTTTATATATGACGCTAATTTCAATGAAGGCTTTTTCTTCCTTTTCCTCTGCTTTGGGATCTTCCGTGTTATCATTTCTTAGAATTTTTATTTCTTTTTCTGCTTTCTTATCTGCAGTAATTTCAATTTCATCCCCTTCATCTTTTACTGTAATATCTTCGATAGTAAATTCCCCTTCATCCAAATCAAACAATTCTGACTCAGCTTTAATAGAATCACGTCCATCAGACATTTCATCAATATCTTCTGGGTCTATATTAAGGGCTTCTGCATCAACATCAAAATAATTCTCATCTATGTAATCTGCTTCTAAAGGCAAATTATTGTCTGCTATTTGAACTTCTGGGCCATAGAATATTAAATCATCTAAAGCCGTATGAATATTATCATCGCTGTGATAATAATGTGTTAAAGCGACATATAGTAGTATAAAAGTTGTATTCATACGTATTTAAGAAGTTTTATAATTGCTACTAGTTCCTATTCTATACCAAAATCCAAAACTTCGATAGAAGTTTTCTTCGACTCTATCTTTATTGGGCAAAAATCATTATATAAAATGCCCCTCTTCTTTTTTAATTAATAAATATAGAACTAATAATAATAATAATATATGAGGCAACCATATACCAAATAAGATCGATAATTTCGAAGCAGCCGCAAGAGTATAAAAAATATTTAATATAAAATAACTTACAAATCCTATTACCACACTACTAATTATATATAATATTTTTTTCTGGTGTCTTGGAGGATAAATACAAAAAATTCCAGCAAGTAAAAATAAACATATATAAAATACTGGCTTAAAAATTGTAAAATTAAGTAACGCAATTTGTTTGCTTACACTAAAACCCATTTTCTTGAGTAATTTTAGTGAGGATAATACATTCCATACTGATTCTACTCCGCGATTTTTAATATTACTCTCTATTTTGCTTTTGATAAACTCTCTAGATATACTTGTATCAGTTACAAATATATCTAATTTAGTAACTTCATCACCAACCGAAGTATATTTATTCTTTTGTTTTATTATACTTACATCGGTCATTATTAATTTGTTATTTCTTATTTCTGCAGTTTTAGCATATAAAAATTTATTTTCTGTAAGTCGGTTAATACCATCAGATTTATCTAATGCTCTATCAACCTTAGTTGATGCTTCTTTAGAGTTGTTTTCTTTCTTATCT
>Ga0066825_10000367_pt1 | contig 14734 bp, 13 predicted proteins | sample ETNtaG_6_FD_65608 | JGI IMG/M metagenome (GOLD analysis project Ga0066825, IMG submission 65608) | Marine microbial and viral communities from oxygen minimum zone, Eastern Pacific Ocean - ETNP201306SV45 | ecosystem: Environmental > Aquatic > Marine > Oceanic | place: Pacific Ocean: Eastern...
TGTTTTTTTATCTAAATTCTCTTTCATATCGGAATATATGAAAGAGAATTTAGATAAAAAATAAGCCAAAATAGAGGTGAATATGAAATTATATAGATTTAACAACAGTGTCTATTAGGTTAACTAGCTAGCAAGATGGAAATATATTTACCAATTGCAGGAATTCCAATTAATGTATTTTTACTTTTATTAGTAGGTTTTTTTGCAGGAATATTATCAGGTTTATTCGGTATAGGGGGAGGTTTTATAATGACTCCCTTATTAATGTTCATGGGTATTTCTCCTGCGATTGCAGTTGCATCATCTGCAAATCAAATAGTAGCCTCCTCTTTTTCTGGATTTATTGCGCATTGTAGGCGCCATAATGTAGATTTTAAAATGGGATATATTCTAATTATAGGAGGGTTTATAGGGTCTACTTTTGGTGTATGGTTATTTAAAATATTAAAAAATTTCGGTCAAATAGATATAGTTATTTCATTATTATATGTTTTGATTCTCGGAACTATCGGAATCTCAATGGCATATGAAAGTTTTAGAACGATTTTTAATATTCAAGGAAATCAAAAGCTTTCACAAAAAAAAGAAGTATTATTTGGGAAATTACCGTACAAGATATATTTCCCCAGATCTGATCTCGAGGTAAGTGTTATTGTACCTATTATCGTTAGTTTGTTCTCAGGGGTTCTAGTTTCCATTATGGGAATAGGAGGTGGGTTTATTATGATTCCTGCTATGATTTACATCATAGGTATGCCAACCAATGTGGTAATAGGAACATCGTTATTTCAGGTGATTTTTGTAACTTCCAATGTAACTATTCTGCACGCAGTTACAACACAATCAGTAGATATAATTCTAGCTGGTATATTACTTACTAGCTCCGTAATTGGTGCACAATTTGGTATTAAGGTTGGGTTGTTTGTATCTGCAGAAAAATTAAGAGCAGTTTTAGCGCTCATGATAATTGTAGTAGTAGCAAGGCTAGCTGCAGGTTTCTTTATTGAACCTAATAATTTATTTGAAATAATAAAAATGTCAGATTAATGAGGATAATCACATTATTACTAATATTGTTATTTAATACAAATCATGCTCTTGCTAAGCCTCTTATTTCTGATCTTAGCCAGAATGAGATTAAAATTGATGCAAGGTTTTCTGGAACAAAGTTATTTCTTTTTGGCGTCAGAAATCTAGCTGGGGAAATTGTCGTTGTTATAAGAGGTCCAAAACAAAATTACTTAGTACGTAAAAAAGAGAATGTATTAGGTATGTGGTTAAATCGAAAGCAAATGGAGTTCCAAGATGTTTACGGTTTCTATTCCGTTTACAGTTCAGTTCCGATGTCAGAGATAGAAGATTTGGTGCTACTCAATTTAAATATAGGGTTAGAAAACTTAGTTTTTGATTATAACGGAAAGGCCTATATAGAAGAAATTGATAATTTTAAGAAAGCGATATTAGGCAAAAAATTTGATCACCATTTATATGCAGAAGAATTTGATAAAATCAGTTTTATGGGGGATGCTCTGTTTAAAACCCAAATAGAATTCTCAAAACATATACCAGAAGGTTCCTATAATGCAGAAATTTATTTAATTGATGGTAATAATTTAGTAGGAATTCAATCAATACCAATTTCGGTTAGCAAGACAGGGTTTGAAGCAGCTGTATATAATTTTGCACATGAAAGGAAAGTTTTATATGGTATTCTATGCGTTCTATCAGCAATTCTAGCTGGTTGGTTCGCCAATATGATCTTTTGGAAAGTGTAATTTCTCGCTCCTTATACCTAAGAGTGTTTTTCCTTACGATTGATATTTTTACTATCACCCCATAATTCTTCCAAATTATAGAATTCTCTAACCTCTGGTTGAAATATATGTATTATGATAGCAGGAGTATCAATTAAGATCCATTTCCCTTCATCTAAACCCTCAGAGCTATAATCAACAGATTGAGATTCATGATGCTTTATATGATAAGTTAATTTATCAGCAATAGATTTTACATGTCTATCAGAGGTTCCTGATGCAATTATCATGTAATTACATACATCACTTTTTCCATCGAGATCAATGATTACAATATCTCTTGCTTTGCTATTTTCTAAATCTTCTAAAATATCTTGTTTTAAAGAATCTATATTATCTATATCACTCATGTTGTAGCTTCTTTTCCTAAATTAATTGTATGTTTGTTAGAGCTCTTATTTGTAGGTACTGTAGATTGCTTAATCTTCTTTCCTGCTAAAATAGCTTTGATTTCTTCACCGGTAAGGGTCTCATATTCAATCAAGGCTTTGGCTAGTTTATGAAGTTTTTTGATGTTATCTTTTATAATTTTAGTAGCATTCTTATAGCCGTCATCAACTATTTTTTTTACTTCTGCATCAATAAGATTTGCTTTATCATTAGAAATAAAATCTTCATTACTCATCTCATGCATAACAGGTCCTATAGCATCACTCATACCCCATTTCAGAACCATCATTTTAGCAATTTTTGTAGCTGCCTGTATATCACTAGACGCTCCAGAAGTCACTTTTTCAGGTCCAAAAATCAGTTCTTCTGCTATACGTCCTCCCATCGCTATGGCGATATCTGTATGTAATTTTTCTTTTGTAACAGAATAGCGATCATCTTCTGGAAGTTGCATAACCATCCCTAGTGCTCTACCTCTAGGCATGATAGTTGCTTTATGAATAGGGTCGGATGCTTTCGATAATATAGTTACAATAGCGTGCCCTGCTTCATGGTATGCGGTCAGTTTTTTTTCTTCATCTTTCATAACCATAGATTTTCTTTCTGATCCCATGAGAACTTTATCTTTAGCAAATTCAAAGTCTTTCATTGTGACCATTTTTTTATTATGTCTAGCAGCATGAAGTGCAGCTTCATTCACTAAGTTACTTAGTTCAGCTCCTGCAAAACCTGGCGTTCCTCTTGCTAATATATCGAAATCTACATCAGGTGCTATCTGCACTGGTTTAGCATGTACAGATAATATTTTTGAACGCCCCTTTATATCAGGTATGGGTACTGAGATTTCTCTATCAAATCTTCCTGGTCTAAGTAGTGCTTTATCTAGTACATCAGGGCGATTCGTAGCAGCAATAATAATTACTCCTTCATTATCCTGAAATCCGTCCATTTCTACTAGTAACTGGTTCAAAGTTTGCTCTCTTTCATCATTACCTCCTCCTACACCAGATCCCCTATGTCTTCCTACGGCATCTATCTCATCTATGAATATGATACAAGGGGAGTTCTTCTTTCCTTGCTCGAATAAGTCTCTTACTCTACTTGCTCCAACTCCTACAAACATTTCTACGAAATCTGATCCTGAAATACTAAAAAATGGAACTTTCGCTTCTCCTGCAATTGCTTTTGCTAGGAGGGTTTTTCCAGTTCCTGGATTACCGACTAACAAACATCCTTTTGGTATTTTTCCTCCTAACTTCTTAAATTTTTCTGGATCTTTTAAAAAATCTACTAGCTCCACTATTTCTTCTTTAGCTTCATCTATGCCTGCTACATCTTTAAAAGTTACTTTAGTGTTTCTATCCATAAACATCTTGGCTTTTGATCTACCAAAGCTAAGCGGATTATTGTTTCCTTTACCCATTTTTCGGATAAAATAAACCCATATTGCAATAATGAAAATAAATGGTAGCCAAGAAATTATAGCAGATAATAAAGTGGTTTTAATTCCATCTCCAGATAACACTTTTATTTGTACGCCTGATTCATCTAATCTGTCGATCAAGTTAGGGTAATAGGCAGGAGAGATGGTTTTAAAAGTCTGGCCATTTTTATATGTTCCCTTAATGATATTATTTTCTATTTCAACTGATACCACATTACTTGATTTTACGCTACCTAGGAAATCAGAAAAAGTAATTTCTGGCTGCATGTTAGAGGAGTTATTTACTACATTGAAAACCAGCATTAAGAATGTAAAAATTAAAATCCACGTTAGAAAGTTTTTACTATTTTTGTTCATTTGTTTTCTTTTGACAGTTTTGTTATTTTTAAATTGGTGTAATAAAAGATAGTTAATATATAGTGTTTTAATTGATATATTTCAAGAGCAGAGTTGTTAATCTTAGAAAGGAATGAAATGGGATTGTTAGTTGAAGGGAAGTGGGTTGATCAATGGTATGATACTAAAAAGACAGGTGGTAGATTTGTTAGACAAGAATCATCTTTTAGAGATTATATTGGTTCTAAAAATTTTCCTGCGGAAAAGAATAGATATCATCTTTATGTGTCTCATGCATGTCCGTGGGCTCATAGAGTATTGATATTTCGTAAGCTAAAAGGGTTGGAGTCAGTTCTTCCTATCATAGTAGTAGATCCATTTATGGAAAAAAATGGATGGGAGTTTAAAGAAAATGATGACGCAGTAAATAATAAGAGTTTTTTATATGAAATTTATCAATTAGCTAATCCTAACTATACAGGAAGAGTGACAGTTCCTGTGCTATGGGATAGTAAAAATAAAGTTATTATAAATAATGAGTCTTCAGAGATTATTCGCATGTTAAATAAAGAGTTTAATCATGTAACTGGCAATAATCTTGATTTTTACCCAAAAGCACTGCGAGAGCAAATTGATGAAATAAATGGTTTTATCTATGGCTCAATTAATAACGGTGTTTATAAGGTGGGTTTTTCTACATCTCAGGCAGTATATGAAGAAGAGGTAAAAAAGTTATTTGATGCATTAGATAAAATAGAAGAACTCCTAACTAATAAGGAGTATTTAGTAGCTAACCAATTAACAGAAGCTGATATTAGGTTGTTTACTACTTTGATAAGATTTGATCCAGTTTATGTAGGGCATTTTAAATGTAATATAAGGCGTATTGCTGATTATCCTAATTTATCAAATTATGTGAAAAAGATTTATTATATTGAAGGCGTTAAGGAAACCATATATATGGAGCACATAAAAAGACATTATTACGAGAGCCATACTACTATAAACCCTACTGGGATTGTACCATTGGGACCAGAAGATGTTTTATTGTAGTACCCCTTTGCCCGCTAATACCGATCACTTCCCTATGAATTTATGCTACAAAATCTGCTTTCTTTATTCCTTGTGCAAATAGTAAAGAGGTTAGGTCTGTGAAATTTATGTTATGGCTTGTTGCTTCATTTACAACAGGTTTTGCATGGTAAGAAAAGCCTAAAGGCACGGATTCTAACATTGGAATATCGTTTGACCCGTCCCCTATTGCCATCACATCTTTTATATCAAGATCCAGTGATGAGATTAAGGATTTTAAACTATTTGCTTTATCGATGCTTGCATATATAGGTTTAATTAATTTACCTGTTAGAACGTCATCTACAAATTCTAATTTATTAGCAAATTGGTAATCGAAATTTAATTTGTTTTTTATTGCAGTAGTAAAAAAGGTAAATCCCCCTGAGGCTACTGCTAACTTAACATTGTATTTTTTCATGGTTTTGGCCATGGTCTCGGCTCCTGGAGAAAGAGTGATTTGATTTTCAAGTACTTGATCAAGAACTTCCCTTTTTATTCCTTTTAAAAGACCCACTCTTACTTCTAGAGAATGTTCAAATAATAAATTTCCTAGCATTGATTCCCTAGTGATTTTTGCTATTTCATCATATTTTCCAACTGTTCTAGCTAATTCATCAATACATTCGTTCTGAATTAATGTAGAATCCATATCTAACATTAATAATTTTTTTATTGATCTAATTGAGTCCGCAATTAAGAAACAATCTATCTCATAATCTTTTAAGAATTCTTTTACATTTCGGTAATTATATTGATATTTCGATTCATCAAACTCTACCGAAAAATCATATGCTTGTCCGTCAGATAAGCTTTCTATATCGGTAATAGATATATCGTTTTTGGAGACAAATTTTTTAATTTTATCTAGAATATCGTCAGATAAAAATGTCTTCTCTGTATTAGAGACAATAGTTAGAAAATATTTCATTTGTTAAGAATATTTATTAATCAATTGCGATCGGTTTACGCTCGCCCAAAGATGGACGTCGCTATTATATTGTTTGGAAATTTAAAATACTAGTGTTATAAGTCGCTAGTAACAAATCAAATACTTAAAATATTGTAGGTGCTCAAATGAAATTCTTTATAGATACTGCTAATATAGATGAAATAAAAGAACTAGCTGAATTGGGGTTGGTAGATGGGGTTACAACAAACCCATCATTAGTTGCAAAAACAGGAAAAGATTTCAAAGAAACTCTAAAGGAAATATGCTCTATCATCCCGGGATCAGTAAGTGCAGAAGTAGCAGCTACCAGTTATGAAGAAATGCTCAAAGAAGCAGAAGAATTATGCAAAATTGCTAAAAACATAACCATTAAATTACCTCTTACATGGGATGGTCTAAGAGCGTGTAAATATTTAAGTAATAAAGGAATTGAAGTGAATGTTACTTTATGTTTTTCTGCATCCCAAGCTCTACTTGCTGCAAAATGCGGAGCTACCTATATTTCTCCTTTCATTGGAAGGCATGATGATATTGGCCATGATGGTCTTGATTTAATATCTGATATCAGATCAATTTACTATAATTACCCAGAATTAAACACCAAAATCTTGGTTGCATCAGTAAGGCATCCAATACATTTGATAGAGTCTGCAAAAATGGGAGCTGACATTGCAACCATTCCTCCAAAAGTAGTAAAACAATTAATAAAACACCCATTAACTGATAGCGGATTAGAAACTTTTTTAAAAGATTGGAATAATTCCGGCCAAAAAATCCTATCAGCATAAAGAATACCATTAGTCTAATTTTGGATCTATTAATATTGGTTTAAAGACACTTTAGTTAAGTAAAAATAGACAAAAAGGTTGTCTCTTGATGTTAAAATGTCAGAACAGCTATAAATAGTAGCCGAACTTACAAAAAAAAATAAAATGAGTGATGTAGGTGAGTTTTGCAATATAGAGATAGTTAAGTTATATAAAGATTGGTCTTCATGGCTTAAGGGTATTAAGCAATATTCTTCTGGGACCAGGGATGCTTATTTATCTGATGTAAAAATTTTTTTAGAATTTTTTTTTAACTATGAAGGGGCTTTGGTATCTAAGAAAGATTTAAACAATGTATCTTTAACTGTAATCAGGTCGTTTTTGGCCCAAAGGACAAAAAACAATATTAACAGTGTTTCAAGAGCTAGAGAGATTTCATCTATTAAAAATTTTTTTAATTTTTTAATTGCGGAGCATCAATATACAATAACCATCATACCCCACATAACCTATCCAAAGTTAAGTAAATATCTGCCTAAGGCTGTGAGTTATCAGGATATGATTAATATTTTGGATATGATAAAAGAAGAAGATGATGGCTGGCTAGGGCAAAGAGATCATTTGATTATCTTAATTATATACACAACAGGTTTAAGAATATCAGAAATATTATCATTAACTAAAGAATCTATCCAAAGAGATTTCATCAAAGTAACTGGAAAGGGAAAAAAAGACAGATACGTTCCGTTATTAGATAAAATATATAAAAAAATAATCTCATATATTAAATTACAGCCTTTTCCTTTGTCAGATCAAGAAGGTATATTTAAAGGAGCAAGAGGAGGGGGGTTGAGTCCTAGAATAGTGCAGCGTAAATTAAAGGATGTAAGAGAAAAATTATGTTTACCAGACTCCACCACTCCCCACGCGGTAAGACACAGTTTCGCAACCCATCTACTAGATAAAGGAGCTAATTTACGCGAGATTCAAGACCTATTAGGACACGAAAATCTTTCAACCACAGAAAGATATACCAAGGTAACTAAAGATATTTTATTCGATAAATACCAAAAACTACATCCAAGATCTGATAATGATTAGTCTTTTGTCAATTCGGATTATTACATAAATTTTATGTAATAGGAAAGCGTAGCATCATTACAGAGAAATAAAAAAACCTTTATTATGATATAATATATAACTATGATACCATATAATTAATGTATTTCTTGGATTGGAATACTGAAAACCTACACATAATATCGTGAGAAGTAAAGCTCAATTAGAACAAGATATTGCTAAAAAATTTGAAGATCTAGCAGCAGCTGGAATAGCTGAGATTACTTTTTCTAGGGAAAAGTTCTTAACTAATCCTGCTAATTCGCACTCAATCCAGGTAACATTAGGACCAGGTGAAGAAAGGGTAAAAATTACCCAAACAAACCCAGATAAAACTCTAGAATTTACTAGTGGAATACAGGGATTCCTAGATAGAGCAGGTAAAGTTATTGTATGTAAGGAAAAATTTGATACGGATTTAGACCTTGCGGTTACTGGGACGGGTTTAAGTAAAGGCGAGTTGTTGAAAAATATAAACGGAGTAGAGGTGACTAGAGGACCGGTGTTAATGTCTGAAATTAATCTAGATGAACCTTATAAAAAAATTTCTGAAGTACGAGGAGAAGTAGAAAAAGTTATTGAAGAAAAGGCAAGAACCATTAATAGTTTGGTAGGTATTTCAGACGGTGCTGACGTAGATGGTCTTAATGGTTCCAATCAAGAGAGAATAACAGATTTAACCGCTGCATATACTGATAAGCTAACAGCAAAAATATCACCTCTAGATAAAGGGGTCAGAGAGGATTATTTGCAGAAGCAAGGAGTGCCTTCTAACATAACAAATGCTGCTTTTGCTAATCACCAAATACATAGCGGAGTAAAAATAACTGATATTGATCATCAAATTGATAGCGTAAAACGAGATAGAGTTAATTTGGTAAAAGAGTTTTTTGAGCCAGTAAACCAAGGTAATGAAATCACGCAAGATGCTAGCAATAGCCTGTTTAGAATTTTGAATCAAAATGACAAGGCAGCAGATGTATTTTATGAAGAATTAGCAAATTCTACATATAAAGATGCTTCCTCAGATAATCTGTCATCACTTTTAGAAAGGCAGCTTGCTATACAAAAACACCGCATAATGAAATTAGATAACGCATTTAGCATGTATAGTGATCTGGCTGATGGCTTACCTGAAATTATCAAATCTAGTCACAATACAGAATTAGGAGAGTTGGGATACATAGCTAATAATAATGCGCATAATGAATCCTTATCTGATTTTGTTGCTAGCATAAGAAGAGATTATGTATTAAATCCTAACCTGCCTGGATGGAGAGAAAGTTTTGATAACCCTATCATAAGTAAATCTTCTGAAATAGTAGAGAATGCTACCCAAAAATTAAGTGAAAAACAGCAACAAGAAGCAGCTGTAGATAGAGCATTTAATAAACTTAAATCTGCTAATGTAGAGAGTATAAAAATGGGAGTAGGTGGATCTTTTGATTTATTAGGTGCAAGTTTAACATCAAGAGGGCCTAATAGGGTTACTGTTACAGAAAATGCGACAACTCATACTAAACAAAGAGATGGTTTTGTATTAGAAGCTACAAAAGTCGCTTCTGCTATAGAGGAATTTAATAAATTTCTAACTAAACATAAAAAGGGTCTTTCACCTCAAGAATTATTTGAAGGAGATCAAGAATATAGGACTTTTCCAAATGATAAATATAAAGAGTTCTTTACCATAGACCATAATGACAAATTGGCTTTTCAAAATATAGATTTAGATAATCCTTCTAGATTCTTATCTGATCTAGACCTAGCCAAACAAGATGTGTTATTACAGGCATCTAGTGTAGGAGCACGGAAAGATATAGAAGGTTATTTAGTAACAAAATATCCAGAAATGGTTGGAGCTGATGGCGGATTATCCGATTTTTCAGGGGCGGTTAGAAAATTCTGGCCAACTACTGAGATGGTGGATAAGGAGCTACAGAAATTAGAAAAATCTAGATCTGAATTTATTAAAAAGACTATAGATAAATCTTCTTCTGATTTAAGAGAGTCATTATATGATTTTTTAGAGGAATCTTTATCTCCATCTGAAAGAAGAGATATTCCGAAAAAGCGAGGAGAAATTGAGCCACCAGATTTATTGAAACAATTTTCATTAAAAGAAATCAAAGCTGCTTATAAAGAGCTTGCCATAGAGTTTGGAGAAACGAAAAGCGCAAACTCTAGAGAAGCTGAAGTTAAATCTCCATTAAGATCAAGAGATATTGAAACCAATTCCGTGTCTAAATCTGCTACTGCAGAAGAGGTGGATTCTATCGATAGTCAAAAAATTGAAGATAAAACTCCAAAGAAAGGAAGTGCAGTAAATTTTTATAGCGTAACAGGGGCGATTATGGTAATAGGGTCTGTTGCGGGATTATTTATGGGTATTAGCGCAGCTGCAATGGGCTGTTTTATCGCAATAGGTGCTGTGTTAGTAGGGACTGGGGTATCTACAGCAAAAACTCCGGACCGTGCAACTAGCAATAATTCTACTAATAAGGAATCACATGATCAATCAGTCTCACAAATGGTAAGTACAGAGCGCGGAATATCCAATAGAGACCAAGAAGCGGCAAGGGAGTTAGGAAGTTCACTAAATAATTCAAATGTTTCGGTAAATTCTAATGATAATACAAGAAATATTGCAAGATTGTCAGGAGAGCGCGCCGTAGAACAAAGAAGAGGGGTTACAAGGGATTAAGTTTATGTGAGATGGTATTAAGTAATAAATCATATATTATAGCCAACAGATTTGGTTTTGGAGTTGATCCAAAAAACTCTAAGCAGCTAAATAGAAATCCATATTTATGGGTTAAAAATCAGTTAAATCAAAAAGAAACTGACACCCCATATATAAAATCTTTAGCAAGTTCTAGTGATCTAAATAAGAAACTTCTAGCAGTAAGAGCTACTAAAGACAGAAATAAAATAAAAGCAGTAGAAAAATCCTTTAGAAAGTTATTTGCTAATGAGATAAAGCAGCGCACTTTACATGCTATAAATACAAATTGTCCATTTTTAGAAAGACTTACCTATTTTTGGAGTAATCACTTTACCGTTTCGGTCCAGAAAAGAGAATTATTCCATTTAGCAGGAGCTTTTGAAAGAGAGGCTATTAGGCCAAATATATTAGGTGATTTTTCTGATTTGCTAATAAATGCGATAATGCACCCTGCAATGTTAGTTTATCTTGATAATATAAGATCATTCGGTCCAAATTCTAAAAGAGGTATAAACCGAAAAAAAGGATTAAACGAAAATTTAGCAAGGGAGATCCTTGAGCTACATAGCTTAGGTGTAGACGGAGGTTATGTACAAGAAGACGTGATTGCATTAGCTAAATTAATTACAGGATGGACGGTAGCAAATAGAGGGGAAAAGGCCGGTCAATTTTCTTTTGCTAAAAATGCACATGAACCAGGGGTCATAGAGTTTTTTGGCAGACATTATGAAAATCCAGGATTCCATAGAGGAAAAGCTGCTCTCAAATATATTGCTAACCATCCAAAGACTGCTGAACATATTGCTAGAAAATTAGTAATACATTTTATTTCAGAAGATGCACCAGAGGCAATAGTAAAAAAAATCAAACAGACATTTATAGTAAATTCTGGAGATCTAAAAAAGGTTTATCTTAAACTAGCTTTTTTAGGAAATGACTGGGCGAGTAAATATAGTAAAGTTAAAACAAATCAAGATTTGATAATTTCACTTGGAAGAGCTGCAACAAAGGGGCTAATAGAAAATAATAAATATTATTTTAATTCATTTAAATTTTTAGGAAATTCACCATTTTCTGCAAACTCCCCAGCAGGGTACTCAGATTTGAATAGCGAAATATTAAATTCTAGAACCATTATGAGAAGATTAGAGTGGGCAGAGCTTGCTGCAGCAAAAGTACAATTTGATTATCCCCCAGAACAATTAAGTAAAATTATTTTAGGAAATCATATGAGTGAAGACACATTTAATGCAATAAAAAATGCTCCATCTAAGAGATATGCATATGCTATTTTATTTGCATCACCAGAATTTCAGCGGAGGTAGTTTTTATGCAAAGACGTGATTTCCTCAAATTAATTTCATCTGGAATTATAATTAACTCTCTTCCTAATTTGAGGGTATTAGCAGCAGATATAAAATCTAACACTAAATTTATATTAGTGATATTAAGAGGAGGTTTAGATGGTTTAGCAATGATTCCTCCATATAAAGATAAGAATTATGAAAGAATAAGAGGCGAGCTTGCTTTACCGATGCCAGATGAGGTAGGAGGGGTTATAGATTTGGACGGTTTTTTTGGGATGCATCCGGTAATTGATTCATTACTTCCGATGTATAAAAAGAAAGATTTAATGTTCATACACGCTGTGTCTACCCCGTATCGCAGTAGATCACATTTTGATGTTCAGGATGTTTTAGAAAATGGCACTAAATCTCCAATGGGAGCTAAGGATGGATGGTTAAATAGATTAGTCCAACACTCTCCAGGAAAAAATAGCTATTCAGGGGTAGCATTAAGCAAAGAATTACCGCTCATATTAAGTGGTAAAAATCATAATATTACTACTTGGTATCCTGAAAAGAGTCGAAAAAAACGTAAAAACTTTGCTGAAGAGATGATGGATCTATATAATAATGATAAATTATTGGGCCCTCTACTCTCTGAAGCTATTAGGTTTAATCGAATGGTAGAGGAGTCATTAAGTAAAGAAGATAGAATGTCAGGAAGGAATGCTAATTATAGTAATGAGACAGAAAAATTATTATACTCTGCATCAAATTTACTAAAAGCAGAAAAAGGCCCTAATATTGCAGTAATTAATGTTGGAGGATGGGATACCCATGCTAATCAAGGGGTAGCTGGAGGTGTTTTAGCAAATAGAATGGGACAGTTAGCAACAGCCTTAAGCAAAATACCAGATTATATGGATAATGAATGGGAAAATACGGTTTTTTCTGTAGTAACCGAATTTGGTAGAACTGTTAAGCCTAATGGAACAAGAGGTACAGATCATGGCACTGGATCAATATCTCTGCTAGGAGGAGGAAAAGTAAAAGGGGGGTCAGTATACACGAAATGGCCAGGCTTAAAAGAAAATTTATTATATGAAGAAAGAGATTTGAGAGCGACAATTGATATGAGAAGTATTTTTAAATCAATTTTGCATTACCCAATGGGAATCAGTAAATCAATTATAGAAAAAAATATTTTTCCAGATAGCTATGAAGCAGGATTTATTAGGAATTTTTTTCGTAAATAAATAATATGATTAATTATAAAGCATTAGAGATATCAGAAGCATCCAAAGGTAGTTTTGAAGGAAAAGTTACCAGTAAAACTATTGATAGCTTAAAGCAAGGTCACTTATTAATTAAAGTCGAATATTCTTCTTTAAATTACAAAGATTGCCTATCAATTTCTGGTAATAAAGGAGTAACCAGAAATTATCCTCATATTCCCGGAATAGATTTAGCTGGAGAGATTATAAAATCAAATTCAGAGAGATTTAAGATTGGAGATAAGGTAATAGCAACAGGGTATGATTTAGGGATGAATCATGCTGGGGGGTTTGCTGAATATGTTGAGGTTCCCGAAGAATGGGTGGTATCTCTGCCAGATAATCTTACAACTAAGCAAAGCATGATGTTCGGAACAGCAGGATTCACAGCAATGTCTGGCTTTTTAGCATTAAAAAAACATCTTTCTGATTTATCTACAAAGAAAATACTAGTAACAGGAAGTACAGGAGGAGTAGGGACAATTAGTTGTCTGTTACTTCAAGAATCGGGATGCCAAATAATAGCGTCAACTAGAAACACTGGCAGTAAATATGTGTCTAATCTTGGAATCAAGAATATTATTAATTCTAATATATTATCTAAACCTCAGCAAAAACCATTATTAGATAAGTTATATGATGGAGTGATTGATAATGTAGGAGGCATTATATTAGAAAACATTATTAAATCCGTATCATATCATGGCATGATTATTTCTTGTGGCAATGTGTGCGGCATAGAATTTAGTTCCACAGTTTTTCCGTTCATATTAAGAGGGATAACTCTAAAAGGTATCAGTTCTGCAAATACTTTAATGAAAGAAAGAGAAATAATCTGGAAAGAAATATCGAAATTTCAAAATTGGGACAAATTATCTAAAATCACAGAAGAAATCACAATTGGCCAAATAATAGAAAAATCAAAGTTAATGCTAAACGGAAAACACCAAGGGAGATTTTTGATTAAATTTTTGTAATTTCGGCTAAAACCGCTAGATTGACACTGTTATAATTAGATGAGATCACTACACAAGTTTCACTTGTTCGTGATTGGTGCTATTGTTTAAATTATTGTACATGAATTATCTTGTTCCCTCTTTTTATGATTTTCTTGCACAAAACGCAGGTAATTAAGTGTTTCAGGGGCATTTGTCAGAAAATCTTCGGCTGTTTTGCCGAAAGAATCTTTGATATTGGTTCGTGCGCCTTTTTCGATTAGCATTTTTATCGCCTGTCTATTCCCATCAGCACATGCTTTATGCATTATGGTATGTCCTAAGAAATCTTGTTGATTAATATTTACTCCCATTTTTTCCATTTTATTGATTGCTGAAATTAATCCGCTTTCATGCATTTGTGTCCATATAGAATTTAGATTTTCTACTTTACTATCTTTACTCTCATTTCCTCTTCTCATTTTATTACCATAAATTATTTATAAGAGACCGTCCATTTTTGTGTGTCTATAAGAACTTAAATAGACTCACAGGAAATACCATCCATTTGTTGTTTTGATATTCTTGAATTACAACGAACAAATAATCAAGTAAATATTGAGG
>Ga0066825_10000370_pt1 | contig 14662 bp, 12 predicted proteins | sample ETNtaG_6_FD_65608 | JGI IMG/M metagenome (GOLD analysis project Ga0066825, IMG submission 65608) | Marine microbial and viral communities from oxygen minimum zone, Eastern Pacific Ocean - ETNP201306SV45 | ecosystem: Environmental > Aquatic > Marine > Oceanic | place: Pacific Ocean: Eastern...
TAGGAAGGGTGCATGAGTCGATGGGCTAAATCTCCGTCATTGGTTAACAAGAGTAAGCCTGTGGTATTTCTATCCAATCGACCAACGGGGTATACTCGAAACCCAGTTGCATCTTCAATTTCATCCATGACGGTATTGCGGTCACGCTCATCGGATGTGGTGGTAATGGTATTTTTAGGCTTGTTTAGCAACAAATACACCGGTGGTTCGGGATTCAGGGCCTTTCCTTCAACCTCCACCTTATCTTCCATAGTCACCTTAAATCCCATCTCGGTGACGAACTCTCCGTTGACAGTAACCTCACCGTTTGCAATACGAACATCTGCCTCACGCCGAGAACATAAGCCCGATTGTGCAATAAATTTGTTTAATCGAAATTGTTCCCCTTTTTTGGGAATCGATCTAAGACTCATATTTAATTATCCTCTTTGGCAGCGTCATTGGATTCACCGGATGGCGAGTCTTTTTGTGATTCTACGTCTTCTATCTGAGCGGTTTCTTCAAGTTCTATTGTTGTTTCTCTTGAGTCTTCTACTGCTGTAATATCCGTTTCCTCGGGTGCTTTTTCGGGCATTTCTTCCGCTAATCCCCCGTAAATATCACCCTTTAATTCAACCCGGCCCTCTTCCTCTGCTTCTAGCATCAACTGTCGTGACATAAGCAATTGCCGGTGTTCGGCCATATCATCATCCTTCAGAATCTCTTCAATTTCTCTAGGCTTTGGTAAGTCTTGAACCGAATTCAACCCAAAGTGTCGTAAGAAATGACGGCTGCTTTTATAAAGTAACGGTTTTCCAGGTCCATCTGCTCTACCTGCTACCTCAATAAGAGCTTTCTCCATTAACTGACGCAAAATATACCCAGAGTCTACCCCTCTAATTTGGTCAACTTCTGGCTTGGTAATTGGTTGCCTATATGCTACGATAGCTAGGGTTTCTATAGCTGATTGGGATAATTTTCTGTAGGCATTTTCATGTTGAAAAATACTTAACCAGTAGTGGTACTTCTTTTGGGTCAGAAAAGTGTATCCTCCGCCTATACGCTCGATACGAAAACTACTTCCGCTTTGTTCATATCGCTCGTTAAGTTGCTGAACAAATTCATCTACGGTCTCCTCTGAAATCTCAATGTTTTGCTCATTATCAACGATAATCGTGCGAATTTTAGATGCACTAAGAGGTTCATTACTAGCAAAAATCAGGGCTTCGATTACCGAAGAAAGTCGACTACCATCTATAAATTCATAATCCTGCATGCCTGATATATCTAATTAATCTACACTATACTAAAATACATGATTGCATAAATGGTACAAGGTAACACCCTTTTTACTTTATTGCATAGAGCGAATACCCCATAACCAAACTATTGTATAGCGTCCACATGAATATTCACCCTCACTGAACGATGCTCAGGATACAATGACTCGTAGACTTCTAGCACTTGATCTAACATAGCTTCCATGTAGTGGGCTCCCTTTTCTGGATCTACTTTGGCTATGAGTTCCCAATAATAATGACCTTGCATCCATTCTATGGGCGCCGGAGAGGGTCCTAGTAACGCCCATTGCGGAACGACCTGCTGCCATGCTTGATACAATGCCATAGAAGCGGCTGATACTTGTTCATTTTTAGAACCTTTTAGCACACATTTTATTAATCGAGAGAAAGGTGGATAATTTAAAGGCTTTCGCAAGGCCATTTCATGTCGAGTAAATCCCTGATGATCGTGACTAGGCACAAAATGTAAGGCCGGCTGTTCGGGCTGACGCGTCTGAATAAACACTTTACCAGGTTTCTGCCCTCTTCCCGATCGACCCGCGACCTGAGAAAGTAGTTGATACAACCTCTCTGAGGATTGAAAACTAGGATATGCCTGCTCGGTATCTGCATCAAGCACCACCACGAGAGTAACATTGGGGAAGTCCAAGCCTTTGGCGACGATTTGCGTACCTACTAAAATATCGGCTTTACCCCGACCAAAGGATTCCAAAATTCTAGCATGAGCTCCTTTTTTAGATGTACTATCTCGATCGAAACGAGCGACTCGAGCCCCGGGAAAAAGAGCCTCAATTTGATCCTCTGCTTGTTGAGTACCCGAGCCACATTCCTTTACATTAGGCGAACCGCAGGCCTCGCAATGGGTATCTACCCGTCGTGCATAACCGGAGTAGTGGCATAAAAGTATACCTTTACGCTTATGAAGCGTTAAACTCACCGAACATTCCGGACTTATTGGGATGTGCCCACAGTCCTCGCACTGAAGATAAGAGGCAAAACCACGCCTATTAAGAAGAAAAATGACCTGCTCTTTTCGTTCTAGAGCTTCTTTGGCGGCTAAATATGCAGGTACGGCCATAGGGCCGTTCATCGCAGATTTGTATTGTTTAAGGTCCAACATATGTACCGCAGGCAAGCAGGCCTCAGCATGCCTTTGAGTTAAACGTAGCATGATCACTTTGTTTTTAGCAACCCGGTGTAGTGTTTGCAAACTGGGGGTAGCTGAACCCATAACCACAATGGCATCCTCTAAGTGAGCTCGCATTACTGCTGTTTCTCTAGCATGGTAGCGGGGCGCCGGATCCATTTGTTTGTAGGAAGAGTCGTGTTCTTCATCAATTATGATGAGTCCTAATGGGTTAATCGGGGCAAACAGAGCCGATCGAGGTCCAATAGCTATATTCTTTTTTCCTTTCTTAAGCGCATTCCATGCGGATAAACGTTCAGAAGCACTTAGTTGACTGTGAAAAACAGCGATATCTTCCCCAAAAACTTTATAAAAACGAGCTACTGTACCCGGCGTAAGTGCTATCTCTGGCACCAATACAATGGCACCTTTACCTAATTCACGGACCCTTTTTATGGCATGTATGTACACCTCTGTTTTTCCACTACCCGTTATGCCATATAGCAAAAATTGGCCAAACTTTTGATCCTCTAGCTGCTGTACAATAGCATCGGTTGCTCTGCGCTGCTGATCATTGAGTACATTTATGGTGGAAGGGTCATAAATGAGTTGTTGGCTCTGCATTTCAAAGCGACTTTTTTCAAACTTTCGCAGATATCCTTTTTGCGCTAATGTTCGAAGCTCAGATGCCCCAAGTTTTTCTAGCATTTTTAAATCTTTGTGGCGAGCTGGTAAGTTCTGCTCTTGCACTACCATTAAGGCTTGCTCCCACTTAAACTTCTTTTCGGAGGGTATATAAATGGACGCCTTATTCTTTGCATCCTCATTTTTCCAATCCCACCATATCTCTTTTGCCTCTTTGGACTTTATCTCTGGTTGTTCCCAAATTTCTAAACAGCCCTTTTTAATTAAACTATGTAAAACACCCAATTCTCCCTGAGCTCTGCTTCGCTTTCGAAGTTCCTCTGCGGTGGGTTCCTCGGCTAAAGAAGCCACCCAGCTCCATAGTTTTTTCTCTTTTTTTGTCAACTCTACAAGAGTGTTATCGGTAGCAGACACGGATTTTGATTCTGGGCTGAGAATAGTTTCTTTATCGGACAGAGAGATCGCTCGAACATATTGTTTTGATACCATGTTAAGCCCACTAGGTAATACAGCTTGAATGGCCTCACCCCAACTACAATAGTAAAAGCGATGCATCCATTCGGTAAGCTTAAGTAGGGATTCATCCAAAATAGCTTCGTTATCAAGCACCTTTCGTATAGATTTATATTCAAAAGATGGCTCCTCATGATGCACTCGCACTACCATTCCTATAGCATTGTAATTTCGAAAAGGAGACCAAACCCTTTTACCTATGGATACCAGCTCGCATAGCTCCTCCGGTACTCTATAGGTATAGAGTTGTCTTGGCGCCGAAGCATAAGCAATGTCTACAAATAAGGGCAATGAAAGAGTATCTAAAGTGGACTATAAGATTCAACCATCAATAAATGTGCCGGGCCTTAGAAGTGATTCATCTGAATAGTGCTGCCTTCAACTGAAACTAGACCTCAATACAGCCAAGCATAAACTAAATCTATTGATATTCGCACTTAATAGCTTCCTCTACAAAACCCCTTTTAACCGGTTTATGCTTCTAAACTGTATGGCTTCTGCTAAGTGATGTGCGGAAATCTGTTGTTGCCCCTCTAGGTCAGCTATGGTTCGCGAAACTTTTAAAAGTTGAATATATGCTCGTGTACTTAATGAGTGTTTTTCTACCGCATGCTTTACCAGCCGTTTGCCGCTAGTCGTTAAGCTACAATTCCGATCTAATTCAGATGCATCCATTTGTGCATTTGTATGTATAAAAGTACGGCTAGTATAGCGGTGGGTCATCCGGTTTCGTGCCTCTGTCACTCTATCAGCTATATCTTCACTACTTTCCTGCTTTCTATTCCACCATACACTTAGATCTTGAGAACTCACCTCTATTTGAAGTTCTATGCGATCCCATAAGGGCCCACTAATCTTAGATACATATCGCTTCATTTCATGTAAACTAGGACTTTCCACCCTAGCTGGGTCGTACCATGTACCTTTTGAAGATGGATTCATGGTGGCCAATAAGCTAAATTTTGCGGGATAGTTCATGTTTCGATTCCCCCAACTTAAATCGATAAAGCCTTCTTCTAAAGGCCTTCGCAGGGATTCTAAAACCTTCTTTGAAAACTCTGGCCATTCATCTAAGAGTAAGACTCCATTATGCGCCAAGGATAGTTCCCCCGGCTTAAGTAATCTTCCTCCTCCTAGTAAATGCCTACGCGTTACTGAGTGATGGGGTGAACGAAGCGGGCGTTTGACCCCTAATATCTGCTCGGTACGTAATAAGCTAGCAGCTGACTGAACATGCAACACCTCTAAAGCTTCATGCCTAGTCAAAGGAGGTAAAATACCAGCAAAGCGCGTCGCCATCATCGTTTTACCAGAACCAGGAGGCCCAATTAATACCACATTATGCCCACCAGCCGCCGAAATTTCTAACCCTCTTTTTGCTAAACTGTGACCTTTGACCTGAGAATAATTATGAGCTTTCCTTGCATTATGCGTGTTTGGAAACGGACTAAACCGAACGCATTGCTCTAATTTTTTGACTCCATTCAACCACAGAATAACTTCGGAGAGATACTCAAAGGATACTACTTTAATACCTGAAACCAATGCCGCTTCATGGGCATTTTCACGGGCAACCACCAGATAGGATAATCCCGCTTTTTTTGCTTTTAATGCCATCGCTAATACTCCTTGCACCGGCCTCATTCGACCGTCCAAAGCTAATTCTGCCATCATCATGATGGAAGAAAGTTTTTCGGTAGATATTTGTCTAGACATAGCGAGCAGTCCAATGGCAATAGGTAAATCGTACCCATTGCCTTCTTTATGGACATTTGCTGGGGCTAAATTTACGGTTATACGTCCCAAAGGATAGTTGTAACCAGCACTTCGAATGGCCGCTTCTACCCGATCTCTCGATTCAGAAACCACCCTAGAAGGAATCCCAACCAAATAAAAACGGACCATTCCTGAACTTAATTGGGTTTCTACTTGCACGATTTCGGCTTCTAAACCAAGCACTGCTGCTGCATAAATGACCGATATTGCAGGGATTGACTTAGTTCTGGTTTTTCTATCTATCGACTGAACATCTGTTGGTTCATTTCTAACAACAGTAATCGATAGCTTGGAACTTTTTTTAGTGGGCATCGTAAAATGGATATAATTTGGATATGGCAGACTAGATTTCCTAATGCAAGTATCTTAGTCGTAATCAGATTATAGTTGGTAGGTTCACATAGGCTGTGATCAATATGAAATGTGACATCGATCCGATCTTGCTCTATGCAGCTCTACACAAAAGAGTAAAGGTGCCCGTTATCCTTACACTCATAAACAAGACAGTGTTGATTTGGATAATTTTCACAATAAACCCAAGTACTGATAACCCATTAGCAACATAACCATGAAAGACACAAAGAAAGAAGCCAAGCGTATATACGAAGAAATCCAAGGCGGCGTAAAAGAAGTTTTGAATGGCATTCGCAACTTCATAGAAGAAGGTTCCGCTCGTCGGTTAATTATTAAAAACAAGGAAGGAGAAGTGGTTTTTCAAACCCAACTTGCCTTTGGAGTCGGTGGAGCAGCTTTGGTTGGGGCCATGGCACCCGTGGTTTCCGCTATTGGAATGTTTGCCATGTTTATCAATGATTATCAAATACTTGTCGAAAGGGAAGTATCAACCCATGATCATGAGCCTGAAGTACATGGAAATAGTGAGGAAGCTAAACAGGACACTAAGGATAGTGACGAAGCCGAGATCATTGAAATCTTAGACGAAGATGAGGATACATCGACCCGAAAGGACTCCGAAAAAACCGTTGGGAAATAACCCATTGGTTATATGACCCGAGGTGTTTTAAAGCTAAACCAGGTCTTTATCGGTAAGATAATGCTCAGCATCTAGTGCTGCTTTACACCCGGTGCCAGCAGCTGTAACGGCTTGACGGTACACTGAATCCATCGCATCACCACATGCAAATATGCCAGGTAAATCAGTTTTTGTCGTCTGGGCCTTGGTCTGAATGTACCCGACCTCATCCATGGTTAATATACCCTTGAAAAGCTCGGTATTGGGGCGGTGGCCGATAGCAACAAATAATCCAGTTACATCTTCCAATGTGCTTAATTCACCGGTTTTTCGGTTTTTAACGGCAACTCCCTGAACCACTTGATCTCCTAAAACTTCTGCCACTTCGCTATCCCATATAAATTCTATCTTGTCATTGGCGAATGCACGAGCCTGCATTGCCTTGGATGCGCGTAGCTCATCGCGCCGGTGAATCACCGTTACTTTGCTAGCAAATTTGGTTAAAAAGGTAGCTTCTTCCATGGCTGTATCTCCACCACCTACAATGGCCACATGTTCGTTTCGGAAAAAAGCACCATCGCAGGTAGCGCAGGCGGATACTCCTTTACCTCTCAAACGTGTCTCACTTTCAATTCCCAACCACATTGCTGATGCGCCGGTGGAGATGATAAGTGCATGTGTTTTAATCTGCACTTTCTCGTCTATAATAAGTGAATAAGGCTGCTCACTGAAGTCTATGTCGGTAACAAAACCATAGCGACAATCAGCCCCAAACTTAGTGGCTTGTTCACGGAAGTCCTGCATCATTTGGGGTCCCATAACACCGTTAGGGTAGCCAGGGAAGTTTTCTACGTCGGTAGTCGTCATTAACTGCCCGCCGGGCTCGGGTCCTTCAAACACTATGGGACTTAGATCCGCACGAGCGGCGTATAAAGCGGCTGTCAGTCCAGCTGGACCGCTACCCATCACAACAACTTTGAATGTCTTTCCTGCTATATCTTCCATCTTATTCTCCAACTATATTTTTACTATAGACTAAGATACAGATTCTATGAATAACTGCCCGTTCTTTCTATCTATAATCTTGATAGGAATTGTCAATAGGCAGACATAAAAGGAGCGTAGGACTAAGGGTTTGAACAGGCGTTCAGACCCCCAGAAACATCTAAATTCGATGGGGTATATGTCTCAGTTATAGTAAATCCATTTTCAATTCGCTTGAGTAACAAATAATCAGGTAATACGAAAAACTCTAACAGCTCCTGGGTTTCTCCTGTAGCATCCCCCTCTTCTTTAACCACCAATTCATAGGCCTGTTGAACTTCTGTAATAGATTCGATGTTAAGTGTAATCACACTGAAGCAACTTTGTGGCACTAAATAAGCAATGACTTCGATTATTTCTTCAGTGATGTGTAAATAACCGGTCACCTCATCACTTAACTTTTGCTCCCATACTCCCATAAATGGATAGCTTCCACAGGGAGCCTCCAATTCAGTTAGGTCTTTAGAACTTGCATTAAATATCTGAGTCTCAACCTCATTGACTTCCTCTGAACTTTCCTCTTGTGTACCGACACTTGAATTACTGAGGCTTAAATCTCGCACATGCAGCCAGCGATCATTCCTTGAGAAACCCATAGTGATGGATTGAGTACCGGCACTTTGGTCCAATGGCTGGAGGGTATACACTCCATTGGCTTGTATATCTTGAATAGAGTAACGCTTAATATCACTGCAGCGATAAAACCCATCAAAATAATAGAAGCTGACCTCTGAACTGGTAATTTCGATATACGTATAATTGTTTCCCCCCGTCCAATCTTCCCAAACTCCAATATTCTGATCGTTGAAATTAGGATCGGTGACATCTATAGCGTCACAACTCAACACTAACATAAATAGCGTTATTGTTATGAGTACACCGGATAAATAATTTGTCTTCAAAAACTTCATGCGATTAGCTTATGTCTTCTACTGCTTCGGGTTTTTACTACTTCTTATCGTACCATACCATCATTACTTTACAACACATTACAATAATAGGGTTCGCATCGGCTATTTTCAAATTTATTCCATGCCTATTCTAAGGTTTCTATCATTATACGGGCTCATGCGCTGAATGTTCGGCCTAAAAATAGCTATGCTCAAAAGTCTATATAAAAAAGCGCTCCCACCTCAGTTTATCTAAACGTTGCATTTGATTATTATGTTAAGCTGAATAAATACGGAGAACTATGTTACAAATTGCTGTACCAAAAGAAACAGCTACTCATGAAAAAAGAGTCGCTTTATCTCCGGCAGCCGTTAGTCAGTTGATCAAAAATGAGCATAGAGTGCTAATTGAAAAGGGAGCCGGTGAGGCTTCTAATTTCTTAGATCAAGATTACACAGATGCCGGTGCTACTATTGCTACGAATCGGAAGGATGTATTTTCTAAAGCCGATTTACTATTAGCTGTTCAAACCCCATCAGATGATGAGATAAGCCAAATGAAAAAAGGCAGTACGCTCATTTGTTTTCTATGGGCACTTCAACATCCAGAATTGGTCCAAAAACTCAAAAATTTAGGCATCACTGCACTTGGAATGGATGCTATACCAAGGATATCCAGAGCTCAAAATATGGATGCTTTATCCTCCATGAGTTCTATTGCTGGGTATAAAGCCGCATTGATGGCCGCTGCAGAATTGGACAAGTATTTTCCAATGATGATGACCGCTGCAGGTACTATTCCACCATCTAAAGCGCTGATTATGGGAGCGGGTGTAGCGGGACTACAAGCGATTGCTACCTGCCGAAAATTGGGTGCTGTTGTAGAGGCTTATGATGTTCGGCCGGCGGTAAAAGAACAGGTAGAAAGTTTAGGTGCCAGTTTTGTCGAAGTTCCCTTAGAAGAAGATAATACTGAAACCAAGGGCGGGTATGCTAAAGAATTATCGAAGGATGCTCAAGAGCGCCAACGCCAGGTCATGCATGAGCATGTAATAAAATCTGATGTAGTCATTACCACAGCACTCATCCCAGGTAAACCCGCACCCCTACTCGTTACCGAAGAGATGGTATCAGATATGCAGGCTGGTTCTGTTATTATCGATCTAGCTGCTGAAAATGGGGGGAATTGTGCCCTAACCGAGGCCGGTAAAACGGTAATAAAGCATGGAGTTAAAATAGTGGGGCCGATCAATATCCCAAGTCAACTTTCGTCTCATGCCAGTTTACTATATGCAAAAAATATGATGGCATTGCTCAAATTATTGATCAAAGAAGGTGAGTTAGTTTTCGATTTGGACGACGAAATAATCTTAAATACCACCATTACTAAGGACGGAGAAATTATCTCTCCTTTATTGCAAACAAATTAATTACTCCTAATTAGATACTATGGAAGTCGATTTAACACTATTACTATTTATTTTTGCTTTGGCCAGTTTTATTGGTTTTGAGCTTATATCTAAGGTACCACCTACCCTTCACACGCCCCTAATGAGCGGTGCCAATGCTATTTCTGGGATCACCATAGTGGGAGCTTTAATCGTAGCAGGTAGCTTAGGTAACCCACTTGGAAAGTGGATTGGTTTCGCAGCCATCATCCTAGCTACAATTAATGTGGTTGGTGGTTTTATGGTCACCGATCGTATGCTAGAAATGTTTAAGAAAAAGGAGGATGAGAAATGAGCGCATTCCTACCTGACACTATCCTTAACTGGCTGCCAGATGCCATTCAATTATTATATTTGGTCGCTACAGGCTTTTTTATTCGTGGAGTAAAACTATTAAATTCTCCTGGTACCGCAAGAAAGGGAAATCAATTTGCCGCCATCGGGATGATGATTGGTGTGATCGTAACCTTATTTGATCAACATATTGTTGAATTCGAGCTTATTGTTGGCGGAGTTATCATTGGCGGACTTATAGGTTTAGTACTGGCTAAAAAAGTACAAATGACTGCTATGCCGGAACTAGTTGCGGTATTCAATGGCTTTGGTGGGGCCGCCTCGGCACTCGTAGCTTGGGGAGAGTTAGCTAGGAATCCAGACATACTTAGCTTTGATACCACCGGCTTGGTCTCCATAGGGCTTAGCGTATTAATTGGAGCTCTGACCTTTACGGGTAGTTTTATTGCCTTTGGAAAGTTAAGTGGTTTTATTTCTGGTAATGCGATTACTTTTCCTGGATTAAATGTGATAAATATAGGGGCGATGATTGCCACCTTAGGCCTCATTGGATTTTTCGCCTACGATCCCACCAACCCCACTTTATTTTGGGTCATCCTTGGAGTTTCACTTTTAATTGGTGTGACTTCTGTAATCCCAATTGGTGGAGCCGATATGCCAGTAGTTATCTCCCTTCTTAACTCGTATTCGGGTATTGCGGCAGCCATGGCTGGTTTTGTATTGCAGAATAATTTGTTGATTGTCTCAGGTGCATTGGTTGGAGCTGCTGGTCTTATTCTCACTAATATCATGTGTAAAGCTATGAATCGTAGCTTAGTCAATGTTATTTTTGGTAGTTTTGGCGCTTCAGCAGGCGGCCCTGGAGCTAGTGGTGACGGTGACAAAACCGTTCGTGAAACTTCTGCCGAGGATTTAGCTATTCAAGTTGCTTATGCCTCTAAGGTGGTAATTGTTCCTGGTTATGGTCTTGCTGTCGCTCAAGCACAACATATTGTAAAAGAAGTAGCCACTAAACTCGAGTCTAGGGGAGTTCAAGTCAAATATGGAATTCATCCAGTAGCGGGTCGTATGCCCGGGCACATGAATGTTCTATTAGCTGAAGCCGATGTTCCTTATGATCTTTTGAAAGACATGGATGAAATAAATCCAGAATTTGCCACCACCGATGTGGTGTTAATCATAGGAGCAAATGATGTGGTTAATCCTCTAGCCAAAACAGACCCAACTGGACCTATTTATGGGATGCCTATTCTTAATGTAGACGAAGCCAAGAGAACAGTGGTTTTCAAGCGTTCACTAAGTGTCGGATATGCCGGAATAGATAATCCTTTATTCTATGCTGAAAAGAACCAAATGTTCTTTGGCGACGCTAAAAAAAGCTTGCAAGAACTCAACGAAGCATTGAATGAAGTATAAGCTCTATCTAATTTTTACCTTCGTAGTTGTCTTATGGCTCGGGTGCTCCAAGGATGAATGCTCACTAGAACCAAATCTAGCAGTCAATCAAGATCAGCTAGCTCAGGATATTGAGACTATTGACGCATATTTAGCAGCCAATGAAATAGAAGCACAGACCCATCCTTCTGGCTTACGCTATGTAATAAAACGGAGTGGTGAGGGTGATAGGCCCAATTATTGTTCCAATGTTTCAGTGAGTTATGAGGGTAAAACATTGAATGGGAATATATTCGATAGTCGTTCTACGCCAATAAACTTTCCTCTTCAAAATTTAATAACAGGTTGGCAGATTGGAATTCCACTAATTAAAGAGGGGGGAAGGATCACCCTGTATATTCCTTCCGTTTATGCGTATGGAGCAAACGGCATTGGATCAGATATTCTCCCAAATGCCTCCCTAGAGTTTGAAATAGTACTTTTTCAAACGAATTAGTACTCATTCTGTTTTCAAAAGACCGAATACATTCGGTGATATGACACAATAAATGGAATTTGATGTCGACCCAAATATTCTTCAAAGATGAAATCTTATTTTTTATTTCAGATTTTGGGAACGATTAACCCCAACCTGTGCATTTAGTTACATAGATAGTGATACATTCAGATAGCTGGGGAAAAAGTTAAGGAGTTTTTTCCAACTTAGTATCTCCATCGTTATTGCAGTCGTTGACTGTAGTCGATTAGTAGCACGCTTTGCTGGTTTGCTCTAATTGACATACCTCCTATTATTTGGTTAGTACCCTTCAACCCTGAAAAGTTGAAGGGTTTTTTTATACTATATCATTCTGATAATACTTGCGTGCTTGATAAAAAGCAATGGCAGATCCAAATCCACAGAATAAATAGACATTCCATACCGCTGAGGCAACCGCAAAATTACCATGGAATATGTGATCACTCAACCATCCGGCAAGTGGAGGACCTGCACCAAACCCAACTACACTAACAACAAATAAATATATCGCTCCTACTAATCCTCGCTGATCATCCCGTGCAAAGAATTGTATGGTTGCAGCAGCGACTCCATTGTACGATGATGCAATGATATTTCCGAGTCCTATTATCCAAAATGCAACCGTTGGATTTTCAGTGTGCAACCCCACCCATAAAAAAGGCAGTGATAGTAATCCAGATACCCAGCCCCAAGCTAATCTATTTCTAGGGCCGAAACGTTTTGCCCAATGATCCGTAATCCAGCCAGCCAAAATAACAGTTAATGCCGTTGCCATCAAAAACCAACCATAATGGGGTACTAAATCTGGTCGATTAAAACTTTGGGTAAAAATACTTCCAATAAAGGCCAGAATGGTGTAGCCACTCATTGCAAGCAAACCAAAGCCCAGCAAATGGTATCGTAACGCTGGTTTAGCTAACAAACCCCTAATCTGCTGCCAAACTGACTCTTCACCACGCATCGATGAAGCATCATCCAGCTTAGGGCCATCATCTCCATTGGAGATAGATTGTATTTGTCTTGGCTCGGCTAAAGAAAAAAAAGAAAGTATAACTAATAGAAATCCAGATGCACCTACTACTTGCAGTGAAAAACGCCAATCATAGGCTTGTGCCACCGAACCTCCCACCAGAAACGACAGACCTACCCCCACAAAAATAGCCGACGCATAAGCAGAAAAAACAGTTGCCCTACGTTCTTGTGGGAAAAGATCGGCAAGCAGCGAATATACCGCCGGGCTTAAGGCTGCTTGACTAAGTCCGAGTGCCATACGCATGGCTATGAGAAAACCCAAAGAAGATGCCCATCCACTCGCAAGTGTGGCCATACTCCACATTATGGCGCCTGTTAAAATGATACGAACCCGAGACATTTTGTCTGCTAAACGTCCCATAATTAAGCCCATTATCGCATAAACCCAACTAAAACTCGGGCCATATAACCACCCTAAATCGGTAAAACTTAATCCTAAATCTTGCCGAATAGATTCTCCTAATACCGCTATAATCTGACGATCTACGAAGCTATTCATATACAATAGCATCAGCAAAACCAAAGATAGATAACGAGTAAAGCTAGTGTTGAGTAGCTTAGAATTCGTCATGGTGGGTATTTTTTGACATGAACAAATTCACAATGTTGCTAAACAAAATCTTAAATTTAGTGATCATCTGACAGCACTGATGCTACCGATTCTTGATAATGCTGTTGCATCTTAAGAATAATTTCTTCTCGTGAGTCTTCTGAATGTTGGATTTCTGCCCTAAAGATCATAGTTGTATGATCATCTCTAAGATAGGTGTCGCTCCATGCCATTAAATCGTATATAATCGGACTTAAGGATAAGCCTTTATCAGTGAGGTGATATATATTCACTTTTTTGTTACCAGGTGGATGAGTTTTGGTGATTAGGTCTAAGCTTAGCATGGTTTTTAAGCGAGAGGATAAAATGTTTGGAGCGATTCCTTCTTCTGATTCGGATATATCTTTAAATGTATGGCAATGTTGAATAAGCATGAGCTTGATTATAACCAAAGTCCACCTGTCTCCAACTATATCTACCGCTGAAGTAACCGGACACTTGCACCTGAATAAATTTTCAATCTTTTCCATATTATCACAACACACAAATAACTCATACCAAATAAAAGTAAAACTTATACTTGTGAATTAATAGTTAATTCCTGATCTTAATATTACTTTTAAATTGATAGTTATTTTACTTATCCATCACCTCACTTATTATCAATAGTAATGTCTGAAAAAGTACTTCTAACCGGAATATCTGGGTATATAGGGTTGCATTGCGCCAAACAACTACTAGAAAGTGGTTACCGTGTTATTGGCTCTATTCGATCGCTTACTAAAGAAGCGGAGGTGCTACGAAGTTTAAATGGCGCTGGAGTAGAAACATCCAATCTGAGTTTTGTAAAACTGGATCTCATAAAAGATGATGGATGGGACGATGCGATGAATGGGTGTGACTATCTCATGCATACCGCCTCCCCTTTCTCAATAGCCAATCCAAAACATGAGGCTGAGGTTATTGAACCTGCTGTGGATGGCACATTGCGGGCGATGCGTGCAGCTGAAAATAATGGAGTGCAGCGAGTGGTACTAACCAGTTCGGTAGTTGCTATAATGGGCGGGAAAAAACAGGGAACCATCACACCCTCTCAGTGGACTAATCTTAAAGCAAAGAACTTAAGTACCTATGCCAAAAGTAAAACCTTAGCCGAGCAAGGCGCGTGGAATTTTATCA
>Ga0066825_10000373_pt1 | contig 14622 bp, 14 predicted proteins | sample ETNtaG_6_FD_65608 | JGI IMG/M metagenome (GOLD analysis project Ga0066825, IMG submission 65608) | Marine microbial and viral communities from oxygen minimum zone, Eastern Pacific Ocean - ETNP201306SV45 | ecosystem: Environmental > Aquatic > Marine > Oceanic | place: Pacific Ocean: Eastern...
AAGGGGTTTGAAAGCATTTCATTTTATTGATAAATCGGTACGCGCTAATTTTAGAAACGATCTTCTATCTGGGATTACAGTAGCCTTGGCCTTGGTTCCTGAGGCGGTTGCCTTTGCATTTGTTGCAGGTATTTCTCCTATCGTAGGTCTTTACGGCGCTTTTATGATGGGTCTGATTACGTCTATTTTTGGAGGTCGACCAGGGATGATTTCGGGTGCTACGGGTGCCATGGCAGTTGTTATGGTTCATCTTGTACGCGAGGGCAACGAACTTGGCGGAAGCGATGTGTCAGGACTTCAATATCTTTTTGCTACCCTATTGTTAACAGGCTTGATTCAAATGAGTGCGGGCTTTTTGCGTCTGGGTAAATTTGTCAGAATGATCCCTCGATCAGTGATGATGGGTTTTGTTAACGGGCTTGCGATTGTCATTTTTCTTTCCCAATTAGGGATGTTTAAAAAACAAGGCTCTTGGCTTGTAGGAAGTGAGCTTTATATCATGATAGGGCTGGTGGCTTTGACTATGACCATCATGTTTGTTTTGCCCTTGATAACCAAAAAAATTCCAGCGGCACTTAGCGCTATTTTAGCAGTCTCTTTATTGGTCATTTTCGGTAATATGGAGACAGAGACCGTCCGATCCTTTATTCAGGCCAATGGAGGGGATGGTATCCAGGCTGGTTTGCCAACATTCCAGGTGCCACTTATTGCTTTTTCGTTAGAAACACTTGTTTTTATAATGCCCTATGCGATCATCTTAGCCGCTATTGGGCTCATTGAATCCTTGATGACATTAAACCTTATTGATGAGCTAACAGACTCCCATGGGAGTGGCAATCGCGAGTGTGTTGCCCAAGGCGCTGCCAACATCACTAATGGATTTTTTGGAGGCATGGGAGGCTGCGCCATGATTGGGCAGAGTATTATCAATATCAAATCTGGAGGAAGAGGTCGTCTATCAGGGATTACCGCAGCCCTCGCGTTGTTATTGTTTATATTGTTTGGATCTAGTTACATAGAACAGATTCCCATAGCTGCTTTGGTTGGAGTCATGTTTATGGTGGTCTTTGGCACATTTGCTTGGAGTACGTTTAAAATTTGGAATAAAGTGCCTTTTTCAGATTTGTTTGTAATCGTGCTTGTTACTTCACTGACGGTCATTTTTGATTTAGCAATCGCCGTATTAGCAGGAGTTATCATTTCATCTTTGGTTTTCTCTTGGGAAAATGCTAAACGCATTAGAGCAAGAAAAAAGATAGACGAATATGGAGTCAAGCACTACCAGATTTATGGTCCTTTGTTTTTCGGGTGTATTGAACTGTTTAACAGCAAATTTGATGTTAAAAATGATCCTGAAGAGGTTATTATCGACTTTAAAGAGTCAAGAATTATGGATCAATCTGCCATTGAATGCATCAATAAGTTAGCGGAAAGATATCTAAAAAACGGTAAGAACATCCATCTTCGACACTTGTCATCGGACTGTACGAAACTCATAAAAAAAGCAGAAAAAATTTGCGAAGTCAACGTATTGGAAGACCCCAACTATTTTGTTGCGATTGACAATTTTAGACAAGCCCAAAAGACTATAACCACAATCCAAAAGGATTAAAAGGCAGAATAAGATTTTCCATTTTATTTTTAATTAAATTTGGGAAGTTTTTGCAGTTTGCACAATAGAACCAAACTTTTTACTTAAGAATGAAAAACAACAAAACTCTCTTTGGCATGGTCATTCTAGCTGTACTAATCACAACGACACTATATATGAAATCGAATCAAGACCCCCCCGATTCTTTACCCTCAGCACCTCAATGGGAAGTAGATTTTTTTGATGACTTTACAACATTTAATAGTGACAACTGGCAAGACCAACGAATTTGGGTCAACGATGAGAAACAGTGTTACGTTCCAGATGGTCAATACGGAACTCGAGAAGTGAGTGATGGAACTTTGAAAATCAAAGTTGTCAACGTAGGGGAGAAGATAAGCTGTGACAATATGGATAAGCATGGCAATCAACACCCAGACACCGAGTATGTTGCCGGGAGAATTGCCTCCAAAAACAGAAAGGAGTTTATAAAAGGCAAGTGGACCGCTAGGTTGCGACTTTACGGAAATGGCACAAAGAGCATGTTTCCGGCTTGGTGGATACTGGGCGCCCAAAACAATGAGCCACCTGTGCAAGAACCCGATGAAAATATATGTTGGCCATTAACTGGATCTGGAGAGATTGACATATTTGAACACCACGGCGATTATGGAAGTGATCATTATACGGCTGGAGCCATTAAAAGCTTAGGGGAGTGCGATAAAGGCGATTGGAGAACGCTTCGAACAGACCTCCCTGCAACCCTAGATCAATTTCACGAATACTCTGTCGAATGGGAAGGAAGCGATTTGGTATACCGATTGGACGGAGAAGAGGTGTATAGAAATCAAGGAGAAGGTGATAAATATCCTGAACCTATGTTTGCAATTCTAAACTTTGCTAAAATCACCGACAGCCCTATGACGGGTGAGTGGGTAATGGAAGTAGATTGGGTAAAACATGAATACAGAAAAATAAATCTCATTTTTGAGAACAAACAATAAACTACTACTACATGGAATTTGAAGAGAGTTTACGTTTTTTAGGTATTAAAATAATTAACACAGGAGATTTTTTTGAATTACTGCTAAGACTAACACTGAACAGTTTGGTGGTCTATATCTTGACCAAGAAAGTATATTTAAAACGAAATGGAACGATTTCTTTCTTTTTTGGTTATAATACAATTGCATTAATTACTTTTCTGTTGTGCTTTTTGCTTAGTAGTGTCAAATTAGAATTGGGATTTGCTTTAGGGTTATTTGCAATTTTTGCCATCATGCGTTTTCGCACTGGGACCATACCTATCAAAGAAATGGCCTATTTGTTTACGACCATAGGTGTAGCAGTCATCAACGCTTTGGCCAACAAAAAAGTAAGCTATGCCGAATTGTTTCTTGCCAATTCAGTGGTTCTTCTAATGGTATGGCTACTTGAATCCTATCTTCAAAAAAATCAAGAAGAAGCGCTTCAATCCTTTACAATCGTTTTGTCTAATATTGAAGAAGTGACGCGCTGGAATCGTTCGGAAATGATTCAAGAGTTAGAAAATAGATCTGGCAAAAAAATTGTTGACTTCAAAACCAAAAAAATCAACCTTTTAAGCGATAGTATGGAAATTACCATATACTTAAAAAAATAGATCTCTTAAAAATGAAAAACAGACACTTTATAATGTTCTTAATAGGGGTTCTATCTTTTGGAACTCTCCTGGCTCAACAAGGCGACAACTCTTCTGATGCTGAAAAATTAGAGAGTTGGAATGGTTTGAAAGTAGCGTATCCTTTCTCAAAAACAGTAACCTTTGCTGCAGAAGCACAATTGAGGCTTAAATCATACGGGAACTCCTACAGCCAAGCTTTTTTGGAATTGCAAACGGTTTATTCACCCTTCAAATCTTTAGAGCTTGGAGTTGGTTATAGAAACCTTGACAGCTACGACGATGTGGGCAAAAATCAAGGTCATGAAAACTTTCATCGATATTCTGCTTATATGCAAGGTAAAATAGCTGTTAAAAGATGGGATTTTAATGCACGTATACAACACCAAACAAAAAAGGAAATAAATGATTCTTCAACTAAGAAAGACAACAGTTATTGGAGAACAAAATTAGGCTTCAAATACAACATTCGAAATTGGAAGTTAGACCCTCGTTTTGCAGTCGAATTTTTTATGCAGGATCGTTTCGACCCTCAAGATTCGTACAATAAATTTAGAGCATCATTTGGAACTCGAGTGAATTTAAAAAACAAACGCAACCTTGTCATCAAATATCTGTATGAGGAATCAGTAAATAAGACAAACCCCTCTCAATACCATATTTTGAGCTTACGTTATGGATTGTCTTTGAAAAAGCCTAATTAAAACTTCCGTTCATCCAGTTCATTCGATCGTCGAGCCAAGTTTTTAGATAATTGAGCTCCTCCTCATAGCTGTCATAGACATTTTTATTATTCCACATTTCTTCTCCCAAGTTTTCCCATAAAATATAGTTTTCCTTTTGTGAGGCATCTATAAGCTGGCCATAATCGTCTATTTTTTCCAAGAAAAGTTCCTTCTTGTCGAAATAAAAGGAAAACCGATCGTTAACTTTTTCTCTGAAGTAAGAATCTTGTAACAGTCGATCGAACCAGGGGTGTTCGCTTATCCAATTTCCTTGAGGACTAAAGGAGTCTTGATTGTAATCTGCATTGCCATAGGAAAGGTCAAAATCCCATATAGGCCCCATTTTGATTATACCCCCAGGTTCGTAATGAAAAAAGACACTTGCGTATCCATAGGCATCCACAGATTTACCGATTTCGTTAATCAAATACCAATCTACAAAACTAGGTACATCAATGTACGCACGGTATCCAGTATTGGGGTCCGAAAAATTGGACCCAAACAATACAGATTCGAACGTATTGATGTGATTTTCTATATAACGCTGTTGTTGGCTACCCCATTGAACTTTGGGTTCTTTGATGTTAAAGACGGTATCTGTCCACCAAAACTTCTGCATTTTTTCTCTAAAAATAGGGGGTTCAAAATACACATCGTCGTCATCAATCCTCCCCCGTTGGTCCATTTCTAACAAAAAACCCTCATCTCCAATATTGACTCTATTGCTGGACTCTTCAACTTTTTGAGCGAGCAAATAAGTTCCTAAGGGATTACCATTATAAACCACTTCAATAAATTTTCCCGTAGGAGAATAGTCAAACCTACTCATAAGCCCCATGTCATAAGAGATCTTATTTCTAATCATAGTACGATCCCAAAACTCAGCGAGTAAAACCCAGCGCCTGTCGGCGGGCATTCCCAATACCTCAGTTCTTTCAACAAACTTGATTTGATAAGGCTTCTTTGGAACCTGCTCTCCGTTAGCAATCCAAGATGAATTCCCTCTGCCCCTTATTTGAACATTGATTGATTCCAAATCTTCCAAATCAAGCCCACCATAGATATTAACTTCTGCTGGGATGTAGGATTCATTTGAAGTAATTTCTTGCCCATAGGTGTCGATGTATAGGATGGGAAGGCCTGTGTGATAAATAACTCGAATGTTATAGTCTTTACTTCCAGTTTGAGTTTCATTAAAAACAGAAACAACAACCTCCTTTGCAAAGTCGTTAGATGATAGTTCATCACTGTAGGGCAAGCCATTGATCTCAATAAAACTTCCATCGTATTCAAACGTTGCTACTAAATTACTAATATCAGCCTCTTTTGACACCTTGGCTGTAAAAGTAGAAGCGCCATCAAAAATCATTGTAATGTCATTGTTCAAGCTGGGATTGAGCGCTTTTTCAAAAGAAACTTTGTTTAAGCTGACACTAGAAAGTTCGATTTCATCTTTTTGACATGAGATTAACAAAACGCTTAAAATAGAAAATACAAGAAGTTTTTTCATCAGAAGTTTAGTTTTTTAATATTAGTGAAATTCTTTTTAGAAAAAAACAAAATTCATGAAATAAATTGTTTAACTTTATAACCAAAAGGCTAAACAATTATGAAAAAGTTAAAAACCGCAACAGTAGACGTCCGAAAGCGGACCCTAAAGATTGTAGATTCTAAAACAAACCCAACCTATTTAGGGTTGCTGAAGAGTTATATTGGTAATATGTTAAATCGAACAATCTAACTCACACTGCTCAACTAAAGCGTTGAAGGGCAGATGTAGTCGGACAGAGTGATGCCTACTTCTCTAATGGCTTTCATTCCTCCAATAACATTGATGCCGTTATGGATTCCACGGCTTTTAAGAATAGATATGGCAATCATGCTTCGGTAGCCACCCGCACAGTGTACATAAAACGATTTTTTTCTACCAAATGCGCTCAGGTGATCATTAAGAAACTCTAATGAAGCATGGTAGGCTTTTGGAATATGTTCAGACTTATACTCCCCATCTTTTCTTACATCAAAAATGGAGATTTCATTCTTCTCAGCCAGTTCTTTTAGGCTCTGTGCACTAACAGATGGGACCGTATCAACTTCTTTGTCGGCCGCTCTCCAGGAGGCGATACCGCCCTTTAGATACCCCAAAGTATTGTCAAAGCCTACCCTAGATAAACGAGTGATGGTTTCTTTTTCTCTTCCCTCAGGAGTTATAACGAAAATCGGATGTTCGGTGTCGGCAATCAGTGAGCCTACCCAAGGTGCAAACCCACCGTCTAAGCCAATAAAAATACTTCGAGGAATATGCCCTTTTGCGAAGGCCTCAGGGCTACGCACGTCTAACACTACAGCCCCTGTCTCGTTGACAGCGATTTCGAAAGCATTTGGGCTTAATGCCTGAGTGCCTTTTTCAAGTACGTTTTCAATGTCGAGGTATCCGTGTTTATTCATTTTGACATTGGCTGGAAAATACTGGGGAGGTGGTGCCAATCCATCTAATACCTCTTGAACAAATTCTTCTTTAGTCATATCAGCTCGCAGTGCATAATTCATTTGCTTTTGATTGCCAAGCGTGTCCACGGTTTCCTTCATCATATTTTTACCACAAGCCGAACCCGCTCCGTGTGCAGGATACACAATCACATCATCAGACAAAGGCATAATTTTAGTACGTAGACTATCAAACAAAGTTTCAGCCAATTGTTCTTGTGTCATATGCGCAGCTTTTTGAGCTAAATCGGGTCGACCTACATCCCCCAAAAAGAGGGTGTCTCCTGTAAAAATTGCATAATCATTTCCTTGGGAATCTCTTAATAGGTATGTTGTGCTTTCCATGGTGTGTCCGGGCGTGTGCATTACAATCAATGACAAATCCCCAATAGAGAACACTTGTCCGTCTTCTGCTATGATGGCTTCAAAGCTCGGGTTTGCACTAGGACCAAAAACTATGGGGGCTTGGCTGTGCTTGGACAAAGTAAGGTGACCACTTACAAAATCTGCATGAAAATGGGTTTCAAAAATATATTTTATACGAGCTCCGTTTTTTTTAGCTTTTTCTAAATAAGGGGTAACCTCTCTGAGTGGATCAATGATGGCCGCTTCTCCCTGACTTTCAATATAATAGGCTCCTTGGGCCAAGCATCCGGTGTAGATCTGTTCAACAATCATGGGTCTATATTTTGTTTTACAAATTAAAGAATTTTTAGGGAACCCATAAAGAAGATTGATCTTAAACAAAAGTTAATTAACCTCCTAATTTAATAAAACTAACCCTTAAATTTTGGGTCGTAGTCAATAAAAAAATGGGCCCATATTGATTTGGACAACGCCCCTATGTAAGGCATTAGTATGATCAAAACTATAGAGATCGCAAAAAAATATTGTAGCATGCCATTGAGCCCCAATAACAACCCTAAAATAAATACAGCCACTGCCAAGGCAACACCAATTGCATAAGACACATACATGGAGCCATAGAAGAAACTGGGTTCGAGTTTAAATTTTTGACCACAAACCACACAACAGTCATTGACTTTGTTCATGGCGCTTAATTTGTAGGGATGTTGTGTTAACAGATTACCTTCATGACACTTGGGGCATTTAAGAAATAAACTACTGTAAAGTTTTGAAGATTTTCTCATGTTATTTTGGGTGGTATATTTTATGAGCTGTTTTTAAAACAGATTCTCTATCAAAATACATAGGCTTGGTTTCAAAGTTTTGATATAACTCCATTTGGTCATCGTAGTGGGGTGAATCCGGACGTTCACTATTGCCGTAAGAGATGACAGACTCGTAATAAGTCTTTTCTGGGGTAAAGCGCACCAGACCTATATAGGATTCTCCGTGTGTAATTTTTATTTTGCCATTCTTATGAGGCTCTCCCCGCATGGCTGTCACCACATCGGGAAGCCCATAAATTGGCAATTCAGTATCTCCACGAACCAACTTTTGAAAATCTCCTAAACGGACATTTGTGGTTTTAAAGTGTTTCAGCATATAGGCCTTTGTATTTTTAAGGCATGTATAAATCAACAGTGGATTGAATGTTTTTGAAGGGCCCAACTTATTGTAATATGCTCCTAAATGATAATATAAGATAGCATAAGCTCCTGCTCCAAAAGAGTCTGCATCGGCCAATCGATCCCAAAGTTGAATACGAACCAAAACTTCTTTTACGTCTGGATAATTATCAGGGTTCATCTCAAACAAAGCGTCTATATTGAGAAAATTATACTTCAAAGGTGTTGGAAGCTTACGATCGTATTTGATAGTCTTGAACGCTTCATAGTTTAAAGTGTCTTTTGCTATCAAAAGTTCAAGAAGACGCGTACTTCGGTTGTTATCATACTTTTCAAAACCCATGGCAGCTGCAAAACGATCCTCACTGGGGTTTTCTGAGGGATCTGTAGACTTAAAAGGACTGTGGTTGGCATTATAAACAAACCCTGCTTTGGGTGCAATCACTTGCGGTAATTCTGCAGTGGTGTAATATGTATTCCATAAGGTTTTCATTGTATTTCCAGGAACTACGCTTCGCCATTGATAGTCGGGAGAACGTTTTGGAATTTTACCATTTGAGATGTAAAAAATAGTATCATTTCTGTCGGCATACCCTATGTTATAACCTGGTATGGCATTTTTTTCTAAAACGCTGTAAAAATCGCTAAAAGAAGAAGCTTTGTTCATCATCCACCACTGCTCTAATGCGTCAATATTAGTGGTGCTTGGAGTGCGAACTGAAAAAAATCCTTTTTTGTTTTTTAGAGTGGGGCCATAGATGCTCGTGTAAAACTTTTTCGCAATGGGAACATACATGCCCAAAAGCTTCAGGTATAGCTTCGCTTTCTTTTTTTTAAGACGGTATTCTTTGTTATCAACCAAATATACATTCTTTTTTTTGGGATGCATTTCAAGTGCATATATATCAGCCTTGTCGGGATAATTTACTGTGTGTGTCCATCCTAAAAACTGGTTTGCTCCAGTCAGAATACAGGGTGCGCCAGCAAAAGTAGCCCCAATAATATTGGTGCCTTCTTCGCTTACCAAGTGTGCTTCATACCAAGAAGTGGGACCTTCTAAAGGTTGGTGGGTATTGATGGCTAGATATGTTTCATCTAAGCCTGTTTTCACGCTACTCAATGCAATTAAATTTGAACCTTGCGTGTCATTTTCAATAGAAGGGTTATTCACAGGCACTTTATTGGCCACAATCGCACCGACAAGTTCATCGGCCCGATTTGAAACAAACAACTGCAACTGTGAATAAGCCAATATTTTTTTGGGAGTGATGGGGAATAAATCTTTCACCAAAACCTCTTTTGGTCGTTTTGCAGCAAAGGCATTTAGCCCTTGAGCATAGCCCTTCAGCACCTTTACAAATGCGGGACTTAATGTGTCGAACCCATCCTCAACTGTTTTATGTGATTCAATCATTTGGCTTAAAAAATCAGCGGGAGCACCTTTTAACCCCAGATGTTTGGTCAACAAGCCATTACCTGCCAAATAAGCCTTTTGGATGGTTTCAAAATCGTCTTCAGCATGTGCCCACGCCAAACCATAGGCCGTATCAGCATCTGTTTGACCATAAATGTGAGGAACGCCATAACCATCACGAATGATTTCAACATCATTGGGATTAACCTGACCAAAAGCCCAAAATGCTCCTAAAACACTGAACCAAATAGGTAGTATTTTCATAGAATTGCAATTTATTCAAATTTTAATCAAAACACTTTATAAAAACTTCGTTATATTTAAAACAAAAACATGAAAGACAGAAGGTCGTTTTTAAAAGAGGTTTGTCCTACGGTCGCTTTTGCTTTTTTTGGCATCAGTTTTTTAGAGGCTTGTAGTTCTGACACTACAGATGATCTATACACCTCTCCAGGGGGAGGAGGCAATACCGGAGGAGGCGCTTCCCAAGGCAATGGTTTTACCTTCTCTAACAACACTTATACCATTGATTTGATCCATAGCAATTTCTCACAACTTTCGCAAGAAGGGGGTTGGATGAATGCCCAAAGTTTAGGGATTCCCTTGTTATTTTTACGGGTAAGTAACAACGACATCAATGCATACACCAATAGGTGTCCCCACCTAGGTGTTCAGACCGCTTGGACTTACCAAAGTGAACTCAACCAATTTAAGTGTCAAGCATCTCAAGGAGGTCACGATAACACCTATTCAGATGACGGACAAACTCCAGGAGAAGGTGGTGTTTTAGTTGATTATGTCACCGAACTGAGCGACGACGGCAACACCTTGACTGTAAAACTTTAGTTTAACATTGAAAGACCATAGATTTTTAACAATAAAACAAATAGGATTTTTCTCATAGAATTGAAAAACATACCCTAAATTTGTGATAGATGAAAAAGATCATCATTATAGGCTCTGGATTTTCTTCTATTTCAGCGGCATGCTATTTGGCAAAGAAAGGGCACTCTGTTCAAGTATTTGAAAAAAACGAATCGTTAGGGGGGCGTGCGCGCCAGTTTAAAAAAGAAGGTTTCACCTTTGATATGGGGCCTTCCTGGTATTGGATGCCCGATGTGTTTGAAAGTTTTTTTGCTGATTTTGGAAAAAAGGTTTCCGATTACTACAGTTTAGACCGCCTAAACCCAGGGTATCAAGTTTTTTTTGGCCCCGATGATGTCTTTCCAGTCGCAGACAATGTTGATGATATTGCCGCGCGTTTTGAGGCTGAAGAAACCGGAACGGGATCTAAACTCAAGAATTTTTTAAAACAAGCAGGTTATAACTACAATGTAGCCATCAATGAATTGGTTTACAAACCAGGTAAATCGCCTTTGGAATTAATTACTCCACAGACCATCAAAAAAGTGGGCTTGTTTATGACCAATGTTCGCAAACAGGTGGAGCGTCATTTCAAAAGCCCTAAACTACGCTCCTTACTTCAATTCCCAGTACTCTTTCTTGGGGCCAAGCCCGAACAAACGCCAGCGTTTTATAACTTTATGAATTTCGCAGATTTTGGCCTAGGTACTTGGCACCCTCATGGGGGTATGATTCAGATTGTGAACGCCATGGTTGCGTTGGCTAAGGAACTTGGTGTCGCTTTTTACAACGATCACCCTGTAGATCAAATTTTGACGTTTAACAAAACAGCTACGGGCATTCGTGTTGGGAATGATACTTACAAAGCCGATTTGGTTATTAGCGGCGCCGACTATCACCATACAGAAACCTTACTTCCTGCATCGCTTCGGGTTTACAGCGAGGCCTATTGGAAGAAAAAAATCTTTGCGCCTTCATCGCTTTTGTTCTACATGGGAATAAACAAAAAACTTGACAAGCTCACTCATCACAATCTGTTTTTTGATGTCGATTTTGATGCCCATGCCCAAAGCATTTACGATACCGCAGAGTGGCCCAAAGAACCCTTGTTTTATGTTAATTTACCCTCTCAAACAGATGCAAGCATGGCTCCAAAAGGAAAAGAAGCCTGTTTTATTTTGATACCCATCGCACCAGGCTTAGAAGATACTCAAGAGCTTCGTGAAAAATACTACAATATTGTGGTGGATCGTATGGAAAAACTTACTGGCCAGTCCATCCAAGAAGATGTTTTGTTCGTGGATTCTTTTTGTGTGCAAGATTTTATTGAAGCCTACAACTCTTACAAAGGCAACGCCTATGGCATGGCCAACACTTTGCGACAAACCGCTTTTCTACGCCCCAAAATGAAGAGCAAAAAAGTAGAGAACCTTTATTTTACGGGTCAACTAACCGTTCCGGGTCCTGGGGTACCACCAGCCTTGATTTCAGGAAAAATAGTCTCTGATCTTATAGATTCATAAGACCCTATTTTAGGGAATTGCTTGTGATAAAATAAGCATGCTACGACCCCGTACTTTTATAACCTTATACTTTTTTCATTTACATTTGAGGAGACTTAAAAGTTGCTAATGAAAACCGTACTACACACTTCAGAAAGTCGTGGCCATGCCAATCATGGATGGCTTGATGCCCGCCACAGTTTTAGTTTCGCTGGTTGGTTTGATCCAGAGCGCATCCAGTTTGGTGCCCTACGAGTGCTCAACGACGACATCATTGAGGGAGGCATGGGCTTCGGCACACACCCTCATGATAATATGGAGATTATAACCCTCCCACTTAAAGGAGATTTGGAGCACAAAGACAGCATGGGGAATCGCGCTGTCATACGTGAAGGCGATATTCAAGTCATGAGTGCAGGAACTGGGGTTTATCATTCCGAATACAATAAAAATCCAGACAAAGAAATCAACTTATTTCAGCTTTGGGTTTTACCCAATCAACGTGATGTTGAACCGCGATACGATCAAATTCCCATTCGATCTCTTCACCAAAAAAACATTTTTTTTCAGATTTTATCACCCCATCAGGACGGACAAGGTGTATGGATTCATCAAAATGCTTGGATACACTTGCTTGACGCAGACGCTCAAACAAATCACAGCTACACTATAAAATCTCCTAGAAATGGAGTTTATGTGATGGTTATTGAAGGTGAAATCACCATTGGCGATCAAGTTCTTAAGCGTAGAGATGCTATGGGAATTTGGGACACAGCTGTTTTTGACCTCAGCGTTCTTCAAGGCGCCCAAGTGATGCTTGTGGATGTCCCGATGAATGCTTAATTTTATTAAAAACCCCAAAAAATGACTCAACAATTTTTCATTCAAGGCATGACATGTGGCAGTTGTGCTCAACAGGTCCAAACCGCCTTAGAAACACTGCCTGGCGTGTCTGAAGTAGAGGTTTCTCATCAACGAGGAACAGCCTCTCTAAAGAGCAACGAACACATCAAGGATGCACAAGTGATAGAGGTGCTGCCCGCTAAATATACTCTTACAAGTGACGTATCTAGTACTTCATCTAAAGCCCGACAACTTTACCCCCTGTTTTTGATATTTGGCTATCTGGTAGGGGCTACTTTCCTGATTCACAAAGATGCTTTTACGCTTTCCAATGCATTGCCAGACTTTATGGGGCTCTTCTTTATAGTGTTCTCTTTTTTTAAAATATTAGACCTCAAAGGCTTTCAGCAATCTTTTCGAATGTATGATCCTTTGGCAAAACACCTACACATCTATGGATGGTTCTATCCCTTTTTAGAATTGGCTTTGGGACTGATGTTTTTGATGCAGATAGAACTTACCGTCGCTTTGTGGGCAACCATACTTGTTTTGAGCATCACCACCTTTGGAGTGGTGAGAGCTTTGTTTTCAAAAAACCAAATTCGGTGTGCATGTTTGGGGTCGGTGTTAAACCTTCCAATGACAGAAGCCACCTTTATCGAAAACGCCATTATGATTGTGATGGCGGTTTTTATGTTGCTATAACTGTTCTGAGAAAACTTCCAAAGCAGCGTTAAATTTTAGTTGCAATTCTTTGTTTTTGATTCCTTTATCAGGATCGAAGTTTTTTGAAAATTCAGGAAAGGAGAAGGAGGGAATTTCATGTGGGTTGCCTATCGAAATGCGACTATGTGCGGCCTTCAATACATGCTGTGCGCCTCCTGCACCATTAGAAGTTGCGAGGAGCCACATGGGCTTATTGTACCATACTATTTTCTCTATTCGTGAAATCCAGTCATAAATGTTTTTAAAAGCCGCAGTGTAAGAGCTGTTGTGCTCAGCAAACGAAATTATAATACCATCCGTACCTATAATTTTCTCTTTAAATAAATAAGCTTTTGACGGGATCCCTTCTTCCCTCTCGCGATCTTCAGAATAAATGGGCATCTCATAATCATTTAGGTCTAATAAATGCACCTCGGCATTAGAGATTTGCGCCGCAGCATAGGCGGCAAATTGTTTATTGATAGAATTAGAGGAGGAACTGGCGCCAAAAGCAACGATTTTTTTCATAGACTGGGTGTTTGGTTGTACAAAATACAAAACATAGACTTATTTTTACGGTATTTCGATATGTATATTTTTGACAACATACACTTTATAATAGCTTGATGCGACAGCAGGTTTTTTTGCATTTCTTTACATACCAATCCCATAAGTTTTGGGCATTTACACAAATGCAACGGGCACACAAGCTCCTACAACAAGTTCAGGGTTTGAAGTTTTACCGTATGTTGGGAACAGGTGCAGGTGCTGGGTTTAGTTTACGACCTGACTTTTCTACCTATGCTTTGCTTTCGGTATGGGAACATGAGAATGATAAAAACCGATTTTTTGACGGTCATTGTTTGGGCAGGCAGTTTTTCGAGCGTTCTTATGAGCAAGTAGCTTATCATTTGCATCCCATACACACCCATGGTCATTGGAGCGGTCAACAACCTTTTAAGGCTCATAACCCCTTAGGAGACAAGCCCATTGGGGTCATCACGCGGGCTACCCTTCGGCCAAGTCGACTCATCGATTTTTGGCGTCATGTGCCACAAGCGTCAGAAGCTATTAAAAACGCACAAGGAGTTCATTTTTATAAAGGCATAGGAGAGTGGCCCTTTATACAACAAGCTACGTTCAGTGTTTGGGATAACAATGAGGCCATTCATAACTTTGCTTACAAACAAAAAGCGCATGCAGACATTGTTCGCAAAACAAAGCAACGCAAATGGTATAAAGAAGATATGTTTAATCGGTTTGAAATTCTTTCCACAACCCACACTTCATGAGTTCAAA
>Ga0066825_10000374_pt1 | contig 14613 bp, 15 predicted proteins | sample ETNtaG_6_FD_65608 | JGI IMG/M metagenome (GOLD analysis project Ga0066825, IMG submission 65608) | Marine microbial and viral communities from oxygen minimum zone, Eastern Pacific Ocean - ETNP201306SV45 | ecosystem: Environmental > Aquatic > Marine > Oceanic | place: Pacific Ocean: Eastern...
GAGCGCAGTTCACCGTTGGCCAACCGATTAGCCACCGCATCGACCATATGCTCTCAGGCACGCGGGCCAGCATCGCCGTCAAGCTATTTGGTCCCGAACTCGATGATTTGCGCCGCATCGCTGGATTGGTGGAAGGCGAGATGGAGCAAGTTTCCGGCATCGTCGACCTCGCTGTCGAACCCATGGTCAATACGCCCCAAATCGCTATTCGCTTCGACCGCGAAGCGATGGCCTTGCACGGTGTGACCTCCGGCCAACTTGGCGAGATGATCGACGTGGCGTTCAATGGCGAAATCGCCGGACGAGTGCTGGAGGGACAAAAGGCCTTCGACATCGTAGTCCGCTACAACCGCTCCAGTCGCGAGAGCCTAGAATCCATCCGCAATGCATTGGTGGATACGCCCAGCGGGGACATGCTCCCGCTTTCCGAATTCGCCAGAGTCGAGTACGACATGGGACCCAACCAAATCGGTCGTGAAAACGCCCAACGCAAGCTGGTCGTGCAAGCCAATGTGGCTGGGCGTGACCTCGGCAGTGTCATCGCCGACATCCAAAGTCGCGTCAGCGGCAACGTCGCCTTTCCCGCTGGCTACTACGTCGAGTACGGCGGACAGTTCGAAAGCGAACAAGCCGCCAGTCGCGCTATCGGAATCCTATCGCTTGTATCGCTTGTCGCCATTGTCCTGATACTCTTCTATCAATTCGGCAATATCCGCGATACGCTCTTCGCGTTGGTCAATCTTCCATTGGCCCTCATTGGCGGAGTGTGGGCGGTGCAATTCACAGACGGGATTGTCAGCATCGCCTCGTTGGTCGGGTTCATTACGCTCTTCGGCATCGCAGCGAGAAACGGCATTTTGCTCATATCGCACTTTCAAACGCTCATGAGCGAAGGAACGCCCTTGGCGGAAGCGGTTAAGCAAGGCTCCTTGGAGCGACTCAATCCAATCCTAATGACTGCCTTGACCGCTGCACTAGCCCTCATTCCGCTCGCTCTTGGCGTCGGAGAGCCTGGGAAAGAATTGGAGGCTCCTATGGCCATTGTCATCCTCGGCGGTCTCATCACCTCGACTTTCCTTAACATGATCGTCGTGCCCAGCCTCTACGCCCGTTTCGGCAAACAAATGGTCGCGAGCTAAACCAAGCTACTTCGAAGCCGTTCGCGACCGCTGGGAACGGCTTCATTAATAAACAGTCTAACGAAAGAAAGGTAACATGAAAAAACCTACACAATGGCTCACTTGCGCATTCCGAATGAATCTCCTGATGGTTTCTCTCTCGCTCCCGTTCGTGTGCTCAACTTGGTTGAGCGCCCAACCAACGATTCCCATTGAATTGCCCAACGAGCATGAGTTCATCCGTTTGCAAGACGTCGAAATAATAACGAAGGAAGGCCGCACGGCCCTCAAGGGATCCGCGTTCAAGACGTCCGCCCACTACATGCCATGGGGTTCTCATCTTCATATCGATCTCGTTGCCTCAGTGCAGAATGAGGAAGGAGACATAAGCGAGGTCTTGATTGGGCGGGAAATCTATCGTTTCCGACGCAATGACTTCGACGACGGCGGGAGATTCGAACGCTTTTTCTCCTACCTAGATTTGTCAGATCCCAAAGTCGAAAAGATCGTTATAGAGACCTTCACCCAAAAGCACTCCGATACCTGCGGCTCCGAGAACGAATCGGAAGATTGAGGGACGCTTCTACGGCGTTCCAGACCTTCCCGGATTACCTTTGCCAGCCAAATACATATCGCAACGATTGCGTCTGCAAATTTCGGATTGATCTAGTCGCTAACCCGGTACCCACCTTAGATCATGATCTTTTTCCTAGCCAAGGTTCTCGTTTCAGCGATTCTCATCGCGGTGGTTTCCGAGATCTCCAAACGCTCTAGTATCTGGGCTGCAACTCTTGCTTCGCTTCCTCTGGTCTCCATTCTCTCGATGGTATGGATTTATGCCGAGACGGGGGAAAAGAGTCGCATTGCTACCCTATCCAACGACATCTTTTGGTTGGTCCTACCTTCACTAGCCTTTTTCTTGGTGATGCCAGTCCTCTTGAAATTGGATATTCATTTCGTATTGGCTATGGCTATCGCGATCGCAATTACCCTAGTTCTGTATGCGATCACATTATTTGCTCTTAGGTGAAAGAATGTGTTCGATTTGAGGTAAATATCAAAAGGGCTTACTGGATCTAAATCAGGTTAGTGCGAATAAGCCATTTCGCAGCGCTAACGTGCTTTCTCCCCTTGGGAAATCGTAGAATCCACAAATCTAAGGTTGACATAACGTGAACCGACATATTGGTTCACGTTATGTCAACTGATGGTGTGATCCAGATTCCTGAAAAACTACACTCTGTATTTGGCGTTCCTGAAGAAGAGCGACCTAACGTATACCTCAAAAGGGGCAGCTTGCACCACGCGCAAGGTTGGTTTCTCGCTTTATTGAGAATAGTCGGAGATGTGGTCTCAGTTCCCAATGTATCGCTTTTCGTTCCGGTTTCACGAAATGCGATTCACAAAAGAATAAACGAGGGAAAGTTGTCGTGTTTCAAATTCCAACTGGATGAGCGCGATCCAACAATTTCTGAAAGCTTGAATCGAGAAAGGCCCCATGCGTTTGTTCCAGTCTTCGAGTGTAAATTGTGGTTTCAGGAATACCATGATAGGGAGACAGTCAAAATTGGAGGAGAGGGTCCTGATTGGATGCTTCTCGATAGTGATCACTTTTTGAAGAACAGTTTTATGGGGTTGCACTCAAAAGGCTTCGATGGCCTTGGGGAGAAAGAATACGTAAGATTGGTAGAGGAGTATTTCAATAAACGAAAAGAAAAATACGGATGGTAAAATTAAAAATAGAACGGAAAAGAAATGAAAATTTTAGATAGTGAAAAATTTCTGACATATAAACAGGTGGCTTCAAGACTAGGCATGTCTGTGCGGCAGGTGTATAGAATTGTCGAGTCAGGGCAACTTCCTAGACCAGTAAAGATTTCGAATCGCTCTAAACGATTTCCTGAAAGCGAAATTTCTGCATTTATTTCGGAATTAAAAAATAAAAGGGGAAATTTTTAAAATGAGCGGCTTTGTTTTTAAAACTAAACGAAAGAAAAACGGGAAATCCGTTTTCTCGAAGTATTATTACGGGAGAATTCGTTTGGATGGAGAAAAGAAACAAAGGCAGTTTTCCTTAAAAACGACAGACAAACAAATCGCTCAAAAGCGTCTGCGAGAAATAGAAATTGAACTGCAAAAAGAAAAAGAAGGAATAATTCCTCCCAAAAGTACCAGAGACGGGATTAAAAAACCACTTTCTGAATTTCTTTTGGAATTCATTTCGGAAAAAGAAACTCTGAAAAGAGATTCGAGATACGTTCATGGGTTGAACTCCAAAATAACGGCGATTTTAGAGGATTGTAATTGGCAAACGTTTTCCGATGTTTCTGAGGATGCGTTTTTAGCTTGGAGATCGAAAAAGAATATTTCTCCCAAAGCTTTGAATGAATATCTAGCCGCTATTTCCCAGTTCTTCAAATGGCTGAAGCGGAAAAAGCGAATTCCTTTCAATCCTTTGGAGGACGTGCAGAAGATCGATGCACGCGGAACGGGAGAGGAAAACAGAAGATCGCTAAGTGCGGATGAATTTGAGAGGCTATTGGAAGCCAATCCGCAAAGAAGGCTCGTTTACTTGTTGGCTGCCTACACGGGTTTGCGCGCTGCCGAATTGGCCCAGCTCGTTTGGAGCGACGTTCGACTGACCGAGGCATCGCCGTATCTAGTAGTGAGAGCGTCTACCTCCAAGAACAGGAAATCGATGCCAATGCCGCTTCATCCGGATTTGGTCTCTGCCTTGTGGGATGCGTTGCCTGCGGAAGGCGGGGACATTGACGCGGTTCCAGTGATTGAGAACGGTGTGCCTCGAAATCGAGATTTCGTGAAGGATCTCGAAAGGGCAGGGATTCCGTACATCGATTCGATGGGAAGGAAGACCCCCTTCCATGCGCTGAGACACTACTTCGCCACCATGATGAGCAAAGCGGGACTTCCTCAGAGGGTCGTTCAGGAGCTTATGAGGCATTCGGAATCCAGATTGACGGAGAAGGTCTACACGGACGCCTCGCATCTTCCGACATTCGATGCGATCAAATCGCTGCCCAGAATCTCTGTCAATGGACGCGAAGAGGGGCGAAAGGACGCAAAGGGGTCATCAAATAGCGCACAAGAAACGGTCATATGGAGTCCGAAGCTGTCACGCGGTGGCGCGAAGTGGAGACTCCGAAAGAAAGGCTTAGCCATTGAAGGCCAGCGCAATAGGCAAGCCCTGTCACCATCTGACACGAAAATCAGATGGTCGGGGCGAAAGGATTCGAACCTTCGACCTCCTGGTCCCAAACCAGGCGCTCTACCAGGCTAAGCTACGCCCCGAAAAAAGAGGCGTCAAAAGAGGGCGAATCCGCATTGCTGTCAAGAATATCTTGAAATTCCTGCCGGATGTCAGGACAACTGTTGACTCGATTCGAGCAGCCCGACTTGGGGTCCGCTTTCGTCTCGTATGTTGCCAGAGCCAATTTTCGATCACCGTTATGGATAATCTTTCTTCCGCCGATTTGGATACTTCGTCAAAGACGCCGCTATTTGTCGCTATTGCTGCGGTCATTGTGGCGATTACGGGCGTCACTTTAGGATGGCTTGGCTTTTCCAAAGCCAATGCTCTCGAAGCGAAGATCGCTGAGATATCAGGAGCAGCCGATTCCATTGCGGACATAAAGTCGACGGTGGACGGCAATTCGGAAATGGTTCGCCGGGCAGCGGGCAAGCTCTCCACGATCGAGCGCGGATTGACCGAAGTGACCGAGGGCGTTCGAAAGGACATGTCTGACGTGAAGAAGAACCTCCGCTCTATCGCCATCGATGCGGGCACGGCGCTGCAAAAGGTAGAAGCCCTGGAAGCCAATGGCGTGGCGGCGGCGCCAGCGCCTCGTTCGACGCCCACCTCGAATCCGTCAGGCAGCGGCACGAAGTTGACGGGCGGCGGAGAAGCGCCTGCAAGCTCCGGAAGCGTTGGCGAACACGTGATTCAATCGGGCGATACCTATCAAAAGCTGAGCTCCATCTACAAGGTAAGCGTCAATGACTTGATCGATGCGAATCCCGGCGTGGATCCGCGCCGTTTGCGCATCGGCCAGAAGATCGTCATTCCTGGCGCCGGCAACTGAGCGTTCAGGGCGCTTTTCTTTCATTATGTCCGATCCGCAACAGGATGGATCGAGCGAAGACGTTCCCCACTGGGAGGAGCTTGGCTCGGACAAGATAGCCGATTGCCGGATATTCGATGTGGAGTCCAAGCGCTTTAGGCATCCTATTCGCGAGACGGAGTCGGATTTCTATGTGATTCGTACCCGCGATTGGGTGAATGTGGTTCCGGTAACCGAAAATCAAGAGATCGTCCTGGTGAACCAGTTTCGCTTCGGGGTGAAGGAAAACTCCTGGGAAATCCCTGGCGGCGTTATGGAAGTTGGGGAAGACCCGGTCGCGGCTGGCCTTCGAGAATTGCAAGAAGAGACGGGCTATACGACCTCGCGAGCTCGCCTCTTGGGTTCGGTGCGGCCGAATCCTGCGATTCAGAGCAATACCTGCCACCTGGTGTTGGCGGAACGGGCTCGCCTGACCCACGATCTGAACTGGGACGAGCACGAAGAGATCGTCGCCAAGGCAGTGCCGATCGATGAAGTCTACCGAATGGTGGAGCGGGGCGAAATCTTCCACTCGCTGGCGCTTAACGCCTTGTTGCTCTTCTATCCCGAATGGGAGAAGATTCGAGCGCGTCGGCGCGATTGATCGCCTCGTTTTCAAGAGCCCGCCTTATAGGGAGTATTGGTCAGGCTTATCTCGCGCCGATCTGGGTGTCGCCCAGCGGATTCCTCATTGACCTGCGTAGGGCGGGAGGTAATCTCATGGTCTCGGTTCGCGCCCTACTCGCGGACCCTCGTTAGCTGCCGATTGGGGCGCTTTCAAACCAGGTTCTCGATGAATATTCTTCACGTTCTCTTCAAGACGTCCATCGGCAAGAAGATCACGATGGCGGTGACCGGATTTATCCTGTTCGGCTTCGTAATCGGGCACTTGTCCGGCAACTTGCAGATTTTCGCTCATCCGGATAAGATCAACGCCTACGCGCATCTCCTGGAATCCTTGGGACCTGGTCTTTGGGTGATTCGGGCCTTCCTGCTGGTCGTCACTGCCATCCATATTTGGCTAGCGGCCCAATTGACGCTCGAAAATCGCGCCGCGCGCAAGGACGGGTACGGCAAGCAGATCACGCTGCGGGCAACCTTGGCTTCTCGCTACATGCGCTGGACGGGCTTTATCGTCCTGCTCTTCATCGTCTACCACATCCTGCATTTCACGGCCCGCGTCACGCATGGGTCCGAAGCCTACCCGATGACGGTTCTGGCGGACGGAACGCCGGTACGCGACGTGCACTCGATGATGATCCTCGGGTTTCAGCAACCGCTTCTATCGATTTTCTACCTTCTCTCGATTGCGCTGCTCAGCTGGCACCTGAGTCACGGACTGGTGAGCATGTTCCAATCCCTGGGATTGAAGACGCGCGTTTGGACGCGTTTTCTCGAACGATTTTCGGTCATCGTGTGTATCCTTTATTTCCTGGGAAACGCTTGGATCGTGATCGCGGCCATGACCGGGCAGGTTCGTATTCAAAATCCGACGGTCGCTGGATTCGCCTGTCGCGATAAGTGCGAGATCTGCGGCGCTCGCGACGCTGCCGCAGTTGCCGAAAACGAGACCAAAGCCGAGGACGGCCAATCATAACTTTTTCGCTACAGATAGATGATACTTGATTCCAAGATCCCCTCCGGCCCGCTCGACAAGAAGTGGGAAAAGCACATAATGGATGGCAAGCTGGTCAATCCGGCGAACAAGCGAAAATACGAGGTCATTATTGTCGGTACAGGCCTGGCCGGCGCTTCCGCAGCCTCCACTCTTGCCGAATTGGGCTACTCGGTGAAGGCGTTCACTTTTCACGACAGCCCTCGTCGGGCCCACTCTATTGCGGCCCAAGGCGGCATTAACGCGGCCAAGAACTATCAGAACGATGGCGACAGCGTGTACCGGCTTTTCTATGACACGGTAAAGGGTGGCGATTTCCGCTCGCGCGAGGCCAACGTCTATCGCCTGGCTGAGGTGAGCGCCAATATCATCGACCAGTGCGTAGCGATGGGCGTGCCTTTCGCTCGCGAATACGGCGGCTTGCTGGCCAATCGTTCTTTCGGGGGAGCGCAGGTTTCCCGCACCTTCTACGCCCGTGGCCAGACCGGCCAGCAATTGCTTTTGGGCGCCTATTCGGGACTGAGCCGCCAGATTGGTTTGGGCAACGTCACGATGTATTCCAATCACGAGATGCTCGAGCTGGTGCTTATCGACGGGCAAGCCCGTGGCATCATTACGCGCAACGTGATTACGGGCGCGATCGAACGTCACTCGGCTCACGCGGTCGTGTTGGCTACGGGAGGGTACGGTAACGTTTTCTACCTTTCCACCAATGCTCTGAATTCGAACGTGACGGCAGCTTGGCGGGCTCACCGCAAGGGAGCGGCCTTCGCTAATCCTTGCTACACTCAGATCCACCCGACCTGCATCCCGGTTTCCGGCGACTATCAGTCCAAGCTGACCCTGATGTCGGAGTCGCTTCGCAACGATGGCCGGATCTGGGCTCCGAAAAAACCTGGCGATAAGCGTCCGGCGGATCAGATTCCGGAGGCCGAGCGCGACTACTATCTCGAGCGCAAGTATCCTAGCTTTGGAAACTTGGCCCCGCGCGATATATCGTCCCGCGCCGCCAAGGAAGCTTGCGATGAGGGTCGTGGCGTTGGGGATACGGGCCTAGGGGTGTATTTGGATTTCAAGGATGCCATTGCCCGATTGGGCGAAGGGGCGATTCGCGAGCGCTACGGCAACCTTTTCGACATCTATCACGAGATCACCGGCGAAAGCGCTTACAGCCAGCCCATGCGGATTTACCCGGCCGTTCACTATACGATGGGTGGCCTTTGGGTGGACTACAATCTGATGAGCTCGATCCCTGGATGTTTCGTCATTGGAGAAGCGAATTTCTCCGATCACGGAGCGAATCGCCTGGGAGCATCGGCTTTGATGCAAGGCTTGGCGGACGGATACTTCGTGCTTCCGTATACGATACCTCACTACCTGGCCAATGTGCCGCGCGAAGCGGCGCCTTCGACGGACCATCCCGAGTTCGTCAAGGCGGAAGAGGAAGTGCAGAATCGCACCCGCAAGCTGCTTGAGAACAACGGCAAGCAGACGGTCAAAAGCTTCCACAAACGCTTGGGCAAGATCATTTGGGACAAGTGCGGAATGGCTCGCAACAAGGCGGGCTTGGAAGAGGCGATTAAAGAGATTCCCGCGCTGCGTCAGGAATTCGAAGAAGACGTGCGAGTGCCAGGTACGGTAGCGAGTTTGAATCAATCGCTGGAAATCGCGGGGCGCGTAGCGGACTTCTTCGAACTGGGCGAATTGATGTGCCGCGATGCGCTGGCCCGAGAAGAGTCATGCGGCGGTCACTTCCGAGAGGAGTATCAGACCGAGGATGGAGAAGCGGAGCGTGATGACGAGAACTTTGCCCACGTAGCGGCTTGGGAGTGGAAAGGGCGCGATCAGGAGCCGGAGCGTCATGTCGAATCCTTGGAGTACGAATCGGTGACCATGGCGACCCGTAGCTACAAGTAGGGGACGAGGAGATATTCGGAATCGAAAAACGGATCTTGAAATGAAAGTAACACTACGAGTTTGGCGCCAGAAAGACAGCGAATCGGCTGGCAAGTTCGAGGAGTACGAAGCGGAAGACCTCAATCCGAACATGTCCTTTTTGGAGATGCTCGACGTGGTCAACGAGAGTTTGACCGAGAAAGGCGAGGAGCCTATCGCCTTTGCCCACGATTGTCGCGAAGGCATTTGCGGCACATGCTCGTGCATGATCGACGGCAAGCCCCACGGACCTGAGTCTGGAGTTACGACCTGCCAAACCTACATGCGCAGCTTTCAGGATGGCGACGTCATAACCGTCGAGCCGTTCCGAGCGACCGCCTTTCCAGTTCAGAAGGATTTGATTACGGATCGAGCCGCTTTCGATTCGGTGATGCAGGCTGGGGGGTTCATCACGGCCCGGGCCGGCAGTTGTCAGGACGCCAACGCCTTGCCGATCGGCAAGGATGTGGCGGACTTGGCCATGGATGCGGCTGCCTGCATCGGTTGCGGGGCATGTGTGGCGGCCTGTAAGAACTCGTCGGCCATGCTGTTCGTTTCGGCCAAGGCGGGCCAGTTGAATCTCTTGCCTCAAGGCCAGCCCGAAAAGGACTCGCGCGTACTCAACATGGTGGCGACGATGGACGAAGCGGGCTTCGGTAACTGCACGAATCAGTACGAATGTTCCGCGGCTTGCCCGAAGCTGATCAGCGAAGAGTTTATATCAAAGCTCAACCGCGATTATCTGGCGGCGAGCGTCAAGAGCCTGTTCAAGGCGAAAGCCCTTTAGGGCATGGCGTAGACGCGGGCGGTCTTTCAGTCGTTCGCTTTAGAACAACTCGAGCGCTTGGGCGCTTTCCACGACGATCCAGAGAAAGCTGGCCGCAAGAATCCAAGCGAAGGATACGGCAACGATGCGTTTGAGGCGCTGAGTCTTCTCGTGTCGATCGAGCTGACGCCGGCGAAAACCGCTTTTCTGCAGAAAGCTGACGAATTGAGCGTTCTGCATGCGATAGTCGTCCGACTTGCTATCGAGCAACGCGTCGTTTTGAACGCGCTTCCGTCGAAGCAAATTGGAGAGATAGTCGACCATGGACAGAATAGGAAAAAGGAGTCCCCCAACACCTATCAAGACGTTAATCGCCCGGAAGCGTTCAAAATTGATGTAAAGACCGGGGATTTATGCGATTCGTTGATGAATTTGAGTAGGGGAGCTTAAGGACCTTAGTCTGTTAACGGCCCCCGTGGCAGCCAGATGAGCGCCCCATTTCTTTTCCATTGCTGGCGCGGAGCAGGGGCTGGTAGAAATTCGTTTAATGGCAGAGATTCGCAAAGCGATGGTGTGCGGTGCAGGCGCGTGGGGAACTGCGATGGCGATTCAGGCCGCTCAGCAGGGCCTAGAGGTTTCGCTTTTGCCGCGTCGGCCAGAGCAAGGCGAAGCGATGAGCCAAACTCGGGAGAACGAGGAGTATTTGCCCGGCTACCGCTTTCCGGATGGATTGACGGTTGATACGTCGGATGCGGCTGCCCTTAAGGATGCGGATCTAGTCCTGTTCGGCTGCCCTTCCTATGCGTTGAGAGCTTGGCTGGAGCGTATCGGTCCGCAAATTACAGCCAACCGAAGACGACCGTTTCTACTTAGCTTGGCCAAGGGACTGGAATTGAGCTCAGGCAAGACGCCTTGCGAGTTGATCGAGGAAGCCTTGCAGGACTATTTGGTGGGTTCGCTTTCGGGGCCTACCTATGCGGGCGAGGTCGCGGAGGGCAAACCCGTCGCTATGACGCTCGCGGCTAATAAGTACGATTTGCGGGTCGAAGCAACGCAAGCGGCGCTCAGCGGCGCGAATATGCGGATCTATTCCAGCGAAGATCTAAAGGGCGTGGAACTGGGCGGTTGCTTGAAGAACGTCTACGCGATCGCAGCGGGTTGCAGCCAAGGATTGGCGCTAGGCGATAACGCCCAGGCGGCTTTGCTGACCCGCGCCTTAGCCGAGATGGTGCGGGTTGGCCTCTCTTTGGGGGCTCGAGAAGCGGAGACCTTTTATGGATTGAGCGGCTTTGGCGATTTGGTGGCCACTTGCCACGGCGACTGGAGCCGCAATCGGACCTTTGGCGAAGCGGTTGCCAAAGGAGGTTCGGCCGCAGAGGTGATCGCGAGTCAGAAGACAGCAGTAGAAGGGTATCGAACGGCCAAATCCTTCCAAGCAATGCTGGAATCGCAGAACATCGACGCGCCGATATTGGATCAAGTCTATCGTATTCTCTATGAGAACAAGCCGCCCAGCGAGGCGCTAAGCGATTTGATGAGTCGCGATCTGAAACGCGAAGTCGGCTAGCCTTCAATAGGCGATGGCCCTTCATCAGTTCCTCATGAGGATGAAGGTCTTTCTTCCTAAGCGCCCAAGGTCTCGGGCTAAACGGAAGGCTCTGGTCCCCATGCAACGGACCTTGCTTTTTAGGCCGAGTCCGAAGTTAATGGCGCGGTGAGTTTCGAACGAAAGCGGCGCATCTTTTCCTGGGCTTGCTTTGATTTCGCGAACTCGGCGTTTACCACGCTGATCGGCACCTTTCTCTATTCGAATCTATTCGTATTCGCAATTGCGCCCAATGAATTCGAGGGAACGCGGATGTGGGGATACGCGGTTGCGATTTCCTCCGTGGCGATTGGTCTGCTATCGCCTGCCTTGGGAGCGATTGCGGACGCCTATGGATGGAAGCGCAGATTCATGGCTTCCTTCATCATTCTCTGTTCGCTTGCCAGTTGCGCTTTGTACTTTCCGGAATCGGGCCAGGTCATATTCGCTTTGATTCTCTTTTCCATTGGAACGATCGCGGTAGAAATGGCGATTGTATTCAACAATGCATTCCTTCCGGAAATCGCTCCTCGCGAAGAGCACGGAAAAATTTCAGGATTGGCGTTCGCGGTTGGATACGCGGGAGGTCTCATCTGCTTGGGTTTGGCTTTAGTGGGATTCGTTCAGCCTGAACAACCCTGGTTTGGCCTTTCCAAGGAGGGCTCTCAGCATATTCGAGCGACCAATGTATTGGTTGGAATCTGGATTCTTGTATTCAGCTTGCCCATGCTGTTCTGGGTCAAGGATTCGAGAAAGCCGAAACCATCAAGCGGGGCAGGCGATATCGCAGCCCAGTCCTTTCGTCGACTCTCGGATACGTTCCGGCATATCCGCAGCTACCGAAATGTCTTCTGGCTATTCTTGTCTCGCGTTTTCTATAACGACGCCCTGGTTACCGTGTTCGCGTTCGGGGCGATTTACGCTACGGGGACCTTCGGCTTCGAGCGAAGCGAAGTTCTGATATTCGGGATCGTCCTGAATGTTTGCGCGGGACTGGGAGCCTTTTTCTTCTCGTTTGTCGAAGATCGTATCGGTAGCCGCATTACGATTGTCATCTCGCTAGTGTGCCTGCTCGCCAGCAGCCTCGCAGCGGTGATTGTACAGTCGCAGACGGGCTTCTGGATTTGCGCCATCGTTCTCGGACTGTTTATCGGTCCGAATCAGAGCGCAAGCCGCGCCTTTCTCAGTCGGATGGCGCCGCCTGAGAAAGTAAACGAGTTTTTCGGTTTCTTCGCGTTTTCCGGAAAGGCGACATCGTTTTTGGGCCCTTTCTTGTGTGGGCTGCTAACGGCTCAGTTCGACAGTCAGCGCGTGGGCATGGCCATCGTTCCCATCCTTTTCGCAATTGGCCTTTGGCTCATCCTTTGGAAGACGAAGCCAGCTATGGAGTAATCGCTTGCGAGGGGGCTCCAACGATAGCTTGGTAGAATCAGTAGCTTACTGCGGGCAACCAAGTGACCAGTTGCGGGAACGCCAATACGAGCCCAAGCGCGATGAGCTGTATCACAATAAAGGGTACGACGCCGCGATAGATATGCCGGAGCGTTATTCCTTCCGGGGCGACGCCTTTGATATAGAATAGGGCAAAGCCTACCGGGGGTGTTAGGAAGGAGGTTTGCAGGGCGACCGCGCAGAGAATGGCGAACCAGATCAAGGCGGGTTTGGAAGTGGCATCCATGCCGCTTTCCGCAAGCCAAGCCAGATCCATGCCGCTGATGAGCGGGGCCACGATCGGCAGCATGATCATAGTGATTTCGATCCACTCGAGGAAGAACCCCAGGGCGAAAATGATCAGCAGGACGATGGCGATGGTGCCATAGTTGCCGGCTCCGATATTGATGATGGCGTCGGCGATCATTTCATCGCCTCCCAGTCTGCGAAGCACGAGCGAGAAGCAAGTAGCCCCAATGAATATCGCAGCCAGAAAGCCCATGGTACGCAATGTGTCGCGCAGCGATTTGCGGAACGCGGGCAAGTTGAGGCGACGATTGAATGCTGCCAGCAGCAATGCTCCCAGGGCGCCCATACCGCTCGATTCCGTTGGAGTGGCGATGCCGAAGAAAATCGACCCCAGCACGATCATGATCAGAAAAGCGGCGGGGATAATCGCCAGGCCTAGATCGATCCAATCTCTCGAACGAAGGGCGGTGACCTCCTTTGGCTTGGGAGCGGCTTCGGGATTCAGGCGAGCGTATCCAAATATGTAGAGCAGGTACATGCCTGAGAGGACGAGACCTGGCATGACCGCTCCCATGAACAAGTCGCCTGTGGAAACGTCGAGCTGCGTCGACATTAGGATGAGCATGATGCTGGGCGGGATAAGGATGCCCAACGTTCCCGCGCTGCAGACGGTTCCGACCGCGAAGGAAGGCGCGTACTTCACCTTCATCATGGCCGGCAAAGTAAGCGTGCCGAGCAAGACCACGGAAGCTCCGATAATCCCGGTGGAAGCGGCGAGCAGAATCCCCATCAATGTTACGCCCAAGGCTAGCCCGCCCGAAACGCGTCCGAGCAGTTTCTGCTGGGCTCGCATCATGTTTTCGGCGACGCCGGATTGGTCCAGGATATTGCCCATGAGGATGAACATGGGCAATGCGACGAGAACGTCGCTTTTCATGATCCCGAAAACGCGGTCCACGACCAAGGAGAAGCGGAGGAAATTCAATCCGGTATAGACATCGAACAAGGTGTCGAGGGCAACGGCGACACCGGTGATCGCAATGGCTGAACCGCCTAGGGCGAAGCCCACCGGAACGCCCAGAAAGAGCATCCCTATGAAGAGCCCGAGCAGGGCGAACATGAGCGTTGCGCTAGGATCCATGGCTCTATGTATCGGTGTCTTGGGGACGGAGGGATAGGAGGATCGTCTTGGCTAGCGCTTCAAGAAGCAGCAAGATGCAGCTGAACGGCAACATGAACTTCACCAGCCAAAGCCAGGGCATGCCTCCGGGGTTAGGGGAGCTTTCATTGATGGCGAAGGACTTGGCGGCGTATTCCCAGCCGTGCCAAGCCAAGAAGGCGTAGAGGGGCATAAGGAAGAAAACGATGCCGACGAGATCGACCCAGCGGCGAAAGCGAGGCGAGTATCGCTGATACAGAAAATCGACCCGTACATGTCCGTCGTCGATCATAGTATAGGAGAGGCCTAGAACTAAGGTGAAGGCGAAGAGGTACCAGAGCGAATCCTCCAGCAAGGTGAAGGTTTGGCCAAAGACGTAGCGCAGGATCACTTGACTGGAGATGGCGAGGAGCAGGAAGGCCAGCGACCACGAGGAAATGCGTCCAACGATGCCGATAAAGGTCTCGATGCGTGTGGCGAGGGTTTTCATGAGGGTAAAGAGAATCGCGAATCCGGACGAGAGCGCGACGGAAGAGGGAACGCCGTTAGCCTAGCGTGGGATGTAGGCTCGTTTGCCCCAGGATGCGTATTCTTCGCGAAACGCTTTCAGATCGGTCCAGGCTTTCTTGAAGAAAGG
>Ga0066825_10000376_pt1 | contig 14583 bp, 13 predicted proteins | sample ETNtaG_6_FD_65608 | JGI IMG/M metagenome (GOLD analysis project Ga0066825, IMG submission 65608) | Marine microbial and viral communities from oxygen minimum zone, Eastern Pacific Ocean - ETNP201306SV45 | ecosystem: Environmental > Aquatic > Marine > Oceanic | place: Pacific Ocean: Eastern...
AATTTCAAAAGCAAATATAAAATGGAATTTCTACATTACCTAATATCATTTATACTAATTCTTTCATTTGTAGTGTTTATTCATGAATATGGTCACTATATAGTAGCAAAAAAATTCGGTGTAAAAATAGACTCTTTTTCTATCGGTTTCGGTAAAGAAATCTACGGTTGGAATGACAAGCACGGTACAAGATGGAAATTATCTCTTATACCATTAGGGGGATATGTAAAAATGTTTGGCGATCAAAATCCTGCCAGCCAACCAAGCAAAGAAGTCAAAAAATTGTCAAAAAAGGAAAAAGAATATGCATTCTTTTACAAACCATTATATCAAAGATTTTTAATCGTTTTAGCTGGTCCTGCTGCTAACTACGTATTAGGTATTATCGTAACTTTCTTTATTCTAATCAAATTTGGTATCTCACTAGCTCCCAATATTGCAACTGAAATAGTACCAGATTTACCCGCTGAAATAGCTGGAATCAAACCAGGTGATAGAATTATCCAAATAGATAATAAAGATATTACCACATTTAATGATTTACAAAAAATTATTCAAATAAACCCAGGAATCCCCTTAAACATAAAAGTGCAGCGCCAAGATAAAACACTCCCTCTAACCCTTACTCCTAAAGAACGTATCACTACTGATTTTTTAGGTAACGAAATAAAAACCGGATATATTGGCATAAAATCAGGTGATGTTGAGTTTCAAGAAGTAAACTTCTTAAAAGCCATCCCCTTATCAGTAAAAGAAACATGGGATATAAGTATTTTAACTTTAAAAGTAATAAAACAATTAATATTAGGCCAAAGAAACCTATCTGATTTAAGCGGACCAGTTAGAATTGCTAAATATTCAGGACAAGTTACAAAAAAGTCTTTAACAAAAGATAAAGATGGAAAACGAAATCTTTACCTTATTTTCTGGTTTATATCTATGCTATCAATTAATCTTGGTCTAATGAATCTGCTTCCTATTCCAGTACTAGATGGAGGGCATTTATTACTCTATACAATCGAAGGAATCAGGCGCAAAGCTCTACCACATAAAGTCCAGGAAATCATTTTTTCTGCAGGTTTTTCTTTTCTGCTTTTACTCTTCATCTTAGTTACCTTTAATGATATAAAATCTATTATTATAAATTAAATAAAGGATGATAAAAAGTATATTTGATATCCCATATATGAAATTATGCTCAAACATTTTCTTTTATAGATATCAAAAAATATCTAACTTAAGGAAATATTTTATTTTATTTTTGCAATTCACTTTCTTGCTTTTCCCCACCCAGTCATTTGCACAAAAAATCGAAATATTTGGAAATAAAAGAATAGAAACGAACACTATCTTAATTCACTTTAAAAAAGAGAATTATAGCAAAAAAGAGTTAAATCAGGTTCTAAAAGAACTATATAAAACAGACCTATTTTCTGATATCAAAATCATCATTAAGAACGGAAAAATAAAAGTCAAAGTTACAGAAAATCCAATAATTAATAAAATTGAAATTGTAGGCAATAAAAAACTAAGCAATGAAGTACTAACTCAAGAAATGTCATTAGTTGAAAGGTCAGTATACACAAAATCGAAGTTTATAAATGATATTGCTCGTATTAACGAAATATATAAAAGAAGTGGAAGAATTCATGCTAAAGTCATACCTAAAGTACGCTTTCTAGACAATAACAGGTTAGATCTAGTCATAAAAATAGATGAAAAAAGTAAGACAAGAGTACATAAGATTACATTCCATAACAATAATAAAGTGTCTAATAGAAAACTCAAAAAAGTTATAGCAACCAAAGAAAAAAGGTGGTATCGCGGTTCTACAAGTTTTTTCGATCCTGACCGCATCTCTTTTGACAAACAATTATTGCGTAGATTTTATTTAAACAAAGGGTACGCAACATTTAATGTTTATGATAGTAAAGTAGAATTTATACCTGAAATTAACGGCTTTATTGCAAATTATTTTTTGAAAGAAGGAGCTATATATAATTTTTCTAAAGTATTATTTGAAAGCCAATATAGTAATATAAAACTAGAGTCATTAGAAGAATTTTTACATATAAAAGAAGGACAAAAATTTTCTCTATCTGCAATAGAACAATCAATCGACAATATATTAAATCATTTAAATGATAAGGGGTTTGCCTTTGCAGATATAGAATATGATATTAATACAGATGACAACTCAAACACTGCTACAATAAAAATAACAATTAAAAAAAACAAAAGAATATATATAAGAAATATAAAAGTTATAGGAAATAGCAGAACAGAAGATAAAGTAATTAGAAGAGAAATTAGATTACTAGAAGGAGACCCATATAATAACACAAGACTAAAAAGATCAAAACAACGACTTACAAATCTAGGATTCTTTAGTAACGTAAAAATAAAAAAAGTACCAGTTCCTAATAAAGACCTCATAGATATAGTACTCGAAGTCGAAGAAAAACCAACCGGAGAACTAAATTTTGGATTAGGATATTCTACCACAGAAAAGTTTCTTGGTAACGTCTCTATTAAAGAAAGAAATTTAATGGGTAAAGCTCATAGCGTTTCTTTATCTGCACAAAAATCATCTATTAGTGACGATATTGATCTAAGCTATACCATTCCTAATTTTATGGATAGAGAATTTAGCCTTGGCGTAGATTTATTCAATCTCAATACTGAATATTCAGAAAGCTTATCCGAAATCCATACTCAAGGGGCCGGGGCAAATATTCATTACGAGCTTACAGAATATCTAAGTCAAACCATAGGGTACAGTTGGAAAATTGACGATGTTACTAACATAGATAGTAGCGCCTCTATTTTTATACAAGAGCAAGAAGGAAGAACCAGCTATTCAGCAATTTCACAAGGCCTATATTACGACAAGAGAGACAATAAAATCAACCCTTCTAAAGGATATTATGTTAAATTTTCTTCCGCCCTTGCTGGTGTAGGAGGAGATACGAAATTCCTAAAAGCAGAGTTAGGGGGAGTAAAATATTTTCCTCTATGGAAAAACAGTGTTATATTTAAATCTCTTCTAAAAGGGGGAATGGTAGAAGCGTATGATAGTAGTACAGTAAAAATTAACCATAGATTTTTTCTGGGAGGCTCATCTCTCAGAGGATTCAGAAACGCAGGAATAGGACCAAGAGACAATACAGAAGCAGCTTTAGGAGGAAAATATTTCTACAAAGGAACCGCAGAACTCTTGTTTCCAATCGGGTTACCTGAAGAATTAGGTTTCAGGGGATCAATATTTTCCGACTTTGGAGGATTAACAGGGTTAGATAATAAAAGTGTTGATATTCTTGATGAAGATAGTATAAGAATCTCATACGGACTCGGTATTTCCTGGGACTCCCCTCTTGGCCCAATAAGATTTGATTTTGCAAAAACTCTAAAAAAGGAGAGTTTCGATAAGACCGAGAGATTTAGAATTAACTTTGGTGTAAGATTTTAATAATTACCATGTATAAAAAAACTACCCTGATACTATATATTATCCTTTTATCATTTGTAAAAACAGGCAGCATATCAGCTCTTGCTAGTGATAGTAAAACTATTCAAAACATAGCGATCATAGATATAAAAAAAGTTTTATCTGATTCATTAGCCGCAAAATCGATTTTAAAAGATCTCAATAATAAAATGTCAGAATATCAATTAGATATTAACAACAAAAGTAGCGAACTGCAAAAAAAACAAGATCTATTAAAAGAACAAGCTACCGTCCTAACAGAGAGTGTTATAAACGAAAAACAAAAAGAAATTTTCGAACAATTACAAATACTAGAAAAAGATGTGGCTGAAAAAAAAGAAAAACTACAATCAGCCTATGTTTCAACTCTTCAGCAAATAGAAAAGAAAATATTAGAAATAGTAGAAAATCTGTCTAAGAAAAATGGTTATAACCTTGTCCTAGCAAAAGAAAACTTACTATATTACCAAGATGTAATTGATATATCTCAAATGGTAATAAGCGCACTTAATACGCAACTTCCAAAGATAGAATTGTCATTAATGTAACTATGTTAAATCGAGACTTTTATCAAAAGAATATAGAAGAGATATCATCCGAAGAGATCATAAAGTTAATAGATGGAAAGCTAATCCCTGCGAAAAATTATTCTAAAGATACATTAATAACAGGGGTAAACACCATAACTAATGCATCAAACAGTGAAATATGCTTTTTAACAAACCGAAAATATATTTCTCATCTAGCTAGTTCCAATTCAAAACTATGTTTAATAGAATCAAACTTTCTAGACAAAGCAAAAGAATATAACGATAAAATATCATTTATAGTAAGTAATAATGCCTATAATGATTTTGGAAAAATTTTAAATCATTTCTATAGTATATCCGAAACTAAAGGCAGTATCTCTTCTCTTGCTACAATATCAGATAGTGCCACAATAAAAGCTAATTGCCAAATATCCCCAGGAGTAGTAATAAGCGATAATGTTATACTTGAAGAAAACTCTACTATACTACCTAATAGCTATATTGGAAAAGGAGTAACAATCGGCAAAAACACAGTTATTGGCTCTAACACTGTTATAACTTTTGCAAATATAGGAAACAATGTTGAAATAATGCATAATGTTAGCATTGGACAGGACGGGTTTGGTTTTTCCTTTGATGGTGCAAAATTTACCAAACTTCCCCAATTAGGAGTAGTAAAAATAAAGGATAATGTATCAATTGGATCTGGCGTCGCTATTGACAGAGGCAGTATGGAAGATACCATCATCGGTGAAGGTACTAAAATAGATAACTTAGTCCAAATAGGACACAATGTGCAAATAGGTAATAATTGCATTTTAACTGGACAAGTAGGAATTGCAGGAAGTACAGAAATAGGAAATTTTGTAGTTTTAGGTGGTCAAACTGGTGTTGCAGGGCATCTCAAAATAGGATCAAATAATAGATTTGCTGCTCAATCAGGTATTACAAAAAATATATCTGATAACCAAGGTGACTTTTATGGAATGCCTGCAAAGAAAAAGAAAGATTGGCAAAATGAAAATATTGCGATAAGAAAGATAACAAAGGATTTATTTAAAAATGACTGATAATATAACACTAAACATAGAAGATATCATTAACTTAATACCACATAGATACCCTATTCTTCTGGTAGATAAAGTTATAGAATATGAAGAAAATGTATCTGCAACCGGAATTAAGAATGTTACATTTAATGAACCACATTTTATGGGTCATTTTCCAGAAAAATCAATAATGCCAGGGGTATTAATAGTTGAAGCACTAGCTCAAACTTCAGCAATATTAGTTGCTAAATCCAGCGGTGAAGAAGCTAAAGATAAGTTGGTATATTTTATGTCCATAGATAAGGCAAAGTTTAGAAGACCAGTAGTACCTGGAGACTCAATGAAACTTAAAGTCACAGTAGCACAACGCAGATCTTCTTCTGTGTGGAAATTTGATGGCGTAGCAACAGTTGACGGTAAGATTGTCACTGAAGCATCTTTTACAGCAATGATGATAGATCGTAAAGATGCCTAACAATATTCATCCTTCAGCAATAATAGAAGACTCAGTTCAACTAGGTGATAATATTACTATATCTCCTTTCTGCCATATTCGCGGTAATGTAACAATTGGAGATGGCTGTACATTAAAATCCCATGTGGTTATTGGCGGAGACACAAAAATAGGAGAAAACAATATTTTTTATCCTTTCTGCAATATAGGAGACACCCCGCAAGATTTAAAGTTCGAGAACGAAAAGTCACTATTAGAAATTGGTAACAATAACGTAATCAGAGAAAACGTTACCATTCATTCTGGAACTACCATTGGAAATAAATATAGCTCTAGGAAGAATCTCACAAAAGTAGGAAATAATTGCATGTTTATGGTTGGTAGCCATATTGCACATGATTGCATTATAGAAGATAATGTTATTTTAGCCAACAATGCGACATTAGCAGGTCATGTATATATTGGGAAGCACACCATTATCGGCGGATTATCTGCAATCAAACAATTCATCAGAGTTGGACCTCATGCTATTATCGGAGGTATGTCAGGAGTAGAAAGCGATGTGATTCCATATGCATTAGTTATGGGCGAAAGGGCAAATCTAGCAGGGATTAACTTGGTAGGGTTAAAAAGAAGAAACTTTTCTAGAGACGATATTAATAATATCAAACAAGCTTATGAAATATTGTTTAATTCATCTCTAGATGGCAATTTTGCTTCTAAAGTAGATGAAATATCTAAGACTTTTACCAACGACAAAAATATAGAAACAATTACACAATTCATTTCTCAAGGGGCAAATAACCCCATATGTAAGCCGAAAAACTATAACACATAAAGTCATATGGGATCTTCCTCTATTACTCCTCAACAGAAAATTGGCGTTATCGCTGGAAATGGTAAATTACCCCAATTAATTGAAGATCATTGCAAAAAACACAATATTCCCTTCTCCTTCGTCTTTATCAACAACGAACCAAACTTTCAAACATCTTCAGATAATATCATAGCAACAATGGGACAAGTGGGAAAAATATTATCATTTTTCAAAAAACAGAAAGTCACAGACATTATATTAGCAGGAGGAGTAAAAAAACCTAATTTACACAATATCAAAGTAGATCTAAAGGGAGGAATTCTACTTGCTAAAATTCTCAAGAGCAAAATACTGGGGGACAACTCCTTATTAACTACAATTATATCATATATAGAATCACATCAATATAACATATTATCTGTAGATGACCTACTACCAAACTTACACCTATCTATAGGAAATAATAATAACGTTGATACATATAAAACCTTAAGCACAGATATAGATCTAGGAAAAAATGTAATAACAAGCCTCTCAACTTATGATATTGGACAATCAGTCATAATACAAAATAGTCGGGTAATCGCAATAGAAGCAGCAGAAGGAACCGATAATATGATTATTCGCACAAAAGAATATATAGAAAAAAATTCAAAACACCCAGCAATATTGGTCAAATTAAAAAAAGCATCACAAGATAGAAGAGTAGATTTACCAACTATAGGAGTGGATACAATAAAAAACTTAATATCCTCTCATATAAAAGGAATCGTAATAGATGCTGATAATACAATAGTACTTGATAAACAAAAACTGCTAAATTTTGCTAAAAAAAATAGCATATTTATTTATGGCATAGAAAATAATTAACTATAAAATTAGCAAAACTAACTCATACATCATTTCCCTATCAGGCATGAAATACACAAGTTACAATGAAAATGATCTAATCAATATAAAACAATTTAAAAAAATTGATTTTTTGCTTTTATTCCTAATTTTTCTTCTAACCATTATTGGCCTTCTAATGCTTTATTCTGCAGGCGCAGGAAACATGAAGCCTTGGGTTGTTTCCCAAATAAAACGTTTTATCGTATTCCTTCCTGTTTTTTTTCTAATAATTTTTACAAATATTAGATTTATTTATCGCTTCTCATATTATTTTTATTTTCTCGGATTAATTATCTTGCTATATGCAAATTTTGCGGGTTTCTCTGCTATGGGTGCAAAACGTTGGATAAATATTTTAGGAATTAATTTTCAACCTTCCGAATTCATGAAAATAGTACTAATCATTGCCCTAGCCAGATATTTTCATAACATTCATGTATATAAAGTACGAAATATATGGTTCTTATGCTTTCCCTTAATTATCACTTTAATTCCTGTATTTCTTATTTTAAAACAACCAGACCTAGGAACCGCATTCATACTATTTACTACCGCAATAACAATGTTTTTTATATCTGGTGTTAGTATAGCAAAATTTGTTATCTCTTTTATATTCTCAGTTTGCTCTATTCCATTCCTATGGAGTTATTTAAAAGACTACCAAAAACAACGAGTATTGACATTCTTAAATCCAGAAAGCGATCCTTTAGGCGCAGGATACAATATTATTCAATCAAAAATTGCTATAGGATCAGGAGGGTTATTTGGAAAAGGTTTTTTATCAGGCTCACAAGGGCAATTAAATTTTCTTCCAGAACGAGAAACTGACTTTATTTTCACAATGGTAGCAGAAGAATTTGGTTATATAGGAAGCCTAATAGTAATTTTGATATACAGCTTAATATTTTATAGAAGCATCATGATTTCTCTCCAATCAAGATCTTATTTCGGCAAATTACTCACCGTCGGATTAAGTTTTTTCTTATTCATGCATTTTTTCATTAATATTGCCATGGTAACAGGTATTATCCCAGTAGTAGGAGCCCCCCTCCCCTTTATCTCATACGGAGGAACCATGTTAATTATTACTATGATTTCTTTTGCTCTTATCCTGAATATAGACGTACATAAAGACGTGTATATCTCTAGAGTAGAGAAATAATATATCTTTAAAGAATGTTTTCTTTCATCCACCAACTATCAAAAGATAAGCCATATGGAGGGGCATTACTTGGAAACAGCAATTTATCCCAGTAAATCATTCTAAATGCACTAATATTCCAATGAGGAATAACATAAAAATTATTTCTTAAAACCCTATCTAGTAATTTGCTATATCTAACTTTTGCATCAAAGCCTTCATTTTCTATCAACTCTAATAAAATTTTATCTATCAAATAATTTTCTATACCCGCAATATTATTACTACCTGGTAAATTAGCATATTTAGAATGCCAAAAGGTAAATTGCTCATTCCCAGGTATATTTACACCTGGAAAGACTGTAACAGTTATCTCAAAGTCAAAATTTTCAATTTGTTTTTGATACTGTGAAAAATCTACCATTCTAATTTTAGCATCTATTCCTAACTTTTTTAGATTTTTTATATAAGGTAAAATTACTCTCTGAAATGAGCTACTCGTTACCAAAAACTCTATCTGGAATCTCTCTCCTGCATTATTAACAAGAACAAAATCTTTAATTTTCCACCCAGCTTCCCTCAATAGATCTCTAGCGTTAATTAAATTTTTTCTATTATCACCTGTAGCATCCGTAACAGGTAAGCTAAATAATTCATTATATTTATCAAACTGCTGATCTTCTGCTATATTATCTGCTAAAAACCTCTTCTCAAACTCTGTCAAATTACCTTTTGCTTCATAAGGGGAATTAGAAAAAAAACTATTAGTTCTACTATATGCACTATAAAACAAATTTTTATTAGTCCATTCAAAATCAAATGCTAAAGATAACGCCTTTCTAACCCTTAAATCAGAAAATTTACCAATCCTATTATTAATCACAAAACATTGCATCCCCGTAGGAATTTTATGATCTATCCATTTTTTCAATAATTTTCCCTCACCTAAAAGATCTGGTGTATATAATTTAGCCCAATTTTTCGCGATATTTTCTAATCTAATATCATATTCTTTTGCCTTCAACGCTTGAATAGCTATATTAGCATCACGATAATACACATATTTGATCTCATCAAAATTATATCTACCCGTATTAACATTAATATTCTTACCCCAATATTTTTTATTTCTTTTATAAATAATATACTTCCCAGATTTTAGCTCCTTTATCAAATAAGGGCCACTAGTTAATGGTGGAACAAGAGTAATTTTATTAAATTCATTAGCTTCATAATACTCCTTGGACAAAATAGGAATACTCCCTATTTTCATTATCAGATCCTTATTTCCAATATTCTTCAATTTAAAAGAAATTTTATTACCAGGCTGAAGCCTTGCATCAATTACATCTTTAAATGCAATTTTATAGAAAGGATGCCCTTTACTCTTCAATGTCTTATAGCTAAATAGCACATCCTCACTGGTAAGAGGAGTTCCATCACTCCAATAACTATTATCACGTATCTTAAAAATTATCTCATTAGTAGATTTTGAAATTTGATAATATTCAGCCAACAACATATATGCTGTAGAAATCTCATCTAAAGATTTTGCAAATAATGAATCATATAAAAGATTTAGGCCATCAGCAGCACTTCCAAGCAAAATATTATCATTTACACTATCGAAGTTACCCACAACCCCTATAGCTACACTTCCTCCTTTCGTAGCTTTAGGGTTAACATAATCAAATGAAGAAAATTTTTTTTGATACTTTACATTACCAGTTAAAGAAAAAGAGTAATGCCTCTCAAGTGTTTTAGCTATACTATCAGGAACAAGAAATAGAAATATAAGAAAAATACACTTAACCATCTGGTATAACAAAACTCTACTACTATATCCAACAATAGTATAATTGATTTATAGCTTTACTGCGGAAGAGGGTAATTAGAATCCCCTTTGCTTCTTAAAAACTCTACTAGGCTAGCAATATCCTTAGGTTTTCTAATACCAGCAAAAGACATTTTTGTACCAGGAACATATTTTTTAGGATTTTTGAGAAAAGCAAAAAGCTCTTCATACGACCAGGTAATACCCTTTTCCTGTAGGGCCGCAGAATACACATAACTACCTTTAGAAGCCCCTGCTTTACCTACTAAATTCCATAAATTAGGTCCAACTTTATGTGGCTGCCCTTTATCAAAACTATGGCAAGCAGCACATTTTTTCGCTACCACCGCCCCTCTTTCGACGCTAGCCTCAGACATTAAAGAAGCTATATCAAGCCTTTCTTCCCGCCTATCTCTATTTTTATTTGAGCTAACATCCGCAATCTCAACTTTATAACCTCTTTCTGCCAACTCAGTATGCGGTTGATACAATATATCCGTTACAAAACCCGCTATCATAGCAATCAAACCTGCTAATAATATTGCCGCAGAAATCTTATTTAATTCAACATTTTTCATCTCTTATTCGATCTAGATTTTAGTAATATTTGATTTTTTTATGAAGACCGATTATAAACCACCCATATATATTTGCAAATATTTATTATATCCCCTAAAAAGGAATTACTAACTAATATATAGATATTTGGATTTTCCGGACAAACTTAGGAGATTTTATTATATTAAATGAAATGCATAGTAGAGCTACGGATAAAACTAATATAATAAAATATACAAAATTTAGACAAAAAAGGTAAATACCTATATATAGTTAGAAATGCCCATAAAAACTAGATCAATTTAAATATGTCTAATCATTCATTAAATATAATAGACAAATTAGAGAAATACTGCAAAGAGCACGGAATTAAGATTACCGAACAACGAAAAGTAATTACAGAAGTAATAGCATCTTCTAACGATCATCCTGATGTAGAAACAGTGTTTGAAAGAGCAAAGAATCTTGATAACAATATTAGTATAGCTACAACCTACCGTACTATTAAGCTGTTAGAAGAAGCAAAAATTATAGAAAAGCATGACTTTGGAGACGGGAAAGCACGCTATGAATTAATTACTGCTGAACATCACGATCATTTAGTAAATATTAAAACTGGAGAAATTGTTGAATTTTACAATGAAAAATTAGAAAAATTAAAAACAAAAATAGCAAGTGATCTAGGGTATAAGCTAATTGATCATCGCCTAGAATTATTCGTTGTACCAAAAAAGAAATGAACATTTTAACAAATAATAACACTGCACCCAAAATTTATATAAAAACCTACGGGTGCCAAATGAATAGCTACGATTCAGACAGAATGTTAGAATTATTCCTATCTAATGGTTACAAACCTCAAAATACTTACCAAGGAGCTAATCTAGTTATATTAAATACATGCCACATTAGGGAAAAAGCATCAGAAAAAGTATATTCTGAACTAGGAAAAATAAACAAAGAAAAGCAACTCCTATCAAAAGAAAATAAAAAAATGGTAATTGCGGTAGCAGGATGCGTAGCGCAAGCTGAAGGAGATCAAATTATTAAAAGAGCTCCATATGTAGACGTAATAGTAGGACCTCAATCATACCACAATTTGGTAGGGCTAGTTCAGAGAATAAATCAAAATAAAACTATAGATAAAGTTAATCTAGATTTCATTGAAGAAGAAAAATTTGACCATTTGCCCGAAGAAAGAGTACAAAATAACATCTCAGCTTTTCTCTCTATACAAGAAGGTTGTGACAAATTTTGTACTTATTGCGTAGTACCATATACTAGAGGGGCAGAATTCTCAAGACCTGCTGAAAAGATAATATCTGAAGCAAAAACATTAATAGATAGCGGCGTAAAAGAAATTACATTACTAGGACAGAACGTAAACGCATATCACGGAACAGATGATAAAGGCAACTCTATCAGTCTAGGAAAATTAATTATGTCTTTAGAAGAATTAAGTGGATTAGAAAGAATTCGCTACACCACTTCCCATCCTAACGATATGCATGATGAATTATACGAAGCCCATGCTGGATGCAAAAAATTAATGCCATATTTACATTTGCCGGTTCAATCAGGATCCAATAAAATTCTAAAACTCATGAACCGCAAACATAAAATAGAAACATACCTAGAAGTAATTAAGAAACTTGAAATTGCGAGACCAGATATTGTATTTTCTTCAGATTTCATAGTTGGTTTCCCAGGAGAAACAGAGCAAGATTTTAATGACACGCTAAAATTAGTTGAACAAGTAAATTTCGCAGGATGCTATTCTTTTAAATTTAGTAGCAGGCCTGGCACACCAGCTGCCAATTATGAAAACCATATTAGTGAAGAAATAAAATCCAGCAGGCTACAAGAATTACAATCACTAATAAATAAAAAACAATATGATTTTAACAAAAGTTTCCTAGATAAAGAAATCAGCATATTATTTGATAGAAAAAATGGAGATCAACTAATTGGTAGAAGTAGTTATCTACAACCTGTGTGCGTTCCCTACAATGCAAAGTATTTTAATGCCATATGCACAGTTAAAATATCACATACAGGACCTCATAGCTTAAATGGTGATGTAACTTGTTAAAAGCTGATATTATATATAAAACACACCCAAAAATAGAAATATCATCTAATGACATTTCTACCATTACAAACGCTGTAATGGAATTACAAAATATAATAGCAAAAGAACAAAATACTAATATATCTATAGTACTTTGTAATAATAATTTTATTAGTAAGTTAAACCAAGAACACCGCAATCAAAATAAAGCTACCAATGTTTTATCATTTCCGTATTTTACACCCGAACAATTTAAACAACAAAATAGAATCATAGAATGCTACTTAGGCGATATCATAATCTCTACCGAAAAAATTATAGAAGAAGCTAAAACACAAAATAAAAGCGAAAATGCACATTTCACACATTTATTAATTCACGGAATATTACATCTACTGGGTTACAACCATATAGAAGAAAAGGAGGCAGAAACAATGGAGAAATTAGAAGTTTTAATTTTAAAAAAATTAGGCTATAAGGACCCTTACTAAAAACAATTATTCTTGGAGATAATATTTTATCTTGTTACAATAAAGTAATACAACACTATAATAATAGTAAACTTATATCATAAATAATGAATAACGAAGAATCTGGAAGTAGCAGCGAAACAACGCAAAATAAATATAATATTCTCAAATATATCTTTGGTAGAAAAAGAAAATCTAAAGTATCACTATCAGAAACCATAGCAGAAGCTGTATCACAAAACAATCAGTCAGATTACCCGATCAGAGAAGAAGAACAAAAGATCTTAATAAATGCAGTAAATTTTACCGATGCTATAGTAGAAGACATAATGATCCCACGCACCGATATAATAGCAATTCCACTAAATGTAAAATTTTCTGAACTTAAAAAAACAATCCTTGATACCGGACATACAAGAATACCTGTATATGAAGAATCATTAGATAACATAAAAGGGTATATCCATATAAAAGACTTACTATCATATTTTGACAGCCAAAAAAAATTTGATGTTCAAGACATTTTACGCACCTCCCTATTTATCCCCCCTTCAATGAAAGTGGTAGATGTAGTTCATAAAATGCGTAGTAGTAGTATTAGAATAGCCATAGTTATTGATGAATATGGAGGAACTGACGGAATGATAACTATTGAAAATCTGATAGACGAAATAGTTGGAGAAATAGAGAATGATGAAATTATAGCTATTCAAGAAAATAATTATGAAGTAAATGCGCGAATTAAAATTGAAGATTTAGAAGAAAGGCTTAATTTAAAACTAGTTGATCACAATAAATTAGATGATGATTTTGACACATTAGGAGGCCTAATTGTTTCAATATGCAAGAAAATTCCTGAAGCTGGAGAGATTATAAAACATAAATCAGGAATAAAATTCTACATAAAAGAAGCAGAAGCAAGATTCATAAAAACAGTAGTAATTCAATTATAGCTTTCTCAAGATAATTAATAATCTTTATTTTTTTAATTTATCTTAGATAATATAAAAATTATGTTATAAACAGGCATTCTAAAAAAAGCTTAACTCCCATTTTGATAAGAAAATAAGATATAGGAACACTAGTACGAAATGAAAAAACTAGACAAATTCACTATAAAAGAATTCAGCACATATATAAAAAGAGTTTCTAAGCCAAGCAAACAGTCTGCTTTATTATTTTTCCTAGGCCTAAGCTCAATATTTCTTTTTGCTCCTTTTAACTTTTTCTTTTTAGGATTCTTTACCTTCTCTTTTTTAGCTAAAGAACTTTTTAATAAAG
>Ga0066825_10000377_pt1 | contig 14545 bp, 12 predicted proteins | sample ETNtaG_6_FD_65608 | JGI IMG/M metagenome (GOLD analysis project Ga0066825, IMG submission 65608) | Marine microbial and viral communities from oxygen minimum zone, Eastern Pacific Ocean - ETNP201306SV45 | ecosystem: Environmental > Aquatic > Marine > Oceanic | place: Pacific Ocean: Eastern...
CTCGTTCCTCGTTCAGGATAAACTTCTCGCCCAAAAGATGAAAAACAAAAAAGCAACCTAACGGCTGCTTTTCTAATTTTCTGCTCCCCCTATAACTCAAAGTTGCAGCACAACTCCCCTAAATACTCAGAACCCATAATATCATGCGCTCTATCCATCACCTACTGTACTTAGCTTTTGAATGAAATTCATATAAAACCTCTTCAATAATTTTATCTTCAGTCATTTGATAACTCCTTTTGTAATTTATATTATTGTGTGTATTGAATCATCTCTTTATGATGCATAAAAACTTAATACAAATGGTAAGTAGGGCCTATAAGGCTACTCAATCTTAGGGCCATACTTGGCCAAGGATTTCCGCCTATTTACCTCAAATTTTTTAAAATTATCTATGAAAAGCCTTGCCAAAAAGTTTGCAGTGTTCCAGTACTTCTTTCCACTCTTCCAAAATTGTGATGGATTTAATATTTCGCTTGGCACTTCATTACAAAAGGTTGGTATTTTTAAATTAAAAACAGCCAATTCCTCATATGTTCCGTTCGCCAAACTACCATCATGAATTGCGTTTATAATTGCACGAGTATGTTTCAGAGAAATTCGTTTTCCATCTTTTGGATCACCCCCAATCCAGCCTGTATTCACTAACCATACATTAGCACCATAAGCTTCTATTTTCTGAGCAAGTAGCTCTGCATATTTGTAAGGATGCCATACCATAAAAGCTGCACCAAAACATGCAGAAAAAGTAGCTTGTGGCTCGGTAACCCCCATTTCTGTTCCTGCAATTTTAGCAGTATATCCACTAACAAAATGATACATCGCCTGCTCGGCTGATAGTTTCGCAACAGGAGGTAAAATACCAAATGCGTCACAGGTTAAGAAAATAATGTTTTTAGGATGACCCCCCATACAAGGTAATTTAATTTTATTTATAAACTCTATGGGATAAGCCGCTCTTGTGTTTTGTGTAATTGAGGCATCTGTATAATCTACAACATGTGTTTTGGAATCATAAACAACATTTTCAAGGACAGTGCCAAATTTGATTGCACTGTAAATTTCAGGTTCATTCTCTATAGTTAAATCAATAGCTTTTGCATAACATCCACCTTCAATATTGAACACACCTGAATCGGTCCAACAATGCTCATCGTCTCCAATAAGAAATCGATCTCCGTCTGCAGAAAGAGTTGTTTTTCCTGTTCCACTCAAACCAAAAAATAGCGAAACATCCCCGTCCCTTCCCTCATTGGCAGAGCAATGCATTGACAGAATATCTTTTTTGGGCATAATGTAATTCATGATGGAAAAAATCCCCTTCTTCATTTCACCAGCATATTCTGTTCCCAAGATGACAAATTCTTTTTCCTCAAAACTTAAATCAATACTTGTTTTGGTTTTCATAAAGCTTGTATATTGATTAGCAGTAAACTCTCCAGCATTGTATATGATGTAATCAGGGTCTTCAAATTTTTTTAATTGTTCTTCTGTGGGACTAATTAGCATATTTTGCATAAATAATGCATGGTATGGGCGTGTACAAATAACACGGATTTTTATTTGATGTGCCGGATCCCATCCAGCATAACCGTCTACAACATAAATTCGGGTACGGGTGTTAAAATAATCGATAGCTCTTTGCCGATTGATATAAAAAGTTCGTTCATCCATAGGGATGTTGATGTCTCCCCACCATATATCATCTTCTGTATCTTTATTTTGAACAATTCGCTTATCGTGGGGACTTCGTCCTGTTTTTTCTCCAGACATAAGTACCAGAGCTCCCTTGTCAGAAATCACTGCACCTGCGTCATAACGCAAGGCCTGGGCATACAATTGTGCAGTAGATAAATTTCGGAATAACTTCTTTGGAGAAATCCCCAATAGGTCCAAATTAAACGTATTTTTCATATAAATGGTTTTTTTGTAAATATTGTTGAAGATCATGTATCATATCGCTATTTCCGCAAAAAAAGGGCACACGTTGGTGTAACGTTTTGGGTTCAATTTCCATAATCCTTTTATTCATACTAATTGCCATTCCACCTGCTTGTTCTATAATGAAGGCAATGGGGTTACACTCGTATAGTAATCGAAGTTTTCCATGAGGTGTTCTAGCGTTTGGCGGATATAAAAACAGCCCCCCTTTAAGGATATTCCTGTGGATATCAGACACCATTGAGCCAATGTAGCGTGTAGTATAATTTAAGTCTTCGGCTTTACGTTTTTTTAAAAAATCTTTTACGGATTCAGGAAAGCTAGCATAATTGGCCTCATTAACAGAATAAATATGTCCTTCACTTGGCAGGGTAATGTTTGGATGGGATAAATAAAATGTTCCAATGGCTGGATTGAGGGTAAAACCGTTAACCCCGTGACCAGTAGTGTAAACAAAAAGAGTTGAAGTCCCATACAAAATATACCCTGCAGCAACCTGATCTTTTCCAGACTGTAAAAAATCATCTATGGTAACTGAATCCCCTAACGATTTCTTTTTGTAAATGGAAAAAATTGTTCCCAAAGAAACATTTACATCGATATTGGAGGATCCGTCCAAGGGATCGATTAGCACTATGTATTTACTTTTTTTTGTTTCGTTTTGCTGCTTTAACTTAATATAATCCTCTTCTTCTTCGCTGGCAATACCACATACAATTTTTCTGTTGGTGAGTGCTTTGATGAATAAATTATGGGCAAAAACATCTAACTTTTGCTGTGATTCCCCTTGGATATTGGTGGCGCCAACTTCCCCCAAAATATCAATAAGCCCAGCTTTATTGACTTCATGACTTACTACCTTTGCGGCAAGACGAAGCGCGTGGATTACCTTACTAAATTCTCCCGTGGATTCTTGAAATTTTTGCTGATTTGTAATTAAAAACTCACCAAGTGTTTTCATCCAATATGCTTATGCTGTTTTAAATAGGGACAATTCGCCTAATATTAGGCTCCTTATGTAGGCCCCAACCATAGTCGTTGAAAGCTTACCTCCTAAATCAGGAGTAACGTTATTGGTTGCAGTAGCTTTTTCGATACACATAAATAAATAATTTGCAGCTTGCTGTTCACCTAAGTGTTCTAACATCATAACACATGACCAAATGGTTGCCAATGGGTTAGCGATATTTTTTCCAAAAATATCTGGAGCACTTCCGTGTACAGGTTCGAACATGCTAGGAAACCGCCCAGTTGGATTAAGATTAGCACTTGGAGCAATTCCCATTCCTCCTGTACAAATTGGACCCAAATCTGATAGTATATCGCCGAATAAATTTGAAGCTACAATAACATCAAACCAATCTGGATTTTTGACAAGTTGGGCACATAAGATATCGATATGAAATTTAGATGTTTTAATGTTAGGATACTCTTTAGAAGAATCTTCAACAATAGAATCCCAATATGTCATCGAGTGGATAATCCCATTTGATTTTGTTGCACTTGTTAGTGTTTTTTTTCTTTTTTCTGCCAATTCAAATGCATATTTAACGATACGCTCTGTTCCCTTTTTGGTAAAGATGCTTTGTTGTTCAACCCGTTCTTGCGGAGTTCCAGGATTAATGATGCCGCCTATGTCCGAATACTCTCCCTCTGAATTTTCACGAACGATGAGATAATCAATTCTTTTTTTCTCGAGAAGAACTCCTTCAGCACCTTTTAGGGATTTTACAGGTCTCAAATTAACGTATTGGTCAAATGTCCTTCTTATTGGAATTAACAGCCCCCAAAGTGATATGTGGTCAGCAACGTCAGGCATACCTACTGCACCTAACAATATAGCATCACAATCAGCCAATTTTGTAAGACCATCAGCATCCATCATGCTTCCTGTTTTAGTGTAGAAGTCACAGGAATAATTAAAGTAATTAAATTCTATATGAAAATCAAATTTTTTAGATAGTTCAACCAGCAATTCTATTGCAACGGGAACAACTTCTTTACCAATTCCATCTCCAGGAATTACATTTATTTTATGTTTTTTTGACATTATAGAAAACTATACGTTTAGAATGGGTAAACAAAAGGGGCAAAATCCCAAATAGAAGGTAAGAGAAAATAAACCATAATGATAATGACAATGATTGATATGATGTTCATTAGAATTCCGACACGAAACATATCAGAAATCTTGAGCATTTTAGACCCAAATACAACAGCATTGGGTGGGGTTGCGACTGGAAGCATAAAGGCACATGAGGCAGCTAGTGTTGCACCGACCATTAACACATAAGGATGAACATCAAAAATTACTGCAGCAGGCGCAAGAACAGGAAGCAACATCGCTGTTGTAGCAAGGTTGGAAGTAATTTCAGTTAAAAAGTTTACTGAAGCTACTACAACTGCTAGTATAAAAACAATTGAAAACCCATCTAGTTGAACCATTTTTTCAGCAATCCAATTTGCTAACCCACTAGACTGAAATCCTGCGGCTATGGCTAAACCACCTCCAAAAAGTAGTAAAATACCCCAAGGTAGTTTCACTGCATCTTCCCAGTACATAAGCTTTTTTTGTCCAGTATTTATTCTACTTTGAAGTAAAAACAAACTGATTCCTGCAATCAATGCTATCATCGAGTCATCAAGGCTTGGTATAAAAATATTCAACACGTGTTTCCTGATTATCCAAGCAATAGCAGTTAATACAAAAACATTTCTAACAAGTCTTTCTTCATAACTTATTTCCCCAAGTGCTTTAAGTTGTCTTTTTATTTCTGTTTGACCATCACTAAAATTTGTTTGTTTGAATTTAAATGCAAAGCGAGTAATATAAATCCATGAAATTGTTAAAAGGACAATTGAAATTGGAAGCCCAAGAATAATCCAATCTAAAAAGCTTATTTCAATTTGATATAGCTTATATACAATTCCAGTAAAAACCAAGTTTGGAGGTGTACCAATTAGGGTTGCTAATCCGCCAATTGAGGCACTAAATGCAATTGAAAGAAGTAGTGCTTTTCCAAAAATCAGATTTTCATCCTCATCCGTTGACTTGAGATCTTTCATTTGTTTTATTATAGCTATGCCAATAGGTAACATCATTACTGCAGTTGCTGTATTGGATATCCACATTGATAGAAAAGCAGTTGCAACCATAAAACCCAATATAATTTTACGTACGTCTGTCCCAATCTTACTTATAATAATAAGCGCTATCCTTTTGTGAAGATTCCATTTTTCTATTGCAAGAGCTAAAATAAATCCACCTAGATATAAGAAGATGTACTTATGACCGTAAGATGATGACGTTACTTCAATAGATAATGCGCCTGACAAAGGAAAAAGTATAATTGGCAATAATGATGTTGCTGCAATTGGTATGGCTTCTGTAATCCACCACATTGCAACCCAAAGAGTCGAAGCTAATATTGCATTAGCCTCATCTGTCATGCCATCAAAAGAGAAAAAATAACGAGTTACTACGAATAGTATTGGACCTAAAAAAAGACCGATTTTTTTGGAATTCAATTTCAATGGTTTGATTTTATTTTGTTAGTCACTAATTTTCTGATAATTGGGTTAATAATGATATAAACTCAGTAGAAGTGTATATGTCACTTCCTTGATGGGAAACCCCTTCTACAATTGCTTTTTTGTGATTGTGGGTGCTGAATTTTAGGTTCATGTATTGAAAAATATTCTCCCCTCGTCTGTATCGAGAAGAACCCAACAATACCGCATTACAATCTCTGGTGTTAAAACTATTATCTGTACCTTCTCCATTTCCCAAGAGGTAGGTTATACTTCTATCAACAAACCTTTTGTCAAATTCTTCTTTGCTGAGGATATTTACATAGTCTGGAGCTCCTTCAAAGCCAAAGGGCCATTCCGCAAGTTCATCACAGTTAGTTGGCTCAAAAAGAATTTTCGATTGTTCTGAAATCCGTTCTGATGTAGGATAATAAAAATATTGGCTTTCACTAACAATATATTCAAACTGAATGTCTCCATAGGTAGTTTCAGAGCGATTTGCTGCAGCATAGGTGTGTAAAAACCGACCTCCAGAAGATTGACCTGTAATGATGATTTTTTTTATGGCAGGAAAGAATTTTTTAGAAGTTAACTGACTTATCAAAAAATCCAACACTTCAAAAGAACTGATAGTAACATTACTACTAGACGGCTTACCATCTCTGTAGCCATATCCCCAGTATAAGTCATTTGATGTAGTAGCCGTCTTTTTAAAATGGGGAGCTACCAAAACAGTATTTTCTGAATAATTTAAATACTCTAAAGTAGAGGTCAAATAACGGAAATAATCATCAGGATTGAAAGAGGCTCCATGAATGACTATAACGACTTTATCCAGATTTTCCCACCTGGCTTTTTCCTCAAAAATGGGATAATTTGCATAAAATTCGAAATTCCCCATTCCTTCTTCACCAGGTATTAGCTGGGTTTGTCTACATTCAACAGGTCTCAAACAAGGAGATTTGGTGGTAATGATTTCGTCTTTCTGTGTGCTGAATGAAACATCAACAGTATTGGAAATTATTTCACCAGAGTTACCAATAACTCCTTGTATTTTTAATTGATAATTAGCGCCATAATCAAGGCTAAGTGTTATTTCCACTACAGTAGAATTATTCAGATAGGTAATTGACTCAATGGTTGATGAAAAGGTCGAATTGATTTTGAAATTCTGTTCAAATAATTCTCTATTAATATTTTTTGAAAAAACAATTTTTAAAGAAGGTTTTATTCCGATATTATTCATTCCAGATGTAAGTTTAACACCATCTATCTGGGCTGAAACAATATCAATTGTGTTAATTTTTGTTTGTTCAGATTCTTGTGAACATGAAAAAAAAAGTAAAAAAAATACATGAAATATGATTCTCGGAAAACTGAACAAATCGATAAATTTATTTATTGAAAAAAAAATCATGTTTTAGTTACTCACAATATGCCTAATGCAAAAAATAATATTTATTGATTCAAAAGTGATTATTTTAAACGTGTATTAAAGTCATAACTATCGACAACATTTTGCAATAAATCTGAATCTTCTTGCGTTAAAAACAACAAATATAGATTTTGACCATTCTCATCCGCCGTTTTAATTCGTTTGGGGATACCCGAAGAATTCTCTCCTGTAAAATATTTAAAAAATGCCAATCCATTGAGATAAGTCCCACGATTCGATGGATGTTTATAATCATCATAGAGGTTTAAATCTGGACGCCACCTCAGAGCTCTATCAAATAGAAGCCCACAAGGAACGATATCAACACCTAAACGGCTTCCCATATCATAATAGGATTTGGAAATAGTATTGAGCATTTTTTGATCATTCATATATCCCCAAGTCATCATAAAAACTGGTTCGGCATTTTTACTTCTTATGAGATCAACCATTTTTCTACTGGTTTCAAAAAACGAACCAGTTTCATCAATAGCAGCCAAACTGTGATGATTTAATACTACATAATCGAAATCTTTTGTATTCAAAATTTCAACAGTTTTGGTGCCCTTTTTTTGATTGAGATGATTAGATAAATTAGAACCTCCCACCAAGGAGTGACGACTATCAATATAAACGTTTTTACTATACTTTGACATGGCCGAAACTACCTGAGGGAGGTTGTAATAATATGTGAAGCTATTTCCTACAAAAAGTACTTTTAATGTATCTTTTTTCTGCTGAGCATTAATAGTTAAGGTGTATAAAACTAAAAGCGTCGTTGTAAATAACTTCGTCATAATTATCTTAATTTATTACTTGTTTACTTCCGTTCGATCATAAAACCCTGGTATCGTGGTGGGAAAGTTTAAGTTAGAATCTAACTCAGTAGAGGGGTACAAAAATCTTTGAGGCTGAGAGGATCCTGTACTAGGTTCGACAGGAACTCTTACGCTACTTTCATCTTGGGTCCTTCTTAAATCATTAAAAACCTCTATTTGACCAAATAATGAAATATATCGTTCCTCTAAAATTTCTCTAAGTAAAGCATCATTGATTGAAATCCCATCTGGGTTTTCGATTCCTCCATTTTCAAAATCAGTAGAAACAAATGGGTCATATTTTAATTTAGACATATCAGGGTTTGTAATGTCCCCTCCTGTTGCCATATAGCTTCGGAATTTATTCAACTCCGTTAAGCCAGTATTGAATGAGGCTCTGGCTCCTGATTCAGCAAGAATTAATTGGTTTTCAGCGTAAGTTACAATTTTTCCGGGAGCGTCAATTTGAGCAAAACCATCTGTTCCACAGTTAGGCTGAATTCCAAGGGTTGAGATTTGCAATAAATAATTATTTCTGGCCGTTTCATCCGTTTTAGCGTGTCCACGATAGTTGGTTGGAATTGGATTACTACCATTGTCTGAATCAATCAAACTTGCAAAAAAGTCTGATGTAACCAGGTCATTCTTTCGAGAGGCTAAGGCAAAAAATTGATAATTCAAATTGGCATCATCAGTAGCTGTCCCATGTGGAGTCATCATATTGTTATCATCTGCACTTCCATCAGAACCTATTCCGCTTTGGGCGGCCGTATAGGCAGACGAATAATCTTTATTGTGCATATAATAACGTGCTTTAAGAGTGTAGGCCACTTGAATCCAGGCACCAGGATCACCATCGAAATGGATGTCGGTTCCAGCGGGGGGTCGCCCAACCCCTTTGGACAAATTTGCTATCGCTTGATCAAGTAAGGATTGAACCTTACCATATACTACTAACTGGGTTTCAAATTCAGGGTTTTCAAATTCTAGACTTCCTGCTTGATCGAATGGAATATCACCATATAAAGAAGTAGCAGTTCCCAGAGCCATAGCTTGAATCACTTGTGTGATTCCCAAAGCTACCCCTTCAACACTATTTTCGGTTAGAGATTCTTTAGCCAGAAGGATATTTCTTAAAACATTTCTAAAAGTTGTATCCCAAGTATTATTAAAAGAGCTGGTAGTCACTGTATGAGCCGTATAAACTAGATGTTGACGGTCTAATCCAGTTCCTTGGCCAGCTAAAATTCCAGCTCTTCTTGCCGAAAATCCTGTATGAATAATTGTATTTGCTACCTGTGCAGAGGTAAGAGTATATTGGTATGGAGCTGATGTAGGATTGTTGGGATTCTGATTTAAATCGTCAACTATTTCCGCACAGCCTAAAGTCATTATAGAAATAATGCTGATTATGAATATTTTTTTCATGATTTCTTAAATTTTTAAATTAAAAGGTTATTGATAGAGAGAAGACATATGATTTTGTGCCTGGATTATTGAAATAATCAATCCCTCTGGAGGAGCTCACACCAGACACATTTGTATCAGGGTCAGTTCCTTCAAAATCTGTCCACAACAATAAGTTTCTACCAGTTGCCGTCAAGACAACATTTTCAATACCTAGTGATTCTATCCAATTATTGTTTAAATCATAGCTTAAAGACAATTCTCTTAGACGTGTCCAAGACCCATCCTCAACGTAGATGTCATCAATTCCTCCGCCAAAATAACCTCCAAGACCAATATACCATTCTTCGTTAACTGCAACAGGCCCAGCTCCAAAATCTTTAATTTCACCTCGAAAAGTTGTTCCTGATGTAATAGTATTACCCTTAAAAGTCTTTAAGTCTTGAGTGGCTGTTACTTCATTGGCTGTAGATCCCCAGCGACCAAAATCAGACAATACTGATTTAGTCCCTGCAAAAATATCTCCTCCTTGGCTAGTTTCAAATAAAACTGACAGAGATAAATTTTTAAAGGAAATAGAACCAATGGCTGAACCTTGCCAATCTGGATTGGGATCACCAATCATTCCTTGAACAGGATCTTTTTGAGGAAAACCGTTTGCATCTGTCACTATATTACCATTATCATCTCTTAAAGTTTTATCTCCCCAAAGTATACCATGTTGTTGACCCAACATAACTCTATTATGGACTCCTCCTAGACCAGTCGCCAATTGAATGGACTCAACTCCATCAACAAGGTCAGTTACCTCGTTTTTGTTTTTAGAATAAAGCAAACTCATATTTACATTCCAATTTGAATCCTTGTAAAGGTTTGAACCTAATTCCAATTCTATACCATCATTTTTCATACTTGCAGCATTGCTATACAATTCGCTATATCCTCTTGTTGGTGCAATAGGGAAGTTAATTAAAATGTCTGAAATTTTATTTGAGTAATAAGTGGCGTTCAATTTTATTTTATCATCCAAAAAACGAAGATCGGCACCAATTTCAAACTCTTTTTTCCTTTCTGGCTTCAATGAAGGATTGCCTAAGGATGAACTTGGCACAAATCCGCCAGTTCCAAAGAGTCCTGTAGAAAGCGATCCTCCAAGATTGTCGCTGTAATTTGGAGACACGTACTCCGCAAAAGTATTGTAACGTGAAGGTTGAACACCTACCTCTGCATAAGACATTCTCAATTTACCAAAAGAAAGAAATTTTTCAGGTAATATATTGAGTTTACTAAACTGCCACGCAAGGGAGGCGGATGGAAAATAAAAAGGCTTGTTGGAGTTTAAGCCAAATGTTGAAGCCCATTCCGATCTCATTGTTAAATTGATAAATAATTGATCGTAGGCTGATAAATTTGCAGATGTATAACCCGCAACTGTTCTCTCACTCCCAAAAGTAGATCTTACCGTCCTGTTTTCTGGTGATGCATTATCAACATCCAATATGTCATCATCAGCATCTGTGTACAAGATAAAATTATTAATCTCGTTACCTTCAACAACTCTTTCCTTATGGTTTATATTAAACCCAACCAAGATATCTCCACTAAAATCCTCATTAAAGGTTTTACTTGCTTTAGTAATAAAATCTGCATTGATGATACTGTTGGTTGCAAAATCCTTTATTTGTGTTCCATTGACAAAACTTGAGGCTGAACCTGGCGAATAGAATTCATGACCTCTTTCTAAAAATCTGTCTACACCAGCTCTTGCAATTAATTCTAGCCACTCTAGTGGCTTTATATTTAAATTAACATTACCTATAAAGCGGTCAACTGAAGATTCATTTTCTTGCTCGTTGATAGTCCATAACGGATTATTATAAACTGCACTCCAACTGTCTCCCATTGGACGTCTGTAAGTTCTCTGTCTGCCGGAAATAGGTGCAGCAGTAGCAGACGAATAATAATCGCCTTTGTATCCAGAAATGTCAAAATCAGCAGGCGTTCTTAGAAGGCCTAAGTATAAACCATTATTACTTACTCCACGACGAATCCTGTTTGACCCAGTCTTCATATATTTAAATGATGCACTCAACATTGACTTTTCACTCAGCTTATGTTTGGCGTTTACAGATGCTGTAGTTCTTCTATAATCTGCATTTCTAACAATACCCTCTTGATTAAAATCACTCAAACTAAAATAAATTGAACTATTCTGATTACCTGCGGATATACTGACATTATTTTCAAGAAAATAGCCAGTCCTAAAGACTTTATCAAAGTTACTATCATCAAATGTTTCTGTTGAGTTTTTAGTAACAATCGGATAGTGAGTAACACCATCTTGGTCTATAAAGTACCTAGATGTATCAACTTCGTCAGCTGCTCCTGATCTGGATGAAATCTTATCTCCCCATGCACGTCTATCCATTCTTTTGAAAACTCCACCCGATCCTCTTCCGAAAGTATTTTGAAGGGGATACTTAACGTTTATTTCATCAGAGGAATAAGTTGTATTGATAGTAACTTCCATTTTTTGATTAAATTTTCCGCTTTTTGTGGTAATTTGTAATACCCCTCCAAGCGCCTGAGTTCCCCAAAGTGCAGCAGCGGATGCTCCTTTAAGCACAGAAATACTTTCAATATCATTGGGGTTTAAATCATTTAATCTCGATTGCTGAGCAAAATCATAGGTATCTCCCCTAACATCGTTACTCATTGGAACCCCATCAATAATTATAAGGGGTTGGGAGTTCCGGTCAATTGATGAAATCCCCCTTACCTGAATGTAAGACCCATCTCCCGGATCTCCAGAATTTCGAGAAATTCTCATACCTGATGTTTTACCAGATAAAGAGTTAATAAGTGAAGTTTCTTTTGCCTCAGTAAGGGTCTCATTGGAAACTACAGAAGTAGCATAACCCAATTCATCAGTAGATTTTTCAAAACCGAGTGCTGTGACAACAACCTCCTGAAGTTGTTCTAAACTTTCCGCCAAAGAAATATTAATTGTATTTTTTCCAGCAACAGGGATTTTCTGTTCAGTATAACCTATATAGGTAAAACTTAATATAGCGTTTTCGTTTAAAACCTCTATTGAAAAATTACCATCAAAATCTGAAACTATACCGTTATTGGTTCCCTGCTCAACAACAGTTACACCTATCAAAGGATTGCCGCTTTGGTCAGTAACAGTTCCACTTACAGTTTGTTGTGCATTTCCGATAGTTGAAAAAATGCAACATATAAGCAAAAAAAGTTTTTTATATTGTTTCATAATTTAAAAATTTGATTAAAATTTTATTAATTTGTTAATAATTGTGTTACGAACATATTTAATTAAACCAATCATTAAAGGGTGTAAAAGGATTATTAAATAACTTTTTACATCTTTTTACACACTTCAACAAATAAATTTTGAGAAAAAAATTTATAACTCTTTTAGAGAAACGGTATGGTCCATGGGATCGTAATAAAGCTTTATTCGGTAATATTCCTTATGGGAGAATAGCAAAAGCTTTAAGTATAAGTAGCAGTCAATTTTCAAAGCTTTTATACGGATCAGCTACAGAGGGAATGTATGAACGTACATTGGACAACATTAATCGACTCATAGAACATGAAAATCTTAAACATTCTTACCAGCGTGTTCAACAAAATTTAAAAAACACAAATCGTGTTGTTGTGCCAAGGCTGATTATCATTGCATTCATCACTTTCTTACTAGGTGGTATGGCAAGTCTTTTCTTTTTTAATAAAAATGAAATTCACACCTCCTACAATATACACCCTCTAGAACACTATTTTAATTTAAGTTCTGATGAATTTTTTGATTCTCCTTATTTAAATGAAAATGATGTTTCAGATTTTTGTCCATGCAGTGGTTTTGAAGGAAAATGGAAAATGGTTGATCAATTTAAATTGCCACTTCCTGGCACAAAAAAGCCGGGGCTTTTTTATAAAGCCAAAAGCTCAGACTTGGTTTTCAGATGCACTAACTTACTTGATCCATATGTTAAGAAAGGTAATGCTATCATAGGCTATGAGCACTTAATAAGTGAAATTTGGATCGATATTGAACGAGAATCATTGGTGCCACGTTTCTTTGACATTGAAACAAAAAGATTCACCAAAGAATTTGACAACATATCTTTTGAGACCTTATCAAATTTTAAAAAGGTTGCAGACTTATCCGCATTCAACGTAAATATATTTGAAATTAATGGTGATTCAATTTATAGAAAAGCGGAGCTTAGTGGACGATATGCCATTGATGTTAATGAAACACTAACAGAAAGATATAACATTGACATTGACCACATCACCAAAAATATATTGGGTGATTTGACAAAAACAAATTGTGAAGTTACTTACAACCCCTATTGTAATCCTAATGATTTAGAAGAAGGAAGCGTTATATCTTTTGACTGTAATTACACCATAGGAGAAGAAAACTTAGGGTTAAAAGGCGGTTATCCATACACTAAAGGCTTTAAACTAATTGAGCAAGTCTACTCTGATTACATCGCATGTAGCTGCCAAGAAAACTTAAATGAGTAAGTACAAGGCCCTTGTGTGTTTTTCAATTTTTTTCTTTTAAAAATAAAAAAGAGGTCAAAAATGACCTCTTGTCTATGATGGCTCCCCCTATTGTTCAAAGTTGCAGCACAAGTGAATCTACTTGTGAATTAAGTTTTCTTGTAAAGCACAATAAATTAGTATATTCCCAACCTAATCATAACCATGAAAAAGTGGGGCACAAAATCTGAAATAGGAGGGGCTATCATATTTACTGCTATTGCTGTGGATGCTTTCTCTGACCTTAATCCATACCTGCTAATTATTAGTGCAATAACAGGATTGACATTAATTTTTTATGATTGGTATAAAAACAAGAAAAGTAAATGAAAAGTTGGCATTTAATAAGCGGTGGTTTCATAGCAACTGCGGCTTTATCGTTTTACAATAATGACTTTAAACTTTCAGTAGGTATTATTGTATACACATTAATTGCAGTAGGTTTTTATATCGCTAATAGAAATAGAAAAGAGGAATAAAGATTAAGAAATGACCAATTCAAAAAAGATTATAATCGTAGCAACTTTATTCCATCTTGCTGCTATAGTTTATGGAATAATTAGAGGGCTTTGGGATGCTGTAATTTTGGCTATCGTCTTGTTAGGAGCCTCTCTATTATATTCTTTAAATAAGGACAATAAGTCCTGATCCTTTGAAACATTCTCAACAAAAAAACCGTTACACTATAAAAGTATAACGGTAGCTCGATTAGTGGTTAGAATCCAATGCTTTTTTATAAGGTTTATCTTATTGGGTCATTCTAAACATTTTTTAACTAATTTATTTTATAATCGAAAAATCTTTTGTCTCTATCATTTCTAACTCTTTCTATTTTTAT
>Ga0066825_10000379_pt1 | contig 14453 bp, 11 predicted proteins | sample ETNtaG_6_FD_65608 | JGI IMG/M metagenome (GOLD analysis project Ga0066825, IMG submission 65608) | Marine microbial and viral communities from oxygen minimum zone, Eastern Pacific Ocean - ETNP201306SV45 | ecosystem: Environmental > Aquatic > Marine > Oceanic | place: Pacific Ocean: Eastern...
CTGTCTTCTTCTGAAAACCCGAGTGCTTTTGCTTGTTCAGGTGTGAGTTTGCTGGCACGAGAGACTCCTTCCCATAAGGAAAGGTCTGAGAAGTTATGACGGATAAGAAACAGGGTGTCGAAGGAAAGACTAAATAGAGGGCTTGTTAACACTCTCACCCAACATAAAGGATCTGTTGGGGAGCATAAGCCAACTACGAGTTGGTATAAATCTTGTACGAGTTCCAGTTGATAAAACCCAGTTGAGCGGTCGAATTGAATCGGAATTTTATAAGCATCGAAGACTCTCTTTAGAGTGGCAAACCCTTTTCTTCTACGAAATAAAACAGCAAAGTCGCTAAAAGCTGGTGAATCGGTTTCCGATTGCCTATTTTTGATCCATTTAGCTATAAAGTGGGCCTCATCTTCGAAGGATTTTGCGTCCACAAGAGGCGCAATAGAAAGGCTATTACTTCCTTTGTTGAAACCTGTAAGAGATGTATAGGGAATTGGAGATTCTGTTTCTGTTTCGAACAAGGTTTTGAACAGAGGATTCAGGTGTTGGAGAAGACCATCTTGAGTTCTGAAATTATCTGCTAAGGCAACAACGTCAGACTCTAAATCTGAATCAAATTGAGTTTGTATATGTAAAAAATTACGAGCGTCTGCCCCACGAAACCCATAGATAGATTGCTTAACGTCTCCAACAACAAATAGTTTTTTAGAGGACAATGGGTTAGCTGTTTCGCATAGTAGTTGGATGAGTTTCCATTGCTGTGGGTCCGTATCTTGAAACTCATCTACAAAGATAAAACGAATTTCTCGCTGAAGCTCTTTAAGGCAATGGGAGTCGGTAAGAACTTCTTCTGTTTTTCTCATGAGGTCGTCGTAATCTAAAACACCTCGTTGAAGCTTTAGCTTGGAGTAGGTGTGAATACAGTCATCTAATATGGCTTTAAGGTGAGTTAGTAGAGGATCTTCTTCGTTTAATGTCTCATAGAAAAGGTCCTGCTTTTCCATGGCTCTGGTTAGAATTTGTCTAAGTGCGGATGGTTTAAAACTTTCGGAGAGTCGCTTAAGGTTAGCATCATTCGAAAGAGATAATTTCTCTAGTGTTTTGTCGATGCATTGAAGCTTTAAGAAAGGTGTTTCGCTAGGTTCCAGAATACCGAATCGAGGGTCTATCCCAGCTTCTATTGGGAATCGTTTTAAAATACGGCTACAGAATCCATGTATAGTAGAAATACGTGCTTGAGAAAGGCCATTTAAAACACGCTTTTTAAACGGATCACCAGACGGAAGGTCTTGAAGCGATTCTCGGATTCGGTCTAAAAGCTCGTGTGCCGCAAGAGTAGTGAATGTGATAGCGAGAATATGTTTTGGTTCCAGATCTGGATGATGCCTCAACAGCTGTAAGTAGCGCTGAACAAAGACAAACGTTTTACCAGAACCAGCGCCTGCTTCTACAAAAATATTTCGGTCGATTTGAAGCGCTTGAGATTGAGCAGGCGTTAATTGAACACTCATCGTGAATACCTCTCTTTAAATTGGCATTGGTGTTTATAATCGCAAGTAAAACACGACGAACTTCTCGCGGTCATATGCTGAAGATGCTCGTAGTCTGTTGTGTCAAAAAGCCCTTTTTTAATAGCCGAAGACAGGGTTTTGAGGTGGACATTTAAACCTGAGTAAAACGTGTCATCAAAAATAAAAGGACGCTTCCTTCCTAATTTAAAGATCTCTTTCTTAGCATCTTCTGTACTGCATACAATCGATTTTCCAACATGTTTTTCAGAGTTTAATTGAAAAATACTAGCGCCAACTATCTCGTAGTTAGGAAACAAGGTTTTAGAGGCGAGCATATACACGCTAAGCTGAAGACTTCTGTAGAGACGCACATCTGTGGAACTAGGAAGCCCTTTCCCTGTTTTATAGTCTAAAACATAGGCTTGGTGCTGACCGTTTAAACCAAATACGGCATCTATTACCCCTTTCAAAGCAATAGGCTCTGTTAAAGCAAAGGGGTGCTCTACACCGAGGGGGTCACTTTGGTATTCCAGGTCATTTTCTATATCGATATACGCTTTCAAAAGGCCGTCTCTTTCCTCTGTGCCAAATAAAAGACCTTCTTTTACGTCCCATTGAAGCGTGTCTTGTTTGGCTGCATCAAAGTGCGCTCTAGCAATCTTTATTAGAGCGTCCAAGGAGTGTTGGTGCGTCTGTTTGGATTGCCTTAATTTGTTGTAGTCCTGGAAGATGGCATGAACGATAGCACCCCATTCATGCGCAGCCACATCACCTTGAGTAGTTTGATAGGGCTGTAGCTTCAAAATGTATTTTAGAAAGTAACGATATGGACAGATTTGATACGCGTCTAACTGAGACGCAGAGAAGGATAGTTTATCTAACGTGGAGCCAAGGGGACCAGAAGGGGAATCAAAGGAGGATGAAGAGCGAGAATACTTAAGAGATGGAGACATCACCTGCTGCTCTGTTTTAGACCTGGTGTCACCTCTGCCTAATGGTTTGTAGTCTAGTGAGCATCCAAATTCCGACGAAACCAAGTCAAAGAAGTGGGACGCAAACCCAGGTGTTTTTCTCGTGTACTTTGGATATGAAAATAATGTTTTGCCATCGGCTACCAGTTGGCAAAAAGCAAACCACTGCTTATTGGCCGATTGCCTACTTAACGACACGCGACATTTTAACTGAGCAGATTCAGGGAATAGTGGGTTGTCGGAACTCCTTTGTGGAAGCAGCGAATCTGTACACTGAGGAACTAATGGGATATGACTTCCTCGCCATTGTAATGACTCCAGAGGCGTAAAATGCACACTAGAAGTGGTGTCATAAAGTCCATCTGGGTGCCAATCTTGAAACAGATGGCGAACCAAGCCAGAAAAGGCAGAACTAGACGTATACCCAAATGAAGAGGCATGAGAAAAGACAAAGGTTTGAAGAGTATCTTCGAAAGAGGCAATAACAAAGTGGGTATCATCTAGAAATTTACTTCTGTCGGGAACAAAGCCACGTAAAAGTGCTTTAAAGTGGTGTTGCCACTGAGCTGGAGACTCACTACTTAAAACAAGTTGAAGTGCGGAAAAGAAGGAACTGAGACCTTCTAAAAAAGACGAAATATGAACCGGTATTTCGAGTTCTTTTAATGCTGGTTCCAGCGCTTCTAATTGAGAAACATAATCATCAAAATACGGACTCGTTAATCGTTGTGAAAATGTCATGATGGGGAGAGGGGATAATGGGTAAGAGGTGTCTTCTGTATGCCAGTGTTGTGCGTAAGGAGACGAAAATAAGGTGATGAGCTTTTCAGATGACAAGCCAGTTTGAATGAGGTTTAAAAGGGAAAGGGCAAAGCTAGTAAATGGATGTATTTGTCCGGACTGAGTAGTAGAGAATGGAATGTCGAATTCTCTGAAGGCGCCTGAAAAGAAATTATGAGTGGCTAATTGAGCAATCGAGCAGGTTGAAGAGGTATGGTGTTCAGACACTAACGAGGCGAGGGAGAATGCTTCTGTTTCCTGGGTATCGGATTCGTATACGGTTAAAGCGTCAGGAAGTTGCGGTTCTGAGGAGGGGACGTGGTGGACAGAAAGGTCAGGTAAGTTTGATAGCCATATTCTTGAAGAGCGAGTAAGCTCAAAGCAGGAGTAGTCTTCGTGAAAAGGAAGTAAGACACTGGCGCTAGTAGAGATAGAAAACAACGTTTCTAAAAGCGGCTTTTGATAAGGATCAACAGATAAAAAGCCATAAAAGTAGACATGCTTATCACTGCAAAATGTACGTATAGACTGAAAGTCTTTTTGTTGAATTGTCTTATACACAGAATAGCGATTTAAAGGAAATGTTTTAGATAATGCTGAGCGAAAGTCAGATAAGAAGTCTGCATATCGGTTCGCTCTATCTCGAAGGTGAGCTGGGTGAGAGCGTACATATTCTTCAAGTGAAATGTTGTGATGAAATAGTGTGTAATGAAGGTCTAGTAAACAACTAAGAAACCCATCCGTTTTTTCGGTTGGAGATCTATCGTAGGCTTTCTGAAGAATAGTATCGAGCAACACTAAAAATAAAGCACGAGAATCTTGTGAGTTTTTGCCTTCGGCTTCAAAGATAAGTTCATCTAATGACAACACTCTTGGAAGAAGCCCAGACACCTCTTTTAGGTGGTAGTACACATCGGTCTTTTGTTCAGAGGACGGTGTAATAACCACCATGCTCTGAGAGTCATGGTGAGCAGCTTGAGTAAGCGCTGTCCAAAAGGGACTAGAGTCTAGCTGAAACGCAGTTTCATGTACAAAGACTGTCCCCATAGAAGGCGACTATAGTGCAAATGGTTGTCTGATTTCGTAAGACTCAGAGTGACCTTCGTCACGAACTGGCTTGTATTGGCTACCTTTACCTACACCTAGGTCTAAAAATGCAGCGACAACAGCAAAGCCTTTCCCGTTAGAAACAGGAATTTGGCTACCTGCTTCTTCTAGAGTTGTATCTGGCGTGTAATCTGGGTGCTCAAGCGAGATAAGTTGCTTTCCATTTTCAGATACCGTGTAAATAACAGTGTGTTCTGATGTATGAACAAAATCGATATCAACTGTGACATCATCAATCACGATTTGAAATGGAATAGCAGGGAAAAAGTTACCTGATTCTGATTCTGTGTTTCCGTTTTTTACTACACGGTTATATTGTAATTCTGACATGTTTTTCTCCTTAATATCGTCTTGGGGCTGCTGGCCGAGGGTGTCCCTCACGGCGGTCTCTTAATCTGCGTCGCTCGTATAATTTACGACGTTTACGTTGAGACATTTTTTCTTTTTTGATCTTAGGACCTTTAGATCCACCTAGCTTGATCATCATGCCTGCTGAGAATAGCCACGGACGAATTTCCAAGCCCGTTTTATCATCGTCTAAATAGAGCGTTTGGATATCTGCATAAAAAGCTAAGTCTTTATCTGCATGAAAAAAGAGTCCGGTTTTCCAGCCATATAAGAATGCCGGCCTGTCGTAACCTTCCGACATGTAAGCTGTGCCAATCGTGCCTCCAAAATAAGGGCTAATACGACCATTAGGATTAAAATAGTGACTAATACCAGCAAGAACAGGAAGCATTTTAATCTGAGGATCTCCAGCTTCTCGTCCTTCTGCTACGATGTACTTCGTTTGTAAATCAATAGCGAGTCCTGAATCTGAAATAAGCAATGCACTAGCATTCGCATGGATACCATTACCAAAATGATCGTCAAAAACTGTTTGGCCAGCACCGCCACCTATGTAAAAGCGTTGAGCAGATGCCGCTTGCGCAAGCACAACAACCAAGACAAAACTAAGTAATAAACGTTTCATTATGTAGACTCGACTCCTTTAGTAACCAGAACTTTACCTGTTCTTACCATCTCTATGATACCGTATTTTTGAATCATATGAATACTGTTGTCGATAGATTCTGAGTTTCCAGTTATTTGAAAAACAACTGCGTTATCAGACAAATCTAGAGTGTTTCCATGGACATGTTGAATGACTTGTAAGATTTCAACTCGCGTTTGGTCCGTTACGGTTACTTTAAGTAGAGCCATTTCTTTTTCGATGGTGAGGTCTGGGTCATGCTCATATGCTGTAATAACATCAATAAGCTTATTACATTGCTTAATGATCTGAACAAGTGTCGCCGGGTCTCCAACGGCTGTGATAGTCATACGGGAGTACTTTCCATCAAGAGCAGGAGAAACAACGAGAGAATCGATATTATAAGCACGGCGCGCGAATACAGCGGCGATGCGGCTTAATACACCTGGCGCGTTAGCAACTTTTAAACTAATAGTATGAATAGGCTGAGTCATTAGGTGCTTCCTTTCGGTTTTTCCATTTTTTGCTTAGGTGCTTCTAGGATCATATCTTCAGCAGCGCCCCCAGCAGGAATCATTGGGAATACATTGTCTTCTTTTACAACTTCGGCATGAATAATACACGGACCGTCGTTATAAGCGAGCGCTTTCTCAATAACTTTCGATACTTCAGCAGGACGCTTAATACGGAACCCTTTTATACCATAGGCCTGACCAAGCTTTACGAAGTCCGGATTCCCTTCTAGATCTACACCGCTTAAACGGTTGTCATAGAAAAGGCCTTGCCACTGTCTTACCATACCAAGGTATTTATTATCAATAATCACAATCTTGATAGGCAACTTATGAATAGCAGCTGTAGAAAGTTCAGCTTGTGTCATTTGAAACCCACCATCACCAGAAATAGAAATAACAGTGTCTTTCGGTTGTGCAAATTGAGCACCAATCGCAGATGGCATACCAAATCCCATCGTGCCGGCACCACCAGACGAGATCCATGCGTTAGTTCTATGGTTTTTGTAGAATTGAGCCGCCCACATTTGGTGTTGGCCTACGTCCGTTGTAACAATGGCGTCACCATCCGTTTGCTTATAGAGCTCATCGATAACGTGTTGAGCTTTTAACCCGCCATGAATTTTATATTTAAGTGGATATTTCTTCTTGTTTGCTTGTGCTTCTACAACCCAAGAATCGGAATCACATTTTTCTACGTGCTTTAGGAGTTCTTTAAGTACAAGCTTCGCATCTCCCTGTACCGACACATCTGGCACGACAATTTTACCAATCTCAGCTGGGTCGGTATCAATATGAAGCTTTACTGCATTCGGACAAAACTTTTCGATTTTAGCTGGTGTAATTCTGTCATCCCAACGAGACCCGATTGAAAAGATAAGGTCGCAATCTCTAACCGCCATATTCGCGTAAGCCGTTCCGTGCATACCTAACATCCCAAGAGATAATGCGTGGTTCTCAGGGAAAACACCTTTACCTAGTAATGTAGATACAACAGGAGCATTAAGCGTTTCAGCTAATGTCTGAAGCTCGTCGTGTGCGTTTGCAATCATGCAGCCATGTCCTGCAAGGATAAGAGGTTTTTTAGATGCTTTAAGGTGCTTAGCAAGCTTTTTGATGTCGGTTACATTTCCTTGCTCTGGGTATGTATAACCAGGAATAACCATTTCCGCTTCTAAGCTAGCAGAAAACTCATGTACTTCCGTAACATCTTTTGGAAGGTCCAAAAGAACTGGGCCAGGGCGACCCGTTGTTGCGATATGGAAAGATTCTTTAACAATACGAGGAACGTCATTTGCGTTCTTAACTAAATAGCTATGCTTAACAACAGGGATTGTCATGCCGAAAACATCGGCTTCTTGGAAAGCGTCTTTTCCTAAGTTAGGTGTAATGGTTTGTCCGCATAATACAATTACCGGAACGGAATCCATCATCGATGTTAAAAGTCCTGTAATAGTATTAGTAGCGCCAGGGCCACTTGTTACTAAAGCAACACCGACTTTGCCAGAAGCACGCGCATAACCATCGGCCATATGCGTAGCACCTTGCTCATGACGCGTAAGAATAAGTTTAATTTTAGAGTCATACAGTGCGTCGAAGATAGGGATCGCCGCTCCGCCAGGATGACCAAATATATACTCTACACCATGGTTCTCAAGACATTTTATGAGAGCATGTGCAGCATTTTTAATTTTTTTAGACATTTTTAACCACCAAAACCTTTTAATGTGTCAAAGTTTTAGTATTTTTAATCGATTTTATCGGGAAGTCAAGAAAATAAAGCGAGATTTAAAGTAAAAATCTTAATTTTTGGCGGCTTCAGTTTCTTCTTTTGTTTTTATACGATCTAAGGCAGCTTTTGTGGCTTCTATATGGGGGTGTCCGGTTTCTACAACTGACTCTAAGTGAGACAAAGCTGTAGCAAAGTATGTTTTGGAAGGTTTTAGTTTCCAGATCTGTTCGAGAAAAGAACCTAATAAGAAATATATAGAGGCTGTTTTAATATGCGGTGTTTCACCAAAAGTAGCTAAGTAGGCATCTTTAGCTTTCGTATAGTGTTCGCCTGTCTTTCTATTATTACCAAGTAGGCGCCACAAAGATCCGAGTTCTTGATGACAGTCGCCAAGGGTCTCCAGGTCTGCTGCGTCTTCCTTTTCTAAGGCCAAGATAGCCAAGTCGTACTGCTCTATAGCTTTACGGTGTCGGTTTTGCTCGAGCCAGTGCTCGGCATTTTGGATATACGTTTTAGCCAAGCTCATTATTTTTTGTCTTCAAAAATAAGTTGAGCTTTTCCTTCTTGAAGTTCAAGTTGTGCGCTAAACGGTTTTCCTGCACGGCTCTTAAAGCCAGAAAGCATACCGGTTTGGCCTTCGTCTGAGAGTTGCTTAACAAGCTCTTCGGAAATTGTTTTACCTGCAATCACTTTCCAAATTGTGAATGGGCATTGTTTTTCTTTCCAGTTTGAACATGAGTAAGATTTAGACGTTACGATAATATCGCCATCTTTACATACAGGACATTTACCGATTGGATCACGATCAAAGTTAAAGCTAACTTTACCTTCTTTAAATTCTAAAGAAGCATCAAACATTTTTCCTGCTCTACTTCTGAACCCAGTAAGAAGTTTTGTTTTACCTTCTGTTAATAGTGTCTTCGCAATAGATTTTGTAATGGCTTTACCGGCAATCATTTTCCAGATAACAAAATCACAGTCATCACCTTTAGATTCTGAACAGTTAAACGCTTTAAGTGATTCATATACTTCACCCTTTTCACACTTAGGACATTTACCAATTGGCGTTTGGCCTGCCATGTTCGAGTCATCTGACTCGCTCGCGTCTTTAACTTTTGTAACAACGTTTTCAGTGAATTGTGTGATGTCGTCCATATATGTCTTCCTTTGAAATTTTCCTTGTGCCATATCGTTAAGTTTTTTCTCCCAGTCACCGGTTAGTTGAGGAGAAAGAAGTTCTTTGTCTTGTACGTTTTCAATAAGGTAAATACCTTTATCTGTAGGAGAGAGAGTGTTGTTGTCACGGTTAATGTAGCCTACATCAATAAGTCTCTCTAAAATTTGAGCACGTGTTGCCGGAGTTCCAAGCCCGCAGTCTTTCATGGCTTCGCGAAGTTCTTCGTCTTCTACTTGTTTTCCAGCAGTTTCCATAGCCGCAAGAATACTCGCCTCGTTATAAAGTGGAGGTGGCTTCGTTTGGCCTTCTTCAAGGTTGGTTTCCTTTTGAGTAACACCGTCACCTTCAGCAACGTTAGGAAGAAGCGTTTCTTTTTTCTTAGACTTTTTCTCGTTTTTTTCGTCGTCCTTCTTCTCGTCTTTTTTAGACTCGTCAGTTTGTTCTGCGCCGTATACAGCTCTCCAGCCTGGATCTTTAATCACGGTTCCAGATACCTTAAAGGTTTCACCTGCGAACTTAGAGATAATTTCAGTCGTGTTTTTCAAACATACTGGGTGGAAGGCTGCTAAGAAGCGTTTGATAACAAGATCATAAATACGTCTTTCGTCGTTGTTGAACTCTTCAACATTTGCCACTTTGTCTGTAGGGATAATGGCATGGTGATCCGTAACTTTCTTGTCGTCTACGATACGTTTTGTAATAGGGAGCTCTTTCGAGAGAATAGATTGTGAAAATGGAGCAAAGTCTGGGTTCTTTTCAAGGTTTTGGAAAAGCTGAGTTAGTTTTGGTACTAAATCTTGGCTTAAATAACGAGAAGACGTACGAGGATATGTAAGTACTTTATGTTTCTCGTACAGGTTTTGCATAGTTTTAAGTGTTCTGTCAGCAGAAAACTTAAAGCGTCTGTTTGCGTCTTTTTGAAGTTCCGTTAAATCGTATAAAAGAGGTGGGTTTTCCTTCTTTTGTTTCTCCGTTAGTTTCGTAATAGATCCTTGAGGAGAGGCTTTGACTTTATCCAGAATAGCCTCAGCTTCTTTAAGGTCTGTGAAACGATCGTCCTTCTTAAGGAACCACTTTGCTCGGAACTCACCGTTTGGATGATCAACATCAGCAAAGATTTCGTAATATGTTTGAGGAACAAAGTTAGTGTTTTCTTCAAAGCGATCCACGATCATTTTAAGTACTGGTGTTTGAACACGACCAACACTCATAACCCCATTACCTTTAGAAAGCGAGATAGAGTAAGCACGTGTAGCGTTCATTCCAATAAGCCAATCAGCTTCAGAACGACTTAATGCTGAGTCGTAGAGAGGCTGGTACTCGTCGCCTGGTTTTAGGTTGTCGAAACCTTCTTTAATTGCTTGGTCCGTTTGAGACGAAATCCAAAGTCGTTTAATAGGAGCCGTTGCTTTAGCGTGTTTATAAATAAACCTAAAAATAAGCTCACCTTCACGCCCCGCGTCCGTTGCACATACTACTTCTGCTAAATCAGACTCAGAAAGAAGTGCTTTTAGTACTTTAAATTGTTCCTTAGATCCCTTGTTCTTAATGACTTCTACTTTGAATTCTTCTGGGATAATCGGGAGGTCTTTCATAGACCAACTCTTGTATTTTTTGTCGTACGTATCTGGGTTAACTAACTGGATCAAGTGTCCAAGTGCCCATGAGATTTTGTAACCATTTCCTTCTAGGTAACCATCTTTTTTGGTATTGGCTTTAAGGACTTTGGCAATGTCGCGAGCGACACTAGGTTTCTCGGTAATAACTAGTTTCATATGGGTTACTCTAGCATAAGACATTCTCTTTTGAAATTTCTAATTTTATCCCTACGATAAGTATATATAGGGGACAAAATCACAAACACGGATAACTATGAAGAAGATTGTTGCTACCGTTTTTTTTGAGCAATTAGAACCCCTCAAAGAAGCCGCTATTTCTACGCCATTTCAGTACCTCACTACAGACCTCGACTTGAATGAAAGTTTAGCAGAAGCTGCTTCGGCGAATATATATCAGCATGATGTCGGTAAAGAAACGTTAATAGCCATAAGCAAACTGAGATACAACACAAAAATAGCCCGACTTGTAACTGGAATGCGGTTAAGCCCGAAAGTTGAGAGCGTAGACGTGGCGCCGGATTCTCCTAAGCTAGTGGCTAAAATTACGCCGAGAGGTAAAGGCATTAAAAAAGTGCCTTCTGCAATAGGATTCTCGAAGGATTTTACAAAGATGGCGGAGTCTAGAAGAGGAGTGGCTGAAGCATATAAAACGACAGCAGTTGCTGTCGCTCTAGGAATGGATAACATTCCGTTCTCTTGCCCAAAGGTTGAGGATGATGGTGGTTTTAATTTTGATGCACCCGCCATTAGCCAGACTAGTGTGTCTGGAAAGACAGCTGATGAAATTCATAGAAGCTCAGGTAGGAAAATACTAGATATTATTAATGATACAAGCACAGTGGATATCCAAAAAACACTAGTATTTCTTATGTTAATTAACGCCAACGATAATCATGGTGGGAATATCATGATTAACAATAAGCGCTTAGGGGCTGTGGATTTTGAGGACGGTTTCTTAGAGACAGGAATTGCGGTTGAAGAAGGTGATGTAGATGCCGAAGGAAATTCGAATAGATACATTACATTTGATTCGATATTAATGGCTACAAAGGCGTTTTCAGAGCCAATACATCCGGATGTTTCGGAGTGGGTTTTCGTTTGTTTGAATCGAGATTATCTTGAAGATGCTCTAAGTTCAGTTGAGATACCAGGTATAGATAACCCGTTAGAAAGCATGACGAAAGTGCAGAAGCAGGCACTGTTTGAAAGAGCACGTAATATCGTAGGTAGAACAGAAAAAGGTGAGACACTAAAACAGATTGCTACAGCGCTTTACCCTGTTTCGGTAGCCGTGATAGATGGATTAATTAACTGGTGCAATGGCGAATTGAGTAATGAAGTATATACCTTAAGAAACTTCCCAATTCAGATGCTAGTAGATCAAAAATATTTGCCTAAAGAAGACCAGGAAAGAATTAAGGCCGCCTTAAAAGGCCAAGAGGAGTCACAAAAACAGGCATGGGTATCGAGTGATGAAGATGTTGTCCCGGAGTTACGATTACCTTCCAGGGATGAAGGGGATGACGAATTAGCTGCTCTAGATCCCTCTCTTGCTAGTAGAATGATGGGCTTTGGGTTTGATAATAATACTGTAAGCGAAGAGGATGTAAGAGTTCAGCTAGATAGGGCGGCAAAGAGGACGATAATAGCGACGACACATCGAGTACCTCTTCAAGTAATTCGAGCTCTTCGAGTAGTTCTGGATCAGATACGGATTCCGACTCTGATTCGAATGACGATGCCTAGGGTATGTTAACCTTATAGCGTTATGGATTTACACCTCAATATTTCAGAAACATTTCATTCAATACAGGGAGAAGGCGTAACAGTCGGGACACCTGCAATATTTCTTCGCTTAGCAGGCTGTAATTTAACATGTGGTGGCACTACAACCGTAAATTCAAAGAAAATCGAAGAGGGCGCAACGTGGCGCTGCGATACTATCGAAATCTGGAAAAGCGGAACGCAAACCCACTTTAAAGATATTTTAATAAGCTGGGAAAAGTGTGGCTGGAATGCGGCGCTTAAGAATGGAACCCATTTGGTTATTACGGGTGGGGAGCCTCTTCTTCATGACGAACACATTGTCGATTTTTTAATGTCTCTTGAAGTAGCTATCGGGCAAAGGCCAGTAGTAGAAGTGGAAACAAACGGGACCTTAATACCGTCAGACGAGCTTGCTCACCTCGTATCGTACTGGAACGTAAGTCCAAAGCTTGCCAACTCAGGCATGAGCATAGAAAAGAGACGCTATTCAGAGGCGATTGCCTGGTTTTCAAAAAAAGAGGCATCAAGTTTTAAGTTTGTGGTGTCGTCTCCTCAAGATGTCCAAGAAGTCCTCGACACATATGTAACCCCATTCCAGATTCCTAAAGGTAAAGTTTTGATAATGCCTGGTGTAGATTCAAGAAAACAACACCTGCTAAAAGCTCACGATATTATCGAGGTCTGTAAGGGGGAGTCGTTGAGGTTTTCGCCGAGGTTACAGGTTTTATTTTGGGATAAAACCACCGGGGTTTAATTAGTTCTAGGCTCACACCTGTTTTTCTGTTTAAATGGTACGTATCTTCACCTAAGGAGAACGTATATGAAACGTTTAGTTGGTATCGCTGTTCTTACCGTTATTATGACAGCATCTTTGTCTGCAAAAGTAGACTTTAATAACAAATCTCAAAAGCAAAGCTACGCATTAGGTCATAGCGTGGGCTACAGCTTTAAAATGCAAGAAGTTCCAATTAATACAGAGAGCTTCATGTCTGGTCTAAAAGACGCTCTGTCTGGAAAAGCAGAGCTAACAGAAGCTCAAATCCAAGAAATTCTAACAGAATTCCAAAAAGAGCAAATTGCCGCTCAGCAAAAACGACTTGAAGAAGTAAAAACAAAAAACTCAGCTGAAGGTAAAGCGTATTTAGCAAAGAACAAAAAGAAAAAAGGCGTTAAGACAACAAGTTCGGGCCTTCAATACAAAGTGTTGAAAAAAGGATCAGGAAAAACACCTGGCCCTGTTGATAAAGTGAAAGTTCACTATAAAGGTACTCTTATCGATGGTACGGAATTCGATAGCTCAATCGCAAGAGGAAAGCCTGCTGAGTTCAAAGTAAATCAAGTTATTTCTGGTTGGACAGAAGCGCTACAGAAAATGAAAGTCGGCGACAAATGGGAACTCACTATTCCTGCAGTCTTAGGTTATGGTGAGCGTGGAGCGGGCCCTATTATTGGTCCAAACGCGGTCTTGATTTTCGAAGTAGAACTTTTAGACATTTTATAACAGAAAATTTAAATATAACTAAATTCAGGTTCAACTCGATAAATTTCTAGCGAAAGCTGGAGGTTGTTTGAATAATGGATGTAAGAAACGCTGTTGGGCTTAAAACAACGGGAACGGTAAGAGGGGTAAGAGACCTACGTGAATTAGCGAGCTCAAGAAAGCCGAAGCTTAGAGTGGCGGGCAATAAACTACTTGGTGAGAGAATAAGCTCGAAATTCAAGAGTGAGGCTCAAGGGAATGCGACTCATTATAAAATAGTTCCAAACCTTGATGATTGTATAACAAGTACCAGTGACGAGCTGGGTCGCCATGTTAGATCTGCCATAAAAAAAGGAAACGATGATTATTTTTCAGGCTCTCCGGTTAAAGCCTTTTTTGAGTTGGCTTTAAACGATATAAGTGAGCAAGCGCCAGGATTACAAAAGATTCTCGACACCATTTACCGAAACTTTGACGACTATAAAGAGCGCATAGCCGAGGCATAAGCGTCTAAGGAGCTTGAGCTTAGTGATAGCAGTGAAGGAGATGATGCTTCTTCTACGAAGACACTTGCATCGTCGTTTGTAGAGGGCGTCTCAAAAACTGCCATAAGAGCGGTAGAAATAAGAGCAATGCATCCTGCTACGTTAACCAAGCAGTTGAGAGACTTCATCGCGCCAAGGCAAAGAGCCTTATTTAATGAAATTTTTAGACTTAACTCTGATATTGAGACTGTCGCAAAATAGGACAAAAAGTTGAGATTTTTAAAAGGCTGGAGAAAAATGGCTAAAATAGGGTTAAAAACAAAGGTTTTATATTCAAATTTTGTA
>Ga0066825_10000380_pt1 | contig 14451 bp, 14 predicted proteins | sample ETNtaG_6_FD_65608 | JGI IMG/M metagenome (GOLD analysis project Ga0066825, IMG submission 65608) | Marine microbial and viral communities from oxygen minimum zone, Eastern Pacific Ocean - ETNP201306SV45 | ecosystem: Environmental > Aquatic > Marine > Oceanic | place: Pacific Ocean: Eastern...
TAATTATGAGTTACGGTTATAGTAAAGATTTACGCCTAAAGGCACTAAGTTATTATGATAGATGTCATTTAAAATCATTGGTTTGCGAAGTTTTTGGCATTCATCGTCAAACACTAAGTAGGTGGTTAACATTACGAGATACAGATGGCTGCAGCCTTGATATAAAACCAAGAGTAAAAAAGTCCCACAAAATAGACTCTGATAAGCTTAGATCATATATAGCTAGCCATCCAGATGCTTATTTGAGTGAGATAGCCAAAGAGTTTTCAGTTAGTGATGTGGCAATTTTATATGCATGTAGACGTTTAAAAATTACTCGTAAAAAAAACAGGATTATATCTTGAGAGAGATGAAGAAGAACGCAAAAGATTTCGAGAAGAAATTAGCAAAATTTCTCCTGAAAAGATTATATGGGTAGACGAAGCAGGCATCGACGAGATTATTTATAGACCATATGCTCGTACAGATCAAGGTAAAAGAGCCTATTCAGATATAACAGGACAACGAGTTTCTCGTACAACAATCATATCTGGTTATTGTAATGGAAAGCTAAAGTCTCCTATGAGATTTAAAGGGTATACTGATAAATATGTTGTTAATAGTTGGTGCGAACAACTTTTATCTAAAGAATTAAAAGCTGGAGATGTGGTCGTTATGGATAATGCTAAATTTCATACTTATTCTAATGCAAAAAATATTATCGCTAAACATGGGGCTAAATTAATATTTCAGCCAAAATATTCCCCTGATCTTAATAAAATTGAACCACAGTGGGCAAACTTAAAAAATGGTATCAGAAAAAACAATAATTCAAAACAAAATTTCTTTCAAAAACTCGATCAACAAATTAACAAAATGATGACTTAGATAATTAATTAGCTATAAATTCTAACAAAACCAAAAAATCCTTTTAAATTTCGATGAAATTAATATAGTGCTAAGATATTGTGCTTACTTAATAAACGGTTTAAATATCATGGCAAAAAAATCTTTCTTAGCTGCTTTAGTTTATTTCTTTTCTGCTCTCAGTGCAAATGCTACTAATAATTTTAGCACAAATGCAACATTTGCTTTATCTATTGATTTTGTAGATGCTATTACTTTGTCAGTTGATGATGTAACAATAGAAAATGCAGTCGGGGGAGACATAATTGACCAGGACGTGTCAATGATAGCCATTAAAGATAGCCAAAGATCAGCAACATGTTCTACCACCGCTCTTATTTTAACCTCATCTGGAGAGGCAAATATTACAGCTATAACAGCTTCTGTTGATAATTCATGCAGCACTTTATCATTAGATGGAACTTTGCCTGCGGATGCTGCAAATGGCAAAACATATGTTGGAACCATTACCATCACCTATTCATACGATGTTACCACCCTTACTTAAAAATTTCTTAGGGCATCTCTCCTACCTTGTGTAGCAAGCATCTTTCTGATACCCAGGGGATATAATTCATAGCATTGGTAGTGTAGTAAAAACTCGAAAACCGTAAGCCAAAGCTGTATAAGACAGATCAATCTGGTGGTATTAACCGGCTTACATAAAATAAAAGATAGCACTCTTTATTAATCTCTTGTATCATGTAATTAAGTATCAATCTATTTACTTATGGATTTTGAATGGAACTTGACTCTTCTAATAGAGACAATAGTGGTTTTTCACTAATTGAGATTAGCATAATATTGCTTATTATTGCATTATTATCTACTACGATACTGGTTGCAAAAGATTTGCAAAAAGGAGCTGAAATAAGAGCTGTAGTCAAAGAAGTAGAAAAAATTCATATGGCTCTAAATAGTTTTTATGACGCCTATAATGTCGCACCTGGAGATACAGACATCATATATCAATACTGGACATCTAAATGTTCTAGCAGTAGCTATTGTAATGGAGATGGCGATAATATCATAGAAGCTTATAAAGAGTCGCATTTAGTATGGGTGCATTTAGTATTTGCCAAATTTTATAACGGCAATTTTACTGGGTTAGGAGATGGGGATGCACAAACCCAAACTGCAGGAGTAAATGTACCAAAATCATCATTTGCAAATGGACAATATTCTATTTTACATTATCACTGGCCAGAATTTCCAGATGAACACATAATCCTTTTTGGAGCCGTAACCGCAGGAAATATTGGTTACTCATCAGTGATTGATGCAAATTCTGCTTACGAGATAGATAGCAAGTTTGACGATGGAAAACCTAGTGAAGGCATTGTATATGGTAGAAACGGCTGGAGTGATAATAGCTGGACAGCAAGTAGGTGCCTGATTGATGGAAATGAGGCGCATGTAAACAATAATGAAAATCATGATTCTGCAGTAGAATATAATATGAATCTCTCAACTAATGAATGTATTATGGGCTTTCGCTTTAGAAACCGTATAGGCCTAGATATGATCCGAACCACTACAAATTAATAATAATTACACTTTCAACCTTCTTTACTATTTAGAGTTTTTTCTTGCATAGTGATTAGAATTTTGTTACTTATGCTTTTTTATATTAACCTATTACAGCGCAGATGAGTTATGTCTAAAAAAGAGTTTTTTGGAACAGATGGAATTAGGGGAACCGCAAATAAAGGCAATATAACCCCTGATATAGTTCTAAAAATAGGTCAAGCTGCTGGAGTAAAATTTAGATCTGGTAACCATCAACATAGGGTATTAATCGGAAAAGATACTAGACTATCTGGATATATGATAGAAAACGCACTAACTGCTGGCTTGGTATCAATGGGGATGGATGTTATTTTAGCTGGTCCAGTACCAACCCCTGCAGTTGCAATGCTCACAAAATCAATGAGAGCCGATCTTGGGGTAATGATTTCAGCATCCCACAACCTATACCAAGATAATGGTATAAAGCTTTTTAGTCCGGACGGATACAAATTATCAGATAAAATTGAAGGAGAAATTGAAGATTTAATGCAGAAAGATCTGTCAAAATATCTAGTTGAACCAGATAAGATCGGAAAAGCAACGAGAATTGATGATGCAAGCGGAAGATATATTGAATATATTAAAAACACCTTTCCTAAAGGCAAAACACTTGATGGTTTAAAAATTGTGATCGATTGCGCTAATGGCGCATCATATAAAATTGGACCTACTGTATTATGGGAATTAGGAGCCGATGTAATAACATTAGGGACCACTCCTAATGGATTTAATATTAACCATAATTGCGGCTCAACTAGACCAGAATTATTATGTAAAGAAGTGGTGAAGAACAAAGCTGATATCGGAATTGCATTAGATGGCGATGCTGATAGATTAATTGTGGCAGATAATAGCGGAACTATCATAGATGGAGACCAATTATTAGCAATTATTGCAGAATATTGGAAGAAACATAAGAAGCTAAAAGGAAAAGGGATAGTTACTACCCAAATGTCTAATCTTGGATTAGAAAAACACTTAAATTCATTAAATTTAGACCTTAAAAGAACCCCTGTAGGAGATAGATATGTTTCACAATACATGAAAGACAATGGATTTAATGTAGGAGGTGAACAATCAGGACATATTATATTAACAGATTATTCTACAACAGGAGATGGCCTGATAGCAGCCCTGCAAGTTTTAGCTGTAATAACAGAATCAGATAAAAAAACGAGTAAGAGCTGTAAAGCATTTAGTGCATTACCTCAGGTTCTTAAAAATGTTAGAATCTCTCAGGAGTTTGATTTAGACGATCCAGAATTAAAGAAAGTTATAAAACTATCAGAAAAACAATTAGGCGATAGTGGTAGGATTTTTATTAGGAAATCTGGAACCGAACCATTAATTAGAATCATGGTAGAGGGAAATAAGATGTCTGAAATTAATAAAATTGCCAATCAAATTGCAAGTTATATAGGAGAAACGGAGGAAAAAAATATTATTAACAAACCAATTAATGTTATAAATAATGCCTGGAAAAGTATTAGTAATAGCTGGTTCGGATTCCGGAGGGGGAGCGGGGATTCAAGCAGATATAAAGACACTAAATAATTTTGATTGCTACGTTACTACGGCAATTACCGCGATTACAGTTCAAAATTCCGTCACCGTTAAAGATATATTTCCTGTTCCTATTAAATATATAACAGAACAAATCTTATGTATCCTTGATGATTTTAATATTGATGTGATTAAAATCGGTATGTTATATGACCTGGATACTATGTCCCACATATATGATGTGCTCACTGAAAAAGCGCCTAATGTGCCTGTTGTGTACGACCCTATTTGGCGCTCTTCTTCTGGACAAGAATTATTCAAAATTAATGATGAATCATTGGAGTTTTTGAAAACCAAATTCATTCCTAATAGCTTTATCATTACCCCAAATATACCAGAAACAGAGAAAATATGTAAAATAAATATATCCAATCTAGATGATATGGTCATTGGGGCGCAAATGCTAAAAGATATGGGAGCTAATATAGTATTGCTAAAAGGAGGACATGCAAATGGAGATATTGTGCATGACGTGCTGCTTAATGATAAATTATTAAAGATTTACGAAAGCGAGAAAATAAATACTAAAAACACCCATGGTAGTGGTTGTAGCCTGGCATCAGCAATAGCTGCAAATTTATCCTATAAAATGCCAGTTGAGAAATCCATATCTAAGGCCCGCGAATATGTGCATAACGCTATCAAAAACTCTATTAAGCCTGGCAAAGGAGACGGAACACTAAATCATTCATTTACAAAGAGTGAGATAAAAGCAGGATAATCCAGAATTAAAATATTGCTATTAGATAAAATAGCTGTTATATAGTTTTTCCCTTAATGGAAATAACTTAAATAAAGTCACAGATTATGCAAAAAGATATTCATCCTGATTACCATGAAATTACTGTCGAAATGACTGATGGAAGCAAATTTAAGACTAAGTCTACCTATGGTAAAAAAGGAGATGTATTAAAGCTAGATGTAGATCCTACGACTCACCCTGCATGGGTAGGAGGGGCTGCTATAATCAATCAGAATGTTAGCAAGGTGGTACAGTTTAAGGAAAAATTTGGTGGAATTAATTTCTCTGCTACTGCTGACGCGGAAGACTCAAAAAAAGAAGACAAAAAGTAATTTTTTGTTAGTTTGGCACCTATCTCACCATAAAGTATATATATTAACCCACTAATAGATCTTTATGTATTTATGGTATAAAGCACTCCATATTATTTCAGTAATCTCATGGATGGCAGGAATGCTATATTTGCCTCGTTTATTTGTTTATCACGCCAATTGTAAGAAAAAAAGCGAAGCATCTGAGATGCTTAAAATTATGGAGCGAAGATTATTAAAAATAATCATTAATCCTGCGATGATTTTAAGTTTTGTTTTTGGAATATTAATTATTCTCTCTGATGTTTCCTACTATATGAAGTCTGGATGGCTACACACAAAATTACTAATGGTACTTATTTTAACTGCTATTCATGTATATCTAGCTAAAACAGTAAAAGCTTTTGCTTTGGACCAAAATAACAAATCTGATAAATTTTATAGAATTCTGAATGAAGGTCCAACAATATTAATGATTATAATTGTAATATTGGTTGTCGTAAAACCTTTCTAGATTATCTATTATTCATTTGACTTATAAATAAAATAACTCTAAGGATACTTATGGATTCCCGATATCGTTAATTAATCAAGCTTCCACAATCAATTTTATATAACCAAAACAAGAACATAAGTTTATGAAAAAAACACCTGTTGAGAAAAAAACAAAACGTAGTTTTTTAAATCGCCGCAATAATAATGAAGAGTCTAACAAAGAGCTCGAAACTCAAATACCAAATCCAATAAGTCAAACTAAAGATCAAACTAACAAACAAGATGACTCAACTGCACCTACAGAGGAGTATCCAGCTCCTGACGGAAAAGTATTTGACTTTCAAGAAATCAAACAACTTCCTGCTTCTGACCTAGTTGAAATGGGAGAAAAGCTTGGTATAGAAAATGCTGACACCCTCCTAAAACAAAATCTAATGTTCATGATTCTGAAGCAAGCTGCCTTGAATGGTAACAAGATTGTAGGTGGAGGAGTGTTAGATGTTTTAAGTGATGGTTTTGGATTTTTAAGATCTTCTGAGACTAATTACTTATCTGGTCCTGATGATATATATGTTTCTCCTAGCCAGATCCGCAGATTAGGCCTTAGAACAGGAGATGAGATTGCCGGTGAAATTAGAGCCCCCAAAAGAGGTGAAAGATATTTTGCTTTACTGAAAGCGACCTCTATTAGCGGAAATAAAGTTGACGGCAAAGTTAAAAGAAAAGCTAACTTTGATAATTTAACACCTCTATACCCTGAAGAAAAATTAAATATAGAAAGCAAAAACCCAACTGAGAAGGATCAATCTACTAGAATAATAGAGCTAGTGTCTCCTATCGGTAAAGGGCAAAGAGCATTGATAGTAGCTCCTCCAAGAACAGGAAAAACTGTGTTACTACAAAATATTGCACATTCAATTAATGAAAACAACCCGGAAGTTCATTTAATCGTTTTATTAATTGACGAAAGACCGGAGGAAGTCACTGACATGATTAGATCCGTTAGAGGGGAAGTGGTAAGTTCTACTTTTGATGAACCAGCTTCAAGACATGTACAGTTAGCAGATATTATTATAGAAAAGGCTAAAAGACTGGTTGAAAATGGTAAAGATGTAGTAATTTTACTTGATTCTATTACTAGATTAGCAAGAGCGTATAATACTGTCGTACCATCTTCTGGAAAAGTATTAACCGGAGGTGTAGACTCTAACGCATTACAAAGACCTAAGAGATTCTTTGGAGCAGCAAGAAATATAGAAAATGGTGGATCCCTAACCATTATTGCTACCGCCCTGATAGATACTGGGTCACGTATGGATGAAGTTATATTTGAAGAATTTAAAGGTACTGGTAATAGTGAAATTGTATTAGACCGTAAATTATCCGATAAACGTATTTACCCAGCGATTGATATTAATAAGTCTGGTACTAGAAAAGAAGATATGCTTGTTGATAAGAACACTCTGAGCAAGATGTGGGTTCTAAGAAAAATACTTAACCCTATGAATACTATCGAATCTATGGAATTTTTAATTGGAAAGTTAAAGAATACCAAGAGCAACGATGATTTCTTCTCATCTATGAATCAATAAATAAGCAGATTTAACTTTTACTGTCCTAAATAATTGGTAGTTTAATTGTAAAAGCACTTGGATTATTGATTTCTTTTGTTATTAATATGTTCGTTATATAAATCAAGAGGGTAAAATGGTTAAAAAAAATAAGATCGCTTTAATTGGGGCTGGTAATATTGGCGGGACTTTAGCTCAATTAGTAGGATTAAAAGAATTGGGAGATTGCGTTTTATTAGATTTAACTGCAGGTAGATCTTGTGGGAAAGCCTTAGACATATCACAAAGTTCTAGTATCGAAAATTTTAATGGTTCATTTTCAGGAAGTAATGATTACAAAGATATTAAAGATGCTGATGTAGTAATAGTTACAGCCGGAATTCCGAGAAAGCCAGGTATGAGCCGTGACGATTTGCTTAATACTAACACCAACATAATAAAACAAGTTGCACAAGGGATAAAAGAAAATGCTCCTAACGCTTTTGTGATTGTGATCACAAATCCATTAGATGTAATGGTTTGGGTGATGAGAGAAGCAACGGGTTTTGACCATAATAAAGTAGTCGGTATGGCCGGCGCCCTTGATACTGCTAGATTAAAATTATTTTTAGCAGAAGCTTTAAATGTATCAGTAGAAGATATCAGCGGATTTGTGTTAGGAGGACATGGCGATAGCATGGTTCCTCTTATGAGATTTACGACCGTCAGCGGTATCTCCGTTCCAGAATTAGTCAAAATGGGCTGGATCACCCAAGAAAAAGTCGATCAAATTATTGATAGAACTAAAAATGGGGGTGCAGAAATTGTAAAACTACTTGAAACTGGTTCAGCATTTTATGCTCCAGCATCTTCTGCTATTTTAATGGCAGAATCTTATTTAAAAGATCAGAAACGAATCATTCCATGTGCATCATATTTAGATGGTGAATATGGGGTAAAAGACACATATGTTGGTGTTCCTGTAATTATCGGACAAAATGGTGTAGAGAAAGTGATTGAACTGCAGTTAGAAACAGAAGAAAATGAGTTATTTAATAGCTCAGTAGCAGCAGTACAAGAATTGATGTCTAAAGTTAAATTATAGCAAAACCCTTAGTAGTTTAAAAAGACCGATTGGAAGTTAGGCGAGCTAGACATTCCAACTGGTGTTAACTGAATTTATAAAAAATATGAGATATCTTATTATATTATTATTTCTATCTTTTCCGTCATATTCTTTTAATCTTGACGATGCTTTCGATAAGTTACAAGAAAAGCAAGAAGGAAAAGGGGTTTCTATTAATAATTTAGCTGACAGTCTCAAAACTGAAGCTAAGGGTATCGAAAATAAAATTAACGACAAAATAGCATCTTACGATAAAAAACTAAAAGATGAGATAAATAAAGTTACAACAGAGATTGATAATAAGATAAAAGAAGCAAATGAAATAAAAGAAAAGGCGCATTCAATGCTGGAGAAGGCTGAAACCATATTGAAATGGTCTAAAATATTTATCGCCATTATTACCTCTTCTGTGGTTGCAATATTGCTGCTTATATATAGAGCATTTATGAAAATAAAAGCAATTACAGGAGTAATAGAAAATGTTACTAATTATAAAGACATAGTGGAGCGGATAGAAAAACTAGAAGGTGCTAAATAAGCTTACTAAAGCATCTTTTCTTGGTGGAAGACTAACTTATGATTAATGATCCTGGGAACTACTTCACCTGCCTCGATTCTTTGTACATCCTGTCCAAAAATTTCATATCTCCAACCAGAAAGAAATCTGATATCGTCCAATTTACCTTGAATAAATTTTTCTAATTCCTCTGTTCTAGCAATATATTTTGCTGCTATATCATATTTTTTTGCAGTATATTTCAAAAATAACTTTAAAATATCACAGATTAATTCTTTATTTCCTGACAATTTTTTATGTTTAGGAATTTTTAATTCTTCGCTGTTTTTATCTACCGATAAAGATACTTCTACAAGTTTTCTAATTAGATCTTTTGATAGAGTCTTTTTTAATATTCTATCATGCAATATATCTTCTTGGCTTTGTGGTTGAAGGTTAGATAGCTGTATTAGAACTTCATCTTTCATAACAAACCTTCTTGGCCTATTGGTTCTCACCGCTATTTCTTCTCTTAATTTAGAAAAGGCTTTCAAATAATTGATAAAAAACGGCTTAATGCCCGAACCTTTAACTCTTTTCCATGACTCATCTGGATCTACATAATAATTATCAATATTATATAAATCTTGAACTTCTGCCTCAAACCAATCTACCCGTTCTTTTTCTTTTAATTTCTTCAGCAAATCATCATATATCTGGAATAGATACTTAACATCTGACATAGCATAATTAAGCTGTGATTCTTTAAGTGGACGCATCTGCCAATTAGTCAATTTACTATCCTTGCAAAGCACTTCTTTGGTAATTTGTTTAACTAATTTCGCATATGAAATACTATCTCCATATCCTAAAAAACTAGCCGCTATTTGGGTATCAAAAATCGGTTTGGGAATAAGAGAAAAATTCTTGTAAAACACATCTATATCCTGGGTACTGCTATGCATTATTTTAAGGATATTTTCATTTGATAGAATTACGAATAAAGGCTCCAATTCTAAATTCAAAGGATCAATTATATATATATTATCTCTAGTCGAAATTTGTACCAAACATAAAACAGGTACAAAAGTGGTTTCTCTAATGAACTCGCAATCGAAAGTGATTACTGTCTCCCTATTGAGCAAATTACATGTAGATTCTAAGTCTGATTGAGTATCAATATATATCATCACACTAGAAAATCGGTAAAAAATGTATCAACGCCAAGCTTTTGGAGATTTTTCTCTTCTTGTTTGTCATTGACTGTATAAACTATTGGGTCTACCCCTAATTTCTTTATTTCAAATGCTAAACCGTCTTGCACCATTTTCTTACTAAGTGATACTGCCATTAATTTATTTTTACTAATAAAATTAATGATCTCTTTTTTAGTATTATTGAGTTTATATAGCGCAAGGATAATATGATCATACCCCATATCTGACACTTTCTTATATTCTTCAAAAAAATATATTTGAGGAATAATTCTTTGTTTTAAGTCAGGGTAGAATTTATTGATATATTCTAATATCTCCACGATTTCGACATTTTTGGTATCACTTACTAAATAAATATTTTTACGTCCTGATAGCCATTTAAGAACCATATCTAAATTCATTTGGGTCAGATTATTTACCATTGAGGAATTTAAGAAGGTATTTTCTGAAATCATCCCCTTTTTGCCAAATAGCTTATCACGCGTATTATACCAATCATGCAGCAATACATATTTACCGTCATTGGTTTTAGAAATATCTATTTCAATAAATTTATATCCTAAATTATAACTTTGCTCGATTGCCTCTAACGAATTTGAATAAGTAATGTTATTTATTCCTCCACATGCATGCGCAATATATTTATTTAGCATAATGATAACCAGATCACTTATTGTCATATAATAAGCATATCAAATAATGTTATAGAAAACGAATTGATATGTTAAATAGGGAATTTTTCTTTGCCCCCTATAAGTTCAGGGTAGCTATTTTTTTTATAAATAGATAGACAAATTTTTATAAATTCATATTATGCCAAGTAACGAAATTAGCTGCGGTGATACTATTTTGTTAGAGTCTATTTAACCTTAGCTTATTTAGTACTCATAAATCACTTCCGTGATTGATTGAGTAAGTAAAAGGGGTAACCAGAGAAAGATGCTAGTATTAAAAGACTAACCAAAAATAAATTTACTATTTTAAATATGAAAAATATGAACTTAGAACTTATTCAACAAAATAATGAAAATAATTTAAACCGTAACTTTGCATTAGAAGCAATTAGAGTTACAGAATATGCGGCTCTATCATGCAGTTCGTGGATTGGTAAGGGAGACCAAAAAAATGCGGATCAAGCAGCAGTCAATGCGATGCGCAGCTCTCTTAATGCGATGGATATAGATGGAACAATCGTGATCGGTGAAGGAGAAAGAGATAAAGCTCCGATGCTATATATCGGAGAAAAAGTAGGAACTGGAAAAGGCCCTCAAATTGATATTGCTCTTGACCCATTAGAGGGAACTGGTTTATGCGCAACGGGAAGCCCTAACTCTCTTGCAGTGATTGCTTTTGCTAAAAAAGGATGTTTCCTACATGCACCAGATGTTTATATGGATAAAATTGCTGTTGGGAACGATGTTCCGGAAGGCATAATTGATATTGATGAATCGCCAAAAACTAATTTGAAAAATCTAGCTAAAATTAGAAAATGTGATGTTTCTGATTTAACAGCTGTTATTCTTGAAAGAGAAAGACATGCAGAATTAATTGCCAAGGTTAGAGAAGCTGGAGTAAGAATTAGTTTAATTACAGATGGTGATATTGCAGGAATTATTTCTACTGCCATCCCTAACCCGTCAGCAGATATTTATTTTGGTATAGGCGGTGCTCCCGAAGGAGTCCTAGCAGCTGCAGCCTTAAGAGCAACTGGAGGAATTATGCAAGGAAGGCTACTTTTTGATGATGAAACTGAGAAAGAAAGAGCCAAAAAGATGGGTATTACTGACCTGAATAAAAAATATACTACCAAAGAAATGGCATCTGGAGACGTAATGTTTGCCGCAACAGGTGTCACTGATGGTTTTATGCTAAGAGGAATTAAGCATCATAAAGGAAAGAATATAACAAATTCTATAGTAATGCGCTCAGCAACCAAAACTGTAAGAACTATAGTTACCGAACAAAGCGTTTATTAGTTCCAGCTTGAGCTGGACACTTTGGAGTGGCAGCGATGGAGGTAATAGAGATTTGGTGTGGGGCGAATTGAAGTGGTATTAAATTCGTATGAGAAACTTGAAGCTTCAAACGAGCAAAGCGGGTGCGTCAGCCTCATCCAACATATGCAACGTTCCATTTAAGCCTTCTCCTGTTGGAGCAGATTGCCGCTCCGTAAACGACACAGCAATGACGATACGTTCTCCGTAGCTAAAAAATTCTTGAACTCAATCTAAATATAAAAACTCAAGAACCAAGGTTGTTGATGGCTTGATGGAAGCTAATAAACCAGATAAATCTGGTGGTATTAACCTCAAAGAAAATAAAAATTGGTAAAAAAATATATATGATATATATTTTCAACTGTAAGTCATTGAATAATAAGGCAACAAAAATAAATTAATTAACGAAAAAATGGAATGTATGCTATAATGTTTTCAGTACCTAATAATAAGTTCTTTATAGATGCCTAAATCAGCAGTTCAAATTTTGGAAGCATACCTGGATTATCGAGTAGCTGAAATACAAAAAAAGAATCCTGTGGAGCATATTTTGGCTGCCTATAAAAGTAATGCTCCTTTTATTGTCACCTCTTCTTTAGCTGCAAATTTAAGAACACCCTCACATTGGCAGTATGATAAATCAAAATATAACCCTTCCGAAAGTGAGAAGCAGTGCAGAACTACTCATAATTTGTCAGCACATGAGTTTTTTATAATAAACAACCAGAATAATTTGCATTGGGACAGCTCACATTTAAAACCTAATGGTTCAAACCTAAGCACCACTCATCTTCATAGTGCAGGCAAAGGCCTTTCATGCGGAGCATATACATTACTTCAAATTATAAAACATAGTTTAAAATTACAAAAATTACCTAAAGTTGATAAGGCTCTAGTAGATTCTGGCCTAAAGCAAAAAATAAATACGCAAGATGTTAATCTTTTTACTGCCGAGGAGGTAAGAGGTTTTGTATCCAAAGCAATTACAGGGGGTAAAAATGATTTAATACAAAAACATAAAGTTCCAGCAGCCACATTGGATAAATCCCTTAAGAGAGTTGAGGCTAACGGAACTATGATAGAATCAGATGATATACATTATGCAGGAAAGTCATTAGGTATAAACATATTTGAGCCAAATGAGTTAATATCGAAAGTAGATAGAGGGTATTTAAACACCCAAATATTATTAAATTTATCTAAAAAAGCAGAAAAGAAGCCAGAAGTACGCCATGAGGAGGAGTGTAGTAAGCTAAACAAATTCCTAGCAAGAGAACATAATAATGATTACGATAAAGTTCTGGCTGATGCTAATGCTGTGTTACGACACGTATATTCTCTTGACTTATCTGCTCCGGAACAAAACAATACAAATAGGCCTAGACAAGCCCCTGCAGAGCGTAAGCGCCGCGCAAGGAGTACTAGTCATAATACAGACCATACTAGAGATAGGAATACAAGGAATGTTAGGTTTAATACTGATAACCATACTATTGAACCAGGGGAATATAGAGCGCGGGATGATCGAGATGATAGGAGAAATAGGCACAGGGACGATCGTCCAAGAGATACTAAAAGACAAGATCGGGATCTTGATGAATATAGTAGAATTAGAAGAAGTAGTTATACAGCTGGATCAAATAATTTTTCTCAGAGACTAGGCAATAATAGCCGGGGATACAGACAATATATAGATGATTTACTGAGTGCTGATACTCCGGCTGACCCTACTCCAAAACAGGCAACAAAAGATGATTTCTTTACTGATTACTCGCAGAAAGTGCGTAGTGGAAGTTTTAGTCATCAAGATGTTAGTAAGCTGAAAGAAAAGGGAGCAGTTAACAAAGAAATGAGAACTAAAGATAATGATTTCATTTCTCCGCTTCTTATATCTATACATAAAAAATGTCCGGTTTCATATGCAACAGCATTAATTGATGCTGGGGCAGATGTGAATGATCAATATCATGGTACTACTGCTCTTCATTTTGCTGTCAATAATCAGCAAATGGATATGATTGATATGTTACTAAATAAAGCGCCGGATCTTGTTAACACCCATGACAGTTATGGGAATACCCCTTTACATTATGCTGTTGCGGGAAGAGTGAATACCGAAATTACAAAAAAATTAATTGATAATGGCGCTAGTTTATTGGCGGCTAATAATAAAGGTAATACTCCAAAAGATTATGCCGCTAGTATGGATGATGAGAATGTAAAAAAATTATTTGATATTCCTGATAGTAAGCAGCAAGAACATTCTAAGGAAAAAGAAACAGGAAACGATAAAAACCCAACCACTCCTATGAATAGATCCCAAAAATTAACAGCGAGTACTACTGCTGCTGGAGTGTTTTTATTTGTTGCAGGGTTATTTATGATGTGGCTATTATTTAACGGACAGATCTTTTACAAAGATTTATAAATTAAATAATATGAAATTATGTCTACTAAAACATTAAGATCCCCAACAAAATATAGTTCTGAATTTAGAGCT
>Ga0066825_10000383_pt1 | contig 14407 bp, 12 predicted proteins | sample ETNtaG_6_FD_65608 | JGI IMG/M metagenome (GOLD analysis project Ga0066825, IMG submission 65608) | Marine microbial and viral communities from oxygen minimum zone, Eastern Pacific Ocean - ETNP201306SV45 | ecosystem: Environmental > Aquatic > Marine > Oceanic | place: Pacific Ocean: Eastern...
TTTCTTTGCCTTTTTCTAAAAAAATATATGCAGTTTTGTCAGGAGTAGTGCTTGCGTGATGAGCTAAAATAGAGGTTAAAATCTCGTTATTTAATAATTGGGTCATAATTTATTTCAATAATAATTACCTATATATAGAAATAACCAAAATTTATTGCTTGTAAGCCTTATAATATCGCCTATTTATCTATCTTTACTACTATTCATCAACTTTCGTAGATGATTCTTGAGTGTATAGATAAATTAATATAACTTATTTTGGTGTATTCCATAATTTTTTTATACCTCCAAAATTTGCAGCACAACTAATACTATAATTTTTAACCTGTCAAGTAGAAGTGGGCTATATATCATTGTTTTTTCAGCCTTTTGTAATTATTATTATGAAGAGTAAATTGCTCAATCTATGATATCTACAAAAACATTACTTGTTTAATAATACAACTTATGATTGTAAAGTTAAACATATATTTTGTTTGATTTTTGAATTTTATGGAATAGAACTAAAATTGAAGTAAACTTTATTTATTTTAATTGCCATGAACAAAATTCTCTTCTTTCTAGCTTTCCTTGTTTTTTCATTTTCTGCTAATGCGCAAAAAAGTTATTTTGATATGACGTTAGAGGAGCTAATGAATGTTACAATTACTACAGCCTCCAAACAAGAAGAAAAATCTTTTGAAAGTGATGCCGCAGTATATGTAATTACCAGTGAAGATATTAGAAGATCTGGAGCAACTGCTATACCAGAGGTATTAAGAATGGCTCCAGGAGTTCAGGTAGCTAGAATAGATTCTGATAAATGGGCAGTATCTATTAGAGGTTTTAATGATCGTTTTTCAGATAAATTATTAGTGTTAGTTGATGGTAGGTCAGCTTATGTACCATTATTTTCAGGTGTATATTGGAATAGTATCGATTATTTGCTCCATGATATAGACCGTATAGAAGTAATTAGAGGTTCTGGCGGCGCAGTATGGGGGGCAAATGCAGTAAATGGAGTAATTAACATTATTACTAAACACGCAAAAGACACCCAAGGAGGATATGTTTCTTTGACCCATGGTAATGTAGAAAAATTTATAGCAGAAACAAGATATGGAGGCACAACCAAAGCAGGAGATCATTATAGTATCTATGCAAAATCAGCTAGAAGGGGAGATATGAAGAATCTAGCAGACAATACTGATAGTAGCGATGATTGGGAAATGAATAGGGTTGGGTTTAAATATAATAAGAATATCAAACAGTCAGAAGATAGTTTGTCCATTCAAGGAGATATTTATGACGGAAAATCTAACCAGCTATATTATTTCCCTAAAGATGTTACGCAAGAAGTTAGTAGTGAGGCAGATATAATAGGCGGGAATATAGTTACTAAATATAATAAGGTTTTTAGTGATGATTCTAAATTAGATGTACAATTCTATATCGATTATGACAGCAGAAATATAACCTATCTTGACCGTAGTAATAGAACGATAGATATAGATATTCAGCATTATTATAGATATCACAGCCAAAATGAATTATTATATGGTTTTGAATATCGTAATGTTCACGATAATTTACGTAAAAATTCTATCGATGGGGTAGAATATTTAGTGTTCGATCCAGATAAATTAACTTTTGAGATTGCTGACTTCTTTTTTCAAAATAAAACAGAAATTTTGCCTAAAAAATTATTTTTTACTTTAGGTTCAAAATTTAGCTATAATGATTTTACTCATTTTTCAGTGCAACCAACTGCAAGATTATCCTATTTTCCAAAAGAAAATCATCATATCTGGGGGGCCATATCTAAATCAGTTAGAACTCCAACCAGATGGGAAGATGGCATGACAAGAGTAACCAGTGTCAATGGAGCGAATTTGGGCACATTAAGTGGTAATAAGCAATATGATGATGAAGAAACTGTGTCATATGAAATTGGCTATAAAGCTCAGCCTATGGATAGATTTTTATTTGATGTAACGGCATTTTATAATGATTATAAAAATTTAAGAAATTTATTATATAGTAGCTGTTCGGGTGAAATTTGCACAGACATAGATAATAGTGAAGATGGAGAGTCGTACGGAGGTGAAATTACTTCTAATCTAGATGTAAATGATCAATTAAGATTAGCTATATCATATAGCTTTATGAGATTAATTATGACAGATGGAGGTGCAGAATATGCAGAAAATAGAGTGCCCAGAAATCAGGTTAGCCTAAAATCATATTACAGTATTTCTCGTAATCTTCAGTGGGACAACATTCTGTATTTTGTTGATAATTTAACTGATACTTCTAGATCAGTAGACGTAGACGCATATACAAGATTAGATACCAGAATAGCATATTCAATTAATGATAATATGGCTGTTTCACTAGTTGGGCAAAATTTAACAGATCATTATCATCAAGAATTTGGGGCATCTTTATATTCTAAAACAAGAGAAATTGGTAGATCTATCTTTGCAAAAGTAGAGTACGAATTTTAACTAATTTTTATTAAAAAATTCATGCGTATTCTACTAATAATAATATTATTGCGCTTTTTTGTGGGCGCTTCATATGCTTGCACTGAGGAGGATGCAATAAAAATGTCCTTCATCTTTAGGTTTGTTGAATTCATCGACAGTAAATGGCCTAAAACTGATGCCCAGCAAGCGATTAAATTATGTGTTTTTGGAGATTTTGATGAAGAGACCAAAAATACTTATTTAGGTTTTGCTGGAAAAAATGTTTTAAATAAAAAATCAGCTATAATTCCAAATCCTAAAAATATTACAAATTGTAATATTCTATATTTCACAAAATACGCTAAATCATATAAAGAATTTTTACCCAGAGATGAAAGCAACATTCTAACCATAGGCGATATTCCATATTTTAACCATGAAGGCGGAATAATCGAATTTTACAATCACAGGAACAAAATCCGATTCCGAATCAACGAAGCCCAAGCCATCAAATCCCAAATCCAATTCAACGCTAAATTATTAGAAATGGGCAGTAATTAATTAAATTATTCGCCTTGGCCTAAATATTCTAAGCAATAAGGGGACGGAAACTGTTGCTGCTAATGAAGGAGAAAAACCAAATATTTGATAATCTTTAATTCTATTCATAAATGAATTTAGACATGAAATGAATAAAAATTCATATTTTTAGTTGATTTTAAATACAATATCTATTTTCTATCTAATGACCTGTAATTGGCAGGGCAAGAAGAGTGTTATAAGTTTTAATATGGGGTGATAATCTGATATATTTTGTAGGGTTAAAAAATCACATGTTGGGTCAATATAACTACTTTTCTACAGAAAAGATAATTGAAAGAAATTATGATTATAAAAAATATAATCATTTTAGCAGAATAATTTTAGTGCTAGTATTAATTGTTTTTAATAAAAATAGTTATGCTGGATCTTTTATAGATGCAGAAGAAAAACAGAAGCATGAAATTACTGAGGAGGAGTTAAAATTGGCATTTATTTATAGATTTATGAGATTTGTTAATAATCATAAAAAAATTTACCACAATCAAGATCTAATAACATTCTGCATTTCAGGTAATGTTAGCAAGACCGATCATAATCTTTATCGAGCTGCTCCCAGACAGACAGTGTACGACAAAAATGTTGAGATTAAAGTCAATCCTGAGCAATTAGATTCGTGTAATGTGATATATTATACAAATAATATGCATGATCCCCTTGACACTTCTAATATATCTGTCAAAAAGAAGGTAATCACCGTAGGTGATTCTCCAGCATTCATCAAAAAAGGGGGAATGATTAGTTTCTATAAATTAAGAGGAAATGTGAGGTTTCAAATTAGTGGTGTTAACTCCAAGAAAGGGGGAGTTTTTTTTGATGCAAAATTATTAGAATTAGGTGAAGTGCAGTGATAAATTATAATTTAAAAAAATTTAAAACAGAATTTTCAGACAGGCCCATAAAAAGCAAGTTAATGCTAATGATTATGTCAGTAAGCATAATTTGTACTATTCTCACAGTTTTATCATTTTCGATATATGGTATCATAAATATTAGAAAAGAAATGAGAGAAGAAATATCTATTACTGGAACCATTATAAGTAATAGAATTAATGCGGCCCTAATTTTTAACAATAATTCTTTAGCATTAGAAACATTAAGTGCTTTAGGTGCCAATTCCGCAATTAGAATTGCCTGCGTATTTGATTCAAAAGGATCAATCTTTGCAAAATATTCATCCGGAAAAAATAGCACTAGCTGTCCTAAACAGCTAGGTAACGGAGTGTTATTTGAAGATAAACAATTAAAACTATATAAAGAAATTACTGATGGGTTTAATAATTCCATGATTGGAACATTATATATTTCTTCAGATTTAAGTAAAATTTCGAATTTTATTACTAAACAGGCAATTATTGCCTTATCAATAATAATTTTTGTAATGGCGGTTGGATATTTTTTAGCAATAAAATTACAAAATATTATTTCAGAACCAATTAAGTATCTAGTTACGGGTAATAAAAAAATAGGAACATTATTGCCAGAAGAATCTAGCTATTTTAAAAGCGGAAACGAAATAGCTAAGCTCGAATCATTATTTAATGCTATGTATATGAGGATGCAATATTTGGAGCATTCTGAGCATAAAAAGAATATGCAATTAGAAAGTATGATTAAAAATTCTGAATCTACTTTCTCGTATTTAAATAATGAATTAAAACAGCCATTAGAATCAACCATGGCATTTGGAGACATAATTAATACAAGGTCTATTGGAAAAATAGATGACGAATATATCTCATATTTTAACGATGTGTATCTTTCAGTATATTATTATTACGGCATAATGAATGATACGATGACCTTCTTCCAAAGGCATGTCGGTGAATCAAACAAAAAGTCGGTGCCTGATTTGGATATCTTGCATCTTTTAGAAAGGATCATGAAAAATATCAGCGGTCACCAGCCTGAATATCTAGATGAATTCAATTTTAGATATAATGTAATGGGTAGCACTGAATTGCCGAAAATATTGGTAGATAGATTTGTTATTAAAGAGATTATTCTAAATGCAATTTTTGTTTATACTAAATATTTATCATTTTTAGATATTAACCATTTAGAATTACGCCTAAATGCAAAAGTTGATGATCCTGATTCTAATGATAGAAAATTCAGATTAGAAATAATGTGTAAGGAGATGGAAAACCATAATATTGCAAATGTATTAGAGAATCATCGTGACTATCAAAATGATGTTCATTTGATACGCGCTAAGTTGCAATTCTTAAAATATCTAGCATCATATAACGGAGCTTATCTAGATTTTGGTGATGATATGAGATATATGTTTAAAATGGTATTGATTCTTCCTTATGACCAAGTAGTGGTTGCGGGAGATAGCGATCTTGATGACACTCTATTCAACGAAATGCAGAAATTCAGCCAAATTGGTAAATATTCTTAATTTATTTTAAGATTGCGTTTGAGCTTCCTTTCAGTGGTAGGGGAGAACGCGTATCAATCACGAGCCAAAGGCGCGGTGATATCATGTAACCAAGGGTGGTGCTACATTAGGCGCTGTATATGAAACACATCAATTATTCAGAATGTTATCTACATCCTTAATATCTTTTCCTTTTAAAGAGTCGGTTATATTAGAGACTTTTTCTATGCATAAATCATTTATATATTGTTTTAATGATTTTTGTAATTCATCTAATTCTTTTAGTTTGTCATTATGTAAATAATCTTTCGCATTATTCATGGAGTCTTTACATAGTAGGATGATTTGCTTCTTTGTTTCATTACTTAAATTGAAGCTCTTATCATCTTTCATTTTGCTTATCACATCTATAAATTGCTCAATATCTGTGTAATTTTTATTGAGCATTCTTTTTAGCATATCGGATTTAGCATTGTTATAACTATCATACAGCATCTTCTGCATTTCATCGGTAGTAAGGCCATAAGATGGTTTTACCTGAACTTCTTGTGTGATTTTGGTTGTTTGTTCGGTTGCTGTAACTGTTAGAATTCCGTCAGTATCGATATTAAAGTTAATTTTAATTCTTGCCTGCCCTGCTGGTAATGGAGGGATATTACGTAACTCGAAAAATGCTAAAGAACGGTTCTGTGAGGCTAGCTCCCTCTCTCCTTGCACAATATGAATCTTAAAACCCGTTTGATTATCTTTATATGTAGTAAATTCCTGTGCAACCGAAATTGGAAGGGTGCTATTTCTAGGAATAATTTTTTCTACCACTTCTCCCATGGTTTCTATACCAAGAGAAAGAGGTATAATATCTAATAATAAGTTTCCTCCCCCAGAAGTTAAATTTTCTGCTTGAATAGCGGCTCCAATCGCAACTACTGTGTCAGGATTTACTGTATCAAGAGGGGCTTTTCCTAAATGGCTTTCTAAAAGCGTTTTTAGGTAAGGGATTTTAGTTGAACCACCTACCAAAATTATCTCTGCTATCTCGGATGTAGATATGTTTGCATCCTTAATAGTTTGATCAAAGATATTTATAGTTTTATCTATAATTGGTTTAATGATCTTCTCAAATTCAGAAATATTAAGACTAATTTCGTAGTTAGAGTTATTGATCGAAATGGTACTACTATATTCCTTGTTGTGACTGCATAAATATTCTTTTGCAGATTTTGCAATCTCTAGCAAATATTTGTTTTCGTAAGGAGAGTTTGTTGCAATACGATATGATGCTTTTAAATAATCACTAATAGCTATATCAATATCGTCTCCTCCTAATATATTGTCTCCTTTAGTTGCAACAGTTTGAAAAATTCCTTTAGTCATTTTGAGTATTGAAACATCGAAAGTCCCACCCCCAAAATCATATATAGCGTAATACCCTTCTGTTTTATTATCTAAACCATAGCTAAGAGCTGCAGCAGTTGGCTCATTTAATAAACGTAATACTTCTAATCCAGCCAGTTGGGCTGCGTCTTTAGTTGCTTGCCTGCTTGCATCATCAAAATATGCAGGAACTGTAATTACCGCTTTATCAATTTTTTGTTCTAGAAGTTTTTCTGCCCTGCGCTTAAGAGTTTTTAATATCTCAGCTTGCGCTTCAACAGGGGTGATTTTTATATTTCCTGCACTTAACTCGATTATCCTATTTGAATCGCCAGTTTCTGCATAGCTATATTGATAATTTTTTAAATTTTCATCAAGATCATTAAGAGATTTTCCCATTAATCTCTTAATAGAGCGAAGAGTTGTGATATTTGTACTATCGCTTTCTCCAACGGTAATCATTCCCTCATCGCTAACATTTATTAGTGATTTGATTTCAGGTGGTTGATCTTTTTCATGAAGTATTTTTGGCTCTTGATTGATAGAATATGCAACAAGAGAATTTGTGGTTCCAAGATCAATGCCGATCGCATAACCATTATTATCATCTTTTTCAGTTTTATTGTCTTCGATATTGATTAATTGCATATCTATTCTTTAATGGTGTTGATTTAATTTTTCTAGAAAATGGAGTCTAATTGTATTATGGGCTGCTTTCAAATATTCTTTTTTATCAAATAAATTATCTAATTCTTCACAAATTTGATTTTTCTGTTCCCTAATTTCTTGCCATATAATATTGGAATTATCTTCATTATCAGAGATTTTCGTTTGAAGTTCAAATATTTCATCTAGGAGCTCCATTTCGGGCTTAACCGCATCCGCATCATCACTATTTACTTTAATATTATTTAGTTTGAGTAAATATTCACTACGCTTTAAGGGAGATTTAATAATATTGTATGCTTCATTTAATAAGAGAGTGTGTTTAAACGCAAAATTTTTTTCTATCTCACTCTTTTGAATAAATAAATCAGGATGCAGCAATCTTTGTAATGCAAAATATTTTGATTCAAGGGCTGATTTATCCACAGAATATGTTTTATCTACCCCTAATCTAGTAAAGTGGTCTCCTTGCATAGGGGGTTGTACGAATTTGCAGCTCCTACAAAAAAGGCTATTAGGTTCATTTAACTCGCCGCAATTGTAACATTGAAAATTATTTTGAGACATTGGCAATTATATTATTTAAACATAGAAAGATTCGCCGCAGCCACATTTTCCTGTTTCGTTAGGATTGTTGAAAACAAAGCCTGATTCGATAACAGCGCCTGATTTTGCCTTTTTTTCAACAAAATCCATTACGGTATTAAATAAAAATAATGAAATTTTAGGGTCGATGAAAACATTTACTACTTCATGATTAACCAATTCATCAAATTCTGTAACATTTGATTTTGATGCATATTCGATATTATATGCCATTCCTGAGCATCCTCTGGTTTTTATTCCTACCTTAATACCAAAAACTTCTTCATCTTTTTGGGAAAGGTTATTTTGAATAGCCTTAATCGCATTATCTGTAATTTGAAGATAGTCTACTCTTTTATTTGCAAAATCCATTATCAAATCTCTATTTCTGTAAGCCGGTTAATACCACCAGATTTGTCTGGTTTTGTTGCTCTCTATCAACCTTGGTTAGTAGTTTTTAAGTTGCAATTAGCAGAAGCGATATTAATTTTGCTTCTTTTTATAATCACTAATTGCTGCCTTAATCGCATCTTCTGCAAGTACCGAACAGTGAATTTTTACAGGAGGCAATGAGAGCTCTTCTACAATATCTGTATTCTTTATCTGCTCTGCCTCATCTAATGATTTTCCCGTAAGCTTCTCTGTTACCAAGGAACTAGATGCAATAGCTGATCCGCATCCAAAAGTTTTAAATTTAGCTTCCTTAATTTTGTTCGTTTCAGGATCAACTTCTATTTGTAATTTCATCACATCCCCGCATGCAGGTGCTCCAACTACTCCTGTACCCACAGTGTCTCTTTGCTTATCTAAAGACCCAACGTTTCTTGGGTTGTTGTAATGATCTAGTAATTCTTTACTATATGCCATATCTAATACCGTTATTTATTAATAATACCATATTTCCGTATCCCAGGACAGTAAAACCTCAATGCCCTTGCCATTTAACAGAATTGAGATCAACCCCTTCTTGGGCCATCTCCCATAAAGGACTTAAGTCTCTTAATTTTGTTACAGCCTTTTTTATCGTATCTATTGCATATTCTATTTCGTCTTCTGTAGTAAATCGTCCAATTCCAAATCTAATAGAAGTATGTGCTAATTCATCACCTACACCAATAGCATGCAATACATAAGAAGGTTCAAGCGAAGCAGAAGTACAGGCAGATCCAGAAGATACTGCAAGATCTTGTATAGCCATAATTAATGATTCTCCCTCTATATATGCAAAGCTTAAATTAAGATTTCCATAAATACGTTTGTTCTGATCTCCGTTTAGATATACCTCTGGAATATCTTTAGTAATACCATCGTATAATTTTTTAGTCAGGCAAGAAATATATTCCTTATCTTTATCCATTTCTTGCGCCGCAATTTTTGCAGCTTCTCCTAAGCCCACTATCAGAGGTGTTGCCAAAGTTCCAGAACGTAAACCTCTTTCTTGTCCGCCTCCATTAATTAAAGCATGAAGTCTTACCCTTGGGCGTCGTCTTACATATAATGCGCCAACCCCCTTAGGGCCATATATTTTATGACCAGAGATGCTCATTAGGTCTATATTCATTTCTTCTACATCGAGCTTAATTTTACCAAATGCTTGAGCGCAATCTGTGTGAAAATAAACATTATGTTTTCTGCAAATTTCTCCTATTTCCTTAAGTGGCTGAATTACCCCTATCTCGTTATTTATCCCCATAACTGATACTATACAGGTTTTTTCAGTAATTGATTTTTCAAGGGTCCCTAAATCAATAATACCATTCTCATCTACCGGCAGATATGTGACTTCAAAACCATCATTTTCAAGATGTCTACATGAATCAAGAATGCATTTATGCTCTGTACTAACGGTAATGATATGGTTCTTTTGCGCTTTATTAAAATTTGCAATTCCTTTTATTGCTAAATTATTTGACTCAGTAGCGCCAGAAGTAAAAATAATTTCTTTGGGAGATGCGTTTATAAGAGATGCAACTTCTTCTCTTGCGCACTCTATTGCTTCTTCAGCGGTCCAACCAAAAGCGTGGCTGCGTGAATGAGGGTTTCCAAATTTTTCTAGGAAATATGGTTTCATCGCTTCAAAAACCCTAGGATCCATTGGTGTTGTGGCCTGGTAATCGAGGTATATTGGAGTTTGTATTTTGTTTTTCATATTAAAATTAAATTATATGTTAGTTGCTAAAGAGTTTTCGCGGCAAACATCGGCAACGCTAATATTAGATAAATATGCAATAACGTGATTTTCTAACCCTTTCCATAAATTATGGGTTTGGCATTTTTCATTTTTATTGCATTTCACATGATCATTACATTTGGTAAATTTAATCGGCTCTTCTACAGCTCTTATTATATCAGAGATATTAATTTGTTCTGGTACATCGCTTAGCATATATCCTCCACCCGGTCCCTTAACTGAGTTTACAATACCTGCCTTTTTTAATTTATTAAAAATTTGTTCCAGATAGCTAACAGATATATTTTGCTTTTCGGAGATATCAGATATAGTTCTAGGGCTAACATTACAGTCTTTATTATTTTGCGCTAAATCTATTATTGCCGATACAGCATACCGTCCTTTAGTAGTTAATAACATTTATAAGTTAGTATTTATTTATATATTTTGGTAACTATTAGCTTTAGCCGCACTAAATTTGGCTGAAAACCCTGCCCACTATATCGTTGACATTGCTTTTTATAAAGTTACTATTGGTGCATAATATAAAAACCTAGTAATTTAGTCAACTATTTAATTATGCCAGAAGTAATTTTTAATGGGCCAGCAGGAAGATTAGAAGGGAGATATTTTCATAACAATGCCCCTAAATCACCGGTAGCTTTAGTATTGCACCCACATCCTATGCATGGTGGGACAATGAATAATAAGGTGTCTTACAATATTTTTAAAACATTTGTTGATAATGGATTCTCAGTATTAAGATTCAATTTTAGAGGTGTTGGGAAGTCTCAAGGAAAATATGATGATGGAATAGGGGAGTTAACCGATGCGACAATCGCAATGGACTGGCTTCAGGCGCAGAATCCAAATGCTAGTATTTACTGGGTAGGAGGTTTTTCATTTGGGTCTTGGATTGCTATGCAGTTATTAATGCGTAGACCTGAGATAATGGGGTTCATTTCTGTTTCTCCTCCAGCAAATAACTATGATTTTTCATTTTTATCACCATGTGCAGTTTCAGGCTTAATTGTACAAGGAGCAGAAGATACCATAGTTCCAGAAGAATATCCTGCAAAATTAGCTGAAAAATTATCTGCACAAAAAAATATCGAAATTGATTATAGTGTTATTGAAGGAGCAGACCATTTCTTCCGTGATAAAATAGATAATCTGTCAGAAATTTTACATGAATATGTAGACAGAAGAATCGCAGTAGATAAAGATATAGTTAGCAAAAGAAGAGTAGGAAAAAGACGCAGAAAATCCAGAAAATCTAAGCTTACAATCGAAGCTCAAGAATAAGGCTGATTTCCGTACAAATTGTATTTGCGCGCTAATAAAGTTGCGTCCCTTGTGCTTTCCTTATATGTGCCTGTAAGGTGGTGCCGTCAGCGGAAGTCGAATCCGCGACCTCTTCATTACCAATGGGAATATTTTTATATACAAAAACCCTGTAAAACCATACACAGCAAGGCATTTTAAATAATTGTTAAGTTAAAATCAGGTGTTTAAGCTCAATAAAAATAACATCAAAACAACTACAATAATCATCAATTGTGTATATCTTATATAAACAAATTGTTTTTATAGTAGAATATTGTACAAGATGAACTAGTGGCTTATGAATAGATTTTATATTGTGTTTCGCAATAACGTATTAACAATGTCCTTAATATATTCTAGCTTTCAATAATTACTTTGTAATTAACAATAGCTAGTTGACACCGCATAGGAGTATTCGTAAGCCAACAACAATGTAATTAACTCTATGACTATTCTTGCTGATTTAAAGAATTGTAAAACAAAAGAAGATTTCACACAGATAATAAACTCTATAAACAAGAGAGGAATACGTTTTACGACTAGCGGAATTAGCAGTATTTTTTGGAGGAACGGGAAACCAATACGAAATAACTACACAACATTTATTATCAAAAAAAAATCAGGTGGAGAAAGAAAAATAAATGCACCCATTAAATCATTAAAAATACTTCAAAAACGTCTTGCTGACATCCTCAGTGAATGTTTTGCAGAAATTACTAAAAATAAGAGACCTCTATCCCATGGATTTAGAAAACACTCTTTAAAAGAAGGTAAAGGTAAAAAAATCATCTATGGCATTTATTCAAATGCAAACATTCATAAAGGCAAAAGATATGTCCTCAATATTGACTTAAAGGACTTTTTTCCTTCTTTTAATTTTGGAAGAGTTCGTGGTTTTTTTATAAAAAGCAAAGATTTTGAACTTGATGCTAAAATAGCCACTCTTATAGCCCAAATAGCTTGTTACAATAACGAGTTACCACAGGGAAGCCCATGCTCTCCTATCATTACTAACCTCATTTCTCATATACTTGATATTCACCTTGTGAGCCTAGCAAAAGAATACCGCTGTAACTATTCTCGCTATGCTGATGATATAACTTTTTCAACAAATTTAAAGGCGTTTCCAGATGAGCTTGCAACTGAAAAAGATGGAAAATGGAGAGTTGGAAAAAAGCTAAGCAATATCATTAAAAACTCTAATTTTTCTCTCAATGAGTCTAAAATAAGATTGCAATATAAACCATCTCGCCAAATAGTTACTGGGCTAGTAGTAAATAGAAAAGTCAATATCAGAAGAGAATATTTGAAATATGCAAGAGCAATGTGTCATTCTCTATTTGTTAATGGATGCTTTACCTTACCAGAAAAAAAAGAAACAGGAAATATAAAACAGTTAGACGGGATTCTTGCTCATATTTATAATATCAAAAATATGAATATGTCCGATCAAGAAAAAAAGGAATTACAAATTAAAAAAGAAAAAGCACAAAAGAATAAGGATAGAGTTCAATTAGATAGCTTTTCTGAGCTATATTCAAATTTTTTATTTTATAAATTTTTTATTTCTTTTGATTCTCCGCTAATAATGACAGAGGGAAAAACAGATATTATATACCTTAAATCTGCTCTAAAACAACTTGCTAAAAACAAAAAAAATATAGTGGATAATAGAAAAACTAAAACAAGGTTTAATCTATCTCAAAAGGTATCTTTTTTTCGTAACACAAGTCGGGTTAGGGAAGTAATGAGAATTTATGAAGGAGCAAATCCTCTTAAAAATTTTATACAATTTTACAAGAAAAGGACGAATTTCTGCATAGACATAATTCGCACAAATCCTGTTATTATTATAGTTGATAATGATAAAGAAGGAAAAATAATAAAAAATTTTATAACGGGTGATAACATCTTACCATCCATCACTTTAAATAATACTGATATAAAAGACATAGCAAAATCAGCTTTGAAAGAAAAAACTTGGAAGCAAATACTAGGTTCTCGCGATTGTTTGGAAAATTTTTTAAAAAAATTATGTAACAAAAATGATGTATTAAAAATAAAGAAGCAAAAAGTTACTCAAAATGAAAGTGGTAATATTTTATATTATAAAGATAACGCTTACACACAAATTAATGATCAAGATTTTCAAGATATAGTTAAGAATTGGGAATCTGGTACTAGCAACGGAAAATCTATATTTCATGATAGTTACAAAAAAATAAAAGAATCTCTCTATTACGTATTCGATAACCTCTATGTAATCATTCTACCCAATACTAAAAAAAATATACAAAATTGTACAATAGAAGACTTTTTTTATCAGAAAACGCTACAAGAAAAATATCAGGGAAAATGTTTTTCAAAAGATAATGAACATGACACAAAAAAACATTATGGTAAAAATACCTTTGCAACCAAAATAGTTGCTAGAAAACAAAGGGATATTGATTTTCAGGAATTTAAGGATATACTTGAATTAATTGACGAATCAATAAAAGATTTTGAAGATAGAAAGGAAAAAATGAGTAAAGAGCAAACTGTTAAAACCAATTAATACCCACCCCTAAAAGGTCTTTCTTCCATTTGCTCTTGCTGAAAACATTTGCTATCAAACATTGAAATACAAGAAATAGGAAAAATATTTGTTCTGGTTAATATTGCATTTCCTACATACAGGATTAGCACAATAATTAATGGCATAAATGGATGTTTTTTTAGCCAATTAAAAATCTGATGTGGCTATTATTTAACGGACAGATCTTTTACAAAGATTTATAAATTAAATAATATGAAATTATGTCTACTAAAACATTAAGATCCCCAACAAAATATAGTTCTGAATTTAGAGCT
>Ga0066825_10000385_pt1 | contig 14398 bp, 15 predicted proteins | sample ETNtaG_6_FD_65608 | JGI IMG/M metagenome (GOLD analysis project Ga0066825, IMG submission 65608) | Marine microbial and viral communities from oxygen minimum zone, Eastern Pacific Ocean - ETNP201306SV45 | ecosystem: Environmental > Aquatic > Marine > Oceanic | place: Pacific Ocean: Eastern...
ATGAACTGAATGCCGGTCTCCTGGTACAAAGTCTCCCACGGCAGGGTGTCCAGCGTCCGGTCAATGCCGCGTTGGTTGCGGCTGTCGCGATAACAGAAGGTCGGCTCCATCACCGCGCCGGTTTCATCGAGCAGAAAATAATCAAGCCCCCACGCATCCACGCTGATACTGGAAATGGGTAGGCCGCGTTGGCCAGCGAGCGCGAGGCCGGTCTGCAGCTCGGCAAACAAAGCTTCAACATTCCAGTGCCGGCCGACGGCATCCTCGATGGGCACATTCGGGAACCGATGCAGTTCTTCCAGCGAAAGCCGGTTATCCTCCAGCGAACCCAGCATCAGTCGGCCGCTTTCGGCCCCGAGGTCACACGCGAGATAATGCATGCGCGGATTGAACCGCCAAGACACGAAGACGCCAAGATAAACTCACATGGTTGGGCGTGAGAATAAAGCGAGATTGCCTTGCGCCGTGCTTTGCGTGTAGGCCATCGGCATGTCGAAGACGGCGTTTTTGTATGCGGGCCAAGGAGCGCAGGTTGTGGGCATGGGCAAGGATTTGGCCGAGGCCTATCCGGAAGCCCGCGCGCTGTTCGACCGCGCCAACGACGCATTGGGCTATGATCTCACGCAGATTTGTTTTGAAGGCCCGGAAGCGGAGCTGACCAAAACTGAAAACGCGCAGCCGGGAATTTTCCTAGTCAGTTGGGTCGCCCAAGAGCTTCTCAAGTCACAAGCAACAACTCTCAAATCTGACGCAACCGCCGGCCTGTCCTTGGGCGAATTCACCGCCTTGACCGCCGCGGGTGTGATGTCCTTTGAGGACGGCCTGAATGTGGTGCGCCAGCGCGGGCGTTTCATGCAGGAAGCCTGCGAAGCGACCGAAGGCGGTATGGCGGCAATCATTGGACTGGACGAAGCAGCGACCCGCGAGGTGTGTGCGGAGGCTGAAGTGGAGTTGGCGAATTTAAATTGTCCGGGCCAACTGGTCATTTCCGGCGCCTGCGCGAGCATCGAGAAGGCCTGCGAATTGGCCAAGGAACACGGCGCCAAGCGCGCGCTGCCTTTGCCGGTGGCCGGCGCCTATCACTCACGCCTAATGGAAAGCGCCTGCCCGAAACTCGAGGCGGCCCTGCGCGAGGTGGAGTTGAATTTGCCTGGCGTGCCGGTGATTTCCAATGTCACCGCTCAACCGCACGCAACTGCCGGCGAGATTCTCAATCGCCTCGTGGAACAGGTCACCTCTTCCGTGCAATGGGAGTCGTCCATCCGTTATCTAATTGACGACGGCGTCACGCGCTTCATTGAGCTTGGCCCGGGCAACGCCCTCACCGGTTTCATGCGTCGTATCGATCGCAGTTTGGAAGTGCACAATGTATCCGACGTGCCGAGCTTGGAAAAAACGGTTGCGGCATTGAGCGATTAACCCTACTCACCACCCACAAGTCACGATTCACAAACTATGTCTCTGGAAAACTTAACCGCAGTAGTCACCGGCGCGGGCCGGGGCATTGGGCGCGCCATTGCGCTGAAACTGGCCGAGGCCGGCGCCAACGTGGTGTGTCTCTCGCGCACCGAAGCCAACTCACAAAAGGTGGCGGACGAGATCACGGCGCTCGGTCGGCAAAGCTGGGCGGTGGCGGTGGATGTCGGCGACACCGCGGCTGTGGAAGTAGCGGTGGCCAAGATTCTGGAGGACACCGGCGGCATTAACATTCTCGTCAACAACGCCGGCGTCACGCGCGACGGCCTATTGATGCGCATGAGCGAGGCGGATTGGGATGCCGTGCTGGATACCAACCTGAAATCGGTCTTCACGCTCACCAAGGCCTTTGCCCGGCCGATGCGCAAGGCGGATAACGCGCGCATCATCAACATTTCGTCGGTCGTCGGCCTAATGGGCAACGCCGGGCAGGCCAACTACGCGGCGAGCAAGGCCGGATTGATCGGGTTCACCAAAAGCTGCGCCAAGGAATTTGCCGCCAGCGGCATCACCGTTAACGCAATCGCGCCTGGATTCATTGCCACGGATATGACCGATGAACTGAGCGACAAGGTTAAGGAGGCTATTAAGGCGAACATCCCCATGCGTAAATTCGGCGAGGTGGACGATATTGCCGAAGCCGTCGCCTATCTTGCCGGACCCGGCGCCCGCTACGTGACCGGTCAGGTGCTGACCGTGGACGGTGGTATGGTGATGTAATGACTTTTTACTCCGAAAAGCACTGCGGATTTGTGAATAAAAAAACCCGACTCAGGGCTTGACGCTCGGCGAGAATTGGCTGACAAGCAACGCACATTTTTGAAGGAGCAATATGTCTGACGAAACAAGTACAGAAGATCGGATCAAGAAGATTGTGGTGGACCAACTGGGCGTGAAACCGGACCAGGTCACACCGGAAGCGAAATTCATTGAGGACCTCGGAGCCGATTCATTGGACACCGTGGAACTGGTGATGGCCCTCGAGGAGGAGTTCGGCAACGAAATCCCAGATGAGGAAGCCGAGAAACTGGTCACCGTCGGCCACGTGGTTAGCTATATCGAAGACAACGGTTAAACCGGCCCTTTCTTTTCGGGCAGCTGGCCAACTGGTTCGGCTGCCCATTTTTTATGTCAAACACTGCGGACATACGGGTGGTCGTCACCGGAATGGGAGTGGCCTCCTCGCTGGGATGCGAGGTGGAATCCTTCTGGCAAAACGTCATCAACGGCGAATGCGGCATTGACCGCGTGACCTCATTTGATGTCAGCGAGTTCGCGTGCAAAATCGCTGCGGAGATCAAGGACTTCGATCCCACTCCGGCCTTTCCAAACGCTAAAGAAGTGCGCCGTGCCGACCGTTTCACGCAGTTGGGAATCTACGCCGCCTGGAAGGCGCTGCAAGATTGCAGCATGAATTTGGACGATCTTGACCGCGATCAAATCGGCTGCTTTATCGGCAGCGGCATTGGCGGTCTGGGTACGCAGGAGGCGCAGCACAGCGTTCTTACTGGACGCGGCCCGGGGAAGATGTCGCCCTTCACCATTCCCATGCTCATCCTGAACATGGCTTCGGGTGTGTTCTCAATTTACAACGGTCTTCGCGGACCGAATGTCGCCACCTGTAGTGCCTGTGCCACTAGCACCCATGCGCTTGGGGAAGCTTGGCGCACGATCAAGATGGGCGATGCCAAGGCGATCTTTGCTGGGGGCGCTGAAGCCGCCGTCGTGCCGATGGGTATGGGTGGGTTTGCCGCCATGAAAGCCATGAGCACGCGCAACGATGATCCCAAGCATGCCTCGCGGCCGTTTGACAAGGATCGTGACGGCTTTGTGATGGGCGAAGGGGCGGGCGTCCTCGTGTTGGAGGAGATGGACCACGCGATCATGCGCGGTGCCAAGATTTACTGTGAGATCGTCGGCTACGGCAACACGGCGGACGCTAACCACCTCACCGCGCCGGATCCCGAAGGCAAAGGCGCGGCGCGCTGTATGCAAATGGCTCTGCGCAGCGGCGGTCTGGATGCGGACAATATCGATTACATCAACGCCCACGGCACAAGCACGCCTCAAGGCGATATATGCGAGACCAAGGCCGTTCGGTCTGTGTTCAAGGAACACGCCGACAAACTGGCCGTGAGTTCGACCAAAGGTGCCACCGGACACATGCTCGGCGCTGCCGGCGGCGTGGAAATGGTGCTGACGGCGAAGGCTCTGCAAACGGGCATTTTGCCGCCCACCATCAACATTGAGAATCAGGATCCGGAGTGCGATCTCGATTACGTGGCTAACACCGCTCGCGAGGTGGAGATCAATGCCGCCCTCAGTAACTCCTTCGGATTTGGCGGTCACAACGCCACCATTGCCGCGACCAAGTTTCACGGCTACGCTGCCCGGGTGGACTAATCGTGCGGCCGGCGCCTCGCCGGTCTGCCAACGCTAACCGCCACGGAGCTGCAGGCAAAGACCCGGCAGCATTTGGAGCCATGAACTTCCTAAACTTCATCGAACGGAAACGGGATGGCCACGAATTATCCGCTGATGAAGTGGCCGAGTTGGTGAAGCACTTCACAGCCGACGCAATCCCTGATTACCAAATGGCTGCGTTCCTCATGGCGGTCAACTGCCGAGGCATGAGTATGGCCGAGACGCGCGCCCTTACACTGGCCATGCGAGATAGCGGCACAGTGCTGGAGTTTCCCAAGGATGATCGGCCGATCGTCGATAAACATTCGACCGGTGGCGTGGGCGATAAGGTTTCGCTGGTGCTGGCGCCTTTGCTGGCGTGTCTGGGTTTCCGAGTGCCGATGATCTCCGGCCGCGGGTTGGGTATCACCGGCGGTACACTCGATAAACTCGAAAGTATTCCCGGCTTTGATACTCAACGAACCGCCGCGCAATTGATCGACCAAGTACAGTCGATCGGGGTGGCTTTGGGTGGGCAGACCGAAGAGATCGCACCGGCCGATCGCCGACTGTACGCATTGCGGGATGTTACCGGCACCGTTCCATCGATTCCGCTGATCACCGCCAGCATCCTGTCCAAGAAACTGGCAGAAGGACTGGATGCGTTGGTGATGGATGTGAAGTTTGGTCGGGCGGCGTTTATGCGGGACCGCGAAGCGGCCGAGGCGTTGGCGCAATCGATCACGGCCTTGGCCGAGGAATGCGGCGTGACGTGTCGGGCGATGTTGAGTGATATGAACACACCCTTGGGCCGGGCGGCGGGCAATTGGCTGGAGGTGAAGGAAGCTATCGATTGCTTGGAAGGACGTGGGCCGTCGGATTTGGAAATGTTAACCGTGTCACTGGCCGCCAATTTACCGGGCATTGATTCCGGACGCGTGCTGGCCGAATTGGCCAGTGGCCGGCCACGGGAAAAGTTTACTGAACTGCTGGCCGCCCAAGGCACGGATGTGGATGCCTTTGGACAACAACTGGAAGAGCCGGCGCTTGCTCCGGTGGTGCGGGAAGTGACAGCGCCGCAATCGGGAGTGGTAGTTCGCTGCGATGCCCGTGCGATCGGAGAGCTGGTTCGCGATCTGGGTGGGGGTCGCCAAACCAAGGCGGATACGATCGATTCGGCGGTGGGCGTGGATCAATTGGCTAAGCCGGGCGAGGAATTGATCGCCGGCACGGTGTTGGCGCGGGTGCACGCACGGGAAGAAACAAGCGCCGAAGCCGCCGTGGTGCGCTTGCAGGAATCGGTGATCATTGGCGAAGAATTCCCGGATTTAGGCAAAATTGGACCTGATTCAGTCGATTAAATCACCCATTGACACCGGCATTTATAGCTGGCAATATCCGCCGTTCCCCGAAGAAAATTAGGGGTTAATTGACATTTTTTGACCGTTTTTAGGCTGATTTCATGAAACGCACATTCCAACCATCGAATTTGAAGCGCGCCCGCAAGCACGGCTTTCGCAGCCGCATGGCGACCAAAAGCGGCCAGGCCATCCTCAAGCGCCGCCGGCAAAAGGGTCGGGCTCGGCTGACACCCATCTAGGCATGAATCCGCCAGCCCGGCTGAGGCTGACGCGTGCCATGCGGCTCCGGCATCGGGCTGATTTTGCACGCCTCAAGCAACAGGGCCACAGGCTGGCCAAGGGCTGTTTGGTTCTGAACTGGCAGGAACTGCCGCCCGGGAGTTCGTCCCGTTTCGCTGTGATTACCACCCGCAAACTCGGCAAAGCCGTCATCCGCAATCGTTGCCGCCGGCTCGTTCGCGAATGCGTGCGCCTGCATCAGCACGTGCTGCGGGTGCCAGTGGATATGGTTCTGATTGCCAGAGCCTCCATTGTCGGGCAATCCTTCACCACCGTGGAACGCGATTACCTCCGGCTCTTGCGTGAGGCGGCGCTCGTTGATTAAGTGAACCCTCTGCAACACATTCTGCTCCTGCTCCTGAGATTTTATCGCTGGGCCATTTCGCCGATGCTCACGGCGTTGGCGGGCGGAACCATTTGCCGCTTTGAACCCAGCTGCTCGCAATATGCGACGGAAGCGGTGAGCCAACACGGCGCAGTGCGCGGTTCCTGGCTCACGCTCAAGCGCTTGGGCCGTTGCCATCCCTGGGGCGGTTGCGGGCATGACCCCGTGCCGACCTCAGAACGGAAACTTTCATAAATGGATCGTACTGGAAAAATTATCCTGATTGCCTCCGTGCTGTTGCTGCTAGGCGCGCCGGTGTTGCAAACCATGTTTGGACCGAAGCGCCAACCCGCGCCGGAACCGGGCTCGGAACAAAACGCCACGTCCGTGACCAACACACCACCGGTTATTGGGCCGGCTCCTGAAGAGAACGGCACGGCCATGCCGGAGACGGCAACCAATAACCCGACCGCCTCTTCCAATGCCGCACCGGTCACGCCCAGCACGCCGGCAACGCTGGAACCGGTGGTAGAGGAAACCACTGCCACACTGGAAAATGAATTTGTGAAGTTTACCTTCACTAGCCAGGGCGGCGGCGTGAAGAAGGTGGAGCTGAAACAGTTCCCTAAAGAAGTCGGCGAAGAGGTGGCCAATGCCGGGCCGGTGGAAATGAATTTGGACCGTGGTCGGCTGCCGTTGATGGCGTTTGAGCCGCGGACGGCCAGTACGGTTGATACCAACCCGGCGGCCGATCGTCCTTATCCAGCGGCCGGTTCGGTGTACGACCTGACACATACTCACAGCAATGTGGTGATGACCGCCACGTTCGGCGATTGGAAAGTACGCAAGGTGTTTACCCTGGCGGCGGATTATCAGTTGCAAACTCAAGTGACGGTGAGCAATACCTCGACCAATTCGCTCAGTGAGGCGGATTTTTATCTTCTTGGCGGCACGGCCCATGAGCCGGTGGATGCCTCTCGCATGATGGGCCTGAACTTCGGCACCATGTGGTTTGATGGCGACGAAGAAACCAAGGTCGATCAGGGTTGGTTCGATAATAAACCGCTTGGGTGCATGTGCATTCCGGGCGGGGATCCGCGCAACAACTACGCGGCTGGGCAGGGCAACGTGGAATGGCTCGGGGCCTACAGCCGCTTTTTCCTGCAGGCGGTGATTCCGGCCGAGCCAGGTTCGGCGGTGAGCGTGCATGAGTTTCGCCTGAATCCATTGAGTGACACTGAGGCGGTGGCCGCGGGCACTAAGGTGAAGAACAACCAGATGGCCTGGGAAACTGCCATGGCCATCAAGGTACCGTCGTTGGCGCCCGGTACGGAGAAAACCTTTAGCTACACCCTCTACACCGGCCCGCGCGAGTACGATCGCCTCAAGGCTATTGGTGCGGCTAATGGCGGTAATCAGTTTTATTTGTTGATGGACTTTGGGAAGTGGTTCGGCTGGGTGGCCGAGGGTTTGTTGCGCCTGATGAAGTGGATGGAGCCTCATCTAGGCTTTTTGAATTCGTTGAAGGTCAGCAGTTGGGCGTTGTCCATCATCGTCATCACTCTATTCATCAAATTGATTTTTTGGCCGATCACCGCCAAGAGCACGCGCGCCATGAAAAAGATGGCGCAGGTGAATGCCAAGATGATGCCCGAGATTACAAAGATTCGGGAAAAGTATAAGAATGATTACCAGAAGATGAACATGAAGATGATGGAGACGTACCAAAAGTATGGCGTCAATCCATTGTCTCAAATCGGCGGCTGCTTACCGATGGTCATTCAAATTCCGGTATTCTTCGGATTCTTCACCATGCTGCGCAGCGCAGTGGAATTGCGTGGGTCGGAATTCCTCTGGGCGGCTGATTTGTCCGCCCCGGATACCATTGCGGAGATCGCTGGCTTCCCGATTAATATTTTACCACTGTTGATGACCGGCACCATGTTTCTTCAAATGAAGCTTCAACCGGTCGCCCCGAACATGGATCCCACTCAGCAGGCGATCATGAAATACATGCCGCTGATGTTCGTGGTGTTCTTTTATTCTGCCTCATCCGGCCTCTGCCTCTACTGGACCGTGCAAAACGTGTTGTCCATCATCCAAACCAAGATGACCAAGGTGGATCCTGACGAGGATAACAAGGTGGAAGTCATTCCGCCCGGCAAGAACCCGAAAAAAACGTGATTATGACTATGTCTAGCAAACCGAAATCCATTCTGGAAACCATGCTGAACCATCTCGGCTTTGATGCTGCTGTGGAAGAAAGCGCGCTCGAGAGCGGCAGCCTGTTGAATGTACAGACTGAGGACGATCCGGGCCGCCTCATTGGCCGTCAGGGCCGCACTTTAAGCGACCTGCAATACCTCACCAACCGCCTGCTCATCGTGCAGGACAAGGAAGCCCCCAAGGTAACGGTGGATGTTGGCAACTATCGCACTGAGAATCGCGCCGGCTTGATCGAAAAGGCCCAAGCCGCCGCCGAAAAGGCCCGCCGCTGGGGCGAGGCGGTGGAGATGGAACCGATGAACGCCTACGATCGCCGCGTGGTCCACGAGGCGTTGCGCGAGGTATCCGATGTCTCCACTGAATCCATCGAAGTGGAAGACGCTAACAAAAAAATGATTCTTGTCCGACCGGTATCCGGCTAGGACCGTTGGAACAACTAGTTTGAAAACGGGCCTTCGGGCCCGTTTTTTGGTTTTAGGCTAAGCCCTTAAGATAGGCCAATACCAGCTTTGGTAAGTCGGTGCTGTAGCCGCCTTCTAGAATGTTGGCCTGAGGTTTTTTCAAGGCGCGCAGTTGCTGGGCGATCCAGGTGTAGTCTTCGATTTCGAGCTTCTGTTGGCACAAGGGATCGTGCTTGTAGGCGTCGAAGCCGGCGGAAACACAAATGAGGTCCGGATCAAATTCCTTCAAGGTCGCCAAGGCTTTGGCGGCGGTGGCGCGCCAGGTGGTGTTGGGGCTGTCGGGGGTCACGGTGAAGTTGTGGCAGTTATCCAAACTCTTTTGGCCGGTGCCGGGATAGGCGGGATGTTGATGGATGGAAATAAAGGCGGTGCCTTCGGTGCGGTGTAGGATATCCTCGGTGCCGTTGCCGTGGTGCACGTCGAAGTCGAACACAGCCACTTTCTTGATGCCGTTCGCCCGGGCGTGAAGGGCGGCGATGGCGATGCTATTGAAAAAACAAAATCCCATGGCGCGCTCGCGAGTGGCGTGATGGCCGGGTGGGCGGAGCAGGGAAAAGTTGGGTTTGCCGTCCTGAGCGAGTTCCAGCGCGCGCAGGGCTCCACCAATGGAACGGCGTGCGTGGGCATCAATATCCGGATAATTAGGAGTATCGCCGTCAAAAGGCCCTTGAGGTTGGGCGACCAGCCGCACATGAGCTTTTTCGTGGGCGCGGGTGATCAGGGCATCGGTCACCTTGTCGGGCTTGTCCCAGGTGATCTTCAGCTCGGTCTGCTCGCGCAGCAGTTTGAGGGTGGCGGCCACGCGTTGAGGGCGTTCGGGATGAAATTCCTGCGAGTAGTTGAGGCAACGTTCATCGGTGATCACGTGCATGGAGCCAGTGTGGGGCAGGGCGCGGGCGGCGTCCACTGTGAACAACCTCTGGTTTCCCGTGATGCAGGCGCAGGCCTATTCTGCGGCGCGCGTTCATGCTGGATTATAAAGTCAAATTCGAGGTTTTCGAGGGGCCCATGGACCTCCTGCTTTATCTGGTGAAGAAGGAGGAGGTGGACATCTACGAGGTGAACCTCACCAAGATCGCGCGGGAATTCATCGAGTACGTCGATCTCATGCGCGAGTTTGATATCGAGATCGCCGGCGAATTCCTCGTGATGGCCAGCACGCTCATGTACATCAAGAGCAAGGAACTCCTGCCAGTGGAACAGCAGGTGCAGGCGGAGGAAGAGGAGGAAGGCGAGGATCCCCGCTGGGAACTGATCCGCAAGCTGGTAGAGTACAAGAAATTCAAGGACGCCGCCGACAAGCTGGAAACGCTGGAGCACACGCAGGAGGATGTCTACCCGCGCCTGCCGGCCAAGCAGGAATTTGAGATGCCCGAGGATCGTGGCCCGGGGCTGAAGGTGAGCATCTTCGATCTAATCAATGCGGTGAACGACGTGATCAAGCGCGTCGAGGCTCGCACTGCTGATGTGCGGCATATCGAGGATGAGCATTTCACCGTGGCCGACAAGATCAACGTGCTCCGCGATCGCCTCACCTCCCAGACCCGCTTTGGCTTCACCGAATTATTTGCCGATGCCGCCAGCCGCAATGAAGTGGTCGCCACTTTTCTCGCGTTGCTGGAGATGATTCGCCTTAAGCAACTGAAAATCGAGCAGGCCGAAAACTTCGGCGACATCATGATAACCGAGGGCGACGGTCAGGATGAATTTGATCCCGTCCAACCCGAAGACCACACGGCGCCCGCGCCGGTGACTGATTAACCATGGAATTGAAGGACATTCTCGAGGCGATTCTTTTCTCCTCCCAGAAACCCCTGAGCGCCAAAGAGCTGCAGGACATTCTGAAACAGGCCGGTGAAGCAGGCGAGGGCGAGTCTAAGGAATTTGCCAAGACCAAGGCCGCAGCCATCACCAAGGCGTTGGAAACTCTCGCCGAGGAAGTGGACGAGCTCAACCGCAGCCACCGCCTCGTGTGTGTGGCCGGTTCCTGGCAGTTTATCACTCAAACGGAGTACGCTCCGTGGGTGCGCGCACTGGTCGGCGTCAAGAACCGCCCCACGCGCCTTTCCAAGCCGGCTCTTGAAACCCTAGCCATCATCGCCTATCGCCAGCCCATTACCCGCGCGCAGATGGAGGAAATCCGCGGCGTCTCCGTGGACGGCGTGATCGGGACGTTGGTGGAGCGGGAATTGGCCGAAGTGATCGGGCGCGCCGATGGCCCCGGCCGGCCGCAAACCTATGGCACTACCCAGATGTTTCTCGAATACTTCGGCCTGCGCGGGCTGGAGGAATTGCCCGATGCCGAGGAACTGCGTCAGGTGCCCGTTACTAGGCCCGAAGCCCCCGTCACCACCGGCGATGATGATGACGAAACACCCGATCAAATGTCGCTGGAGGAAGTCACCGAAGCCAAGGATAATGACGCCGGAAAACTGGCCGAAACCGCCGCCGAACAGGCCGAAGAAGCCGCGGAAGATGACGCAGAAGAGGAGGATTATGATGACGACGAATTCGAGGATGACGACGATGACGATGACGAGGAGTTTGACGGCGGTGAAGATGAAGCGGTAGAGAAGGCGTCGCAAACCTCATGAGCATCCAGAAACATCGTGGCGCGATTGACAAGATTGACGCCCAGATCGTCAAGCTGCTGAACCGCCGCACCAAGCACGTGCTTGGCATTGGCCAGGCGAAGCTCGCCTCCGGCAAGGCCATCTATCAGCCTGACCGCGAACAGGCTCTCCTGCGTCGCATCTGCAAAGTCTCCGACGGCGTTCTGCCCGATGAATCCCTTCGGCACATTTACCGTGAGGTGATGAGTGCCTCCATCGCGCTGCAGCAGGGCTTCAAGATCGCCTTTCTCGGCCCGGAATCCACCTACACCCATCAGGCCGCCGTACGCCGCTTCGGCACTAGCCTTGCCTATGTGCCGCAGAAAACCATCGCTGAGGTCTTCAGTGAGGTGGAAAAAAATCGAGCCTCCTACGGCGTCGTCCCTGTGGAGAACACTACCGAAGGCGTCGTTACCCACACGCTCGACATGTTCGTGGACAGCGAACTGAAAATCGTCGCCCAGATCGTGATGCCCATCGAGCATTGCCTCGTGGGCAAAGGGCAGTTGCAGGACGTCAAAAAGCTCTACTCGCACCCACAGGCCTACGCCCAGTGCCGCAATTGGGTGCGCGAAAACCTGCCGCGTGCTGAGTTCATTGAGAGCTCCTCCACCACTGCCGCCGCCGCGTTGGCCGCCAAGGCTAAGACTACCGCCGCTATTTCCAGCGCGCTCGCCGCCGAGCAGTACAAGCTGAACATCCTCGAGGCCGGCGTGCAGGATCACAGCGGCAACGCCACCCGCTTCCTCGTACTCGGCCGTGCTTGCGGTGCCCCCACCGGTAACGACCGCACCAGCCTGATGTTCACCGTGAATGACAAGGTAGGTGCTCTGCATGACGCCTTACAGCCTTTCCGCACGCATCGGTTGAACATGACTAAAATCGAGTCGCGCCCCAGCAAGCGCAAGGCGTGGGAGTACATTTTCTTCGTGGACGTCGACGGCCATGCTGATGATCCCAAGCTCGCCAAGGCCATCCGACAACTCGGCGAGAAATGTTCCTTTGTCAAAATCCTAGGGTCATATCCCTACGGTGACTAAAATGGCAACTAAACCGATGACTCCGCTGGCATTAGCACGGCAGGTACTCGATATTGAGTTAGCTGGCCTTAAGGCTGTGCGCTCACAGTTGGATGCTCAATTCACCGCCGCGGTCGAGATTCTCGCTGAGGCATTGGCCGAGCGAAATAAGCTGGTGGTTGTGGGCATCGGCAAGAGTGGAAACATCGGCCAGAAGATCGCCGCCACCTTCAACAGCACCGGCGCCACCAGCGTATTGCTTGATCCGGCCAACGCGATGCACGGGGATATCGGGTTGCTTGATGATGGCGATGTGGTGTTGGCACTCAGTTACTCCGGCGAATCAGATGAGTTGGTCAATCTACTGGGGGTGCTTAAAAAATTTCCCGTTCAAATCATCGGTCTAACTGGCTCGCCTAAATCCGCTCTTGGCCGCTTCAGTGATGTGGTGCTCAATGCCGCTGTCCCGAAGGAGGCTTGCCCATTTAACTTGGCACCTACGGCCAGCACCACTGCCATGCTTGCGCTCGGTGATGCTTTGGCCATGGCACTACTTCAGGCGCGTGGGTTTAAGAAAAAAGAGTTCGCCAAATACCACCCCTCCGGCGCCATCGGCCGAGCTCTGCTCCTGCGAGCCACAGATATCATGCGCTCCGGCAAACGTCTGGCGATGGCCCCGCGCACGGCCAATGTGCGGGAAGCTCTGCTGGTTATGACCAAAGCCAAGAGCGGCAGCGTCTGTGTGGTGGGTAAATCCGGCAAACTGGTCGGGGTCTTTACCGATGGCGACCTTCGCCGCCGGATGGCAGAGCAGGGCGATGCCGTTTTGGAAATGACGCTCAGCAAAGTGATGACCGCCAAACCTACCACGCTGCGTGACACAGCGCTGGCTGTGGAGGCCCTCAAGATTTTCCACACCCGCAAGATCGACGACCTGATCGTGGTTAACGCCAAACGCGAACCCGTCGGCCTGATCGACACGCAGGATCTGCCCAAGCTGAAGTTGGCATAGGGCGAGAGCTTATTCAGTTTCCCTAGGGAACTTTGAAAAAACGTTTGCGAGTGATCTTCTTGTACCAACTCTGTACCAAAATTGAAGCGGGTATGGCGGATGATTCGCGGAATTAAGCTACTTGTTAAGTAGCTTCGGATTCTTTTTGACCATCTCTTTGAGGAGTTCTTCAGCCTTGGCGATTTGTTCGGGGGTCATTGTTCTGCTGATTGTATTTTTGCGGTGCTTGGCAAGCGCCTCGACATCGCGTTTACCCCTATTAGCTTGAGCAATATTAAACCAAGCATAGGCAGTCACATAGTCTTCCAACGTACCCAAACCACTGTGGTACATCTCTCCGAGGTCGAGTTGAGCTGGACCATATCCCTGCTCCGCGGCCTTACGATACCACCTCACCGCTTCCTTGTGGTCTTGCAGCACCCCTTTGCCCCCTTGGTATTTTTTCGCAAGGCTGAATTGCGCAAGTGCGTTTCCCTGTTCAGCAGCTTTGATCCACCACCTCGCTGCCTCCTTGTGGTCTTTCAGCACTCCATAGCCTTCTATGTACATCTGCCCTAGAATCAATTGCGATAATGCATCCCCATTCTCAGCCTTTGCCTTGGTCTCCTCGAATTCCTTCTTCTTAGCAGCATCATCACCCACCAACGGCAGACACAGGCAAAACGCCAGCAAAGCTGTAAGTGCGGATTTCATGCCCCGAATCTACCTGCCCCCTGTCTGTTATCAATATCAAAGACAATCTCCCTTAATCGCATTTGCGGTGTAATTAACGCTGATGAAGAAGCGTAATCGCAAACACATTTGTCACCAGCTTGCTTACCAGCCCAGCACGTGGGCGAACATGAGCGGAGCAACGATGGTCGCGTCGCTTTCAATGAAAAACTTGGGCGTGTCGGTCTCGAGCTTGCCCCAAGTGATTTTCTCATTGGGCACGGCGCCGGAATAGCTACCGTAACTGGTCGTGGAATCGCTAATCTGGCAGAAGTACGACCAGCAAGGGCATTCCAAGCTGAGATCTTGATGGAGCATCGGCACCACGCAAATCGGAAAATCGCCCGCAATGCCGCCGCCGATTTGAAAGAACCCCACGGTGCTTCCCTGCGCCGCGCAAGGGCCGCCCTTGGCGGGTAGGGTTTCGGTATCGACCTGCGATTCGGCGCGCTCGCGCACAGACTGGCCCATGGTGGTTTGCAAATACCAATCGGCCAACGCCCCCATGTACTC
>Ga0066825_10000388_pt1 | contig 14339 bp, 13 predicted proteins | sample ETNtaG_6_FD_65608 | JGI IMG/M metagenome (GOLD analysis project Ga0066825, IMG submission 65608) | Marine microbial and viral communities from oxygen minimum zone, Eastern Pacific Ocean - ETNP201306SV45 | ecosystem: Environmental > Aquatic > Marine > Oceanic | place: Pacific Ocean: Eastern...
CAAAATAGCCCATTTTAACAGCGTAAATCGAAGAAATAAAAAAAGGGATAAATCTAAAAAAGAAGATTTATCCCGGTGTGTACCTCGGGTGGGAATCGAACCCACACTCCTTGCAGAACCGGATTTTGAATCCGGCGCGTCTACCAATTCCGCCACCGAGGCAAATGGACGGCAAATGTAGCCAATATTTTTAATGCTTGTCAAGAAAAAACCTTTAAGCATTTATACATGCTCAAATAAATTCCTACATTTGCACCCCGCACAAAAAACTATGGGAAAAACAACCATCGAATCGAAGATATTTGCGTGTTCGCAAACAAAGACACTAGCTAGGGAAATAGCCAAACAATACGGTATTCCCGTGGGCAACGTTTTATTCACTCGCTACAGCGATGGTGAATATCAACCTTCTTTTGAAGAGTCAGTGCGTGGCTCACGCATATTTATTATAGGCTCTACCAATCCATCTTCAGATAATTTGATGGAGATGTTACTTATGCTAGATGCAGCAAAACGTGCTTCAGCAAGACATATCACTGCTGTGATGCCTTATTTTGGATGGGCCAGACAAGACCGCAAAGACAAACCAAGGGTTCCAATAGGTGCCAAATTAGTCGCCAAATTATTGGAAACAGCTGGTGCTACTCGCATCATCACGATGGATTTGCACGCTGACCAAATTCAAGGGTTTTTTGAAAAACCTGTAGATCATTTATTTGCATCTTCATTGTTTTTGCCATATATCAAGTCATTAAACCTTGACAACCTTACAATAGCCTCACCCGACATGGGAGGGTCGAAGCGGGCATATGCCTATTCAAGATATTTGGAAAGTGATGTTGTAATATGTTACAAGCAACGTAAAAAAGCCAATATAATTTCCCACATGGAGCTCATTGGGGATGTAAAAGGAAAAAATGTTGTATTGGTAGATGATATGGTTGACACGGCAGGAACGTTGACTCGTGCGGCTGACCTGATGATGGAGCGTGGGGCAAAAAGTGTACGTGCTGTTTGTACCCATCCCTTACTGTCAGGCGAAGCATACGACCGTGTTGAAGCATCAAACCTTGCTGAACTCATCGTAACTGACTCTATACCACTTGCGAAAAAGAGTAAAAAAATTAAAGTATTGAGCTGTGCTCAATTGTTTGCTGAAGTGATGTATAATGTACATCACAACGAGTCTATCTCAAGCAAATTTATCATGTAATAAACAATAAATATGAAATCAATTACCATCAACGGATCTAAAAGAGAAAGCGTGGGCAAGGTAGCTACCAAAGCCTTACGTAATGCTGGAGAGGTTCCTTGCGTATTATACGGAGGGGAAGCGCCAGTGCACTTTGCTGCAGACGAAAGAGCGTTTGCCAAGCTTATATATACTCCTAATGCGCATACGGTGGTTATCGACTTAGGCGATAACGGAACGTTTAACGCCATTTTGCAAGACATTCAGTTCCACCCTGTTTCTGATAAAATTCTACATATTGACTTTTATCAATTATTTGACGATAAGGAAGTTTCGATGAATATTCCTGTTGTGATTAAGGGAGCAGCTCCTGGTGTGCTAAACTCAGGAGGGGTACTAAGTCGTAACAAGCGTAAGCTCAGAGTACGCGCCTTACCAGCCAACCTGCCAGACAGTATTGAAGCAGACATTTCAGGGCTTGAGCTTGGAGACAAGCTTTATGTAACAGAAGTTGCTGACGAAAAATTCAAATTCTTACACCCTGACAACACCGTTGTGTGTCAAGTACGTTCATCTAGGGTCTCACTTAAAATTGTAGATGAGGTGGAAGGTGCTGAAGAAGGTGCTGAAGAAGGCGCTGAAGAAAGTACTGAAGGAGGCGCCCCTACAGAAGAATAGATTGAAATAAATCAATTTTTAAAAGCATCCTATGAAACACTGGGATGCTTTTTTTATTTTTACACTGATGAAACTTCGCATTCCTTTTTTTTCATCAGCCAAAAAAAATGAAAAGGCTATGAAATCTTTCTTAATTGTTGGTTTGGGCAACATAGGTTCGGAATACAGCGGTACCCGACATAACATTGGCTTTGAGGTACTTGAAAAGGTAGCTAAACAAAAGGAAGTGAGTTTCGAAACACTACGCTTAGGCGACCTAGCCCATTTCAGGCATAAAGGAAAAACAGTTTATCTATTAAAGCCCAGTACCTTTATGAACAGAAGCGGCAAAGCCGTGCGCTACTGGTTGAAACAAAAGAATATTCCGCTAAAAAATGTATTGGTCATCACAGACGATATCCACTTAGATTTTGGAACCTTGAGAATGCGACAAAAAGGTTCTGCAGGAGGGCACAACGGCCTTCAAGATATCTGCGACCAGTTAAATACAACAAACTATGCAAGACTACGTTTCGGGATTGGTTCTGCTTTTGGCAGGGGTAAACAAGTTGATTTTGTTTTGCAGCCGTGGAAATCAGATGAAGAAAAGTTGCTTCCATTTGGTGTAGATAAAGCAGCACAAGCGTGTTTGTCTTTTGTGGTTGACGGTGCGTCTAATGCCATGAATATGTTTAATGGAAATGCCCTAGATCACGCATGAGCATAATTAGAGATAGCGCCACGTTTTCAACATCCAAAAAAACCATTGTTACTGTTGGTACTTTTGACGGTGTACACCTAGGACATCAAGAAATCATAACACAAGTAGTGGAAAGGGCAAAAAAATCAGGTCATGCTGCAGTATTATTGACCTTCGATCCTCATCCTAGAAAAGTACTTCAACCCAATGCGCCAATGCTGCTCATTCAAACGTTAAAAGAACGTGCCGCAACATTGAAACGGCTTGGTTTAGACCATGTAGTAGTACATCCATTTACTAAAAGTTTTTCACAGTTGAGTGCTGCTGCATACGTTGAAACCATATTAATAGACATGCTTAACACCAAAGAAATTGTTATTGGCCACAATCACCGATTTGGAAAAAACAGAGCAGCGGCTGTGGATGATCTAGAACATTTTGGGAATATTTATGATTTTGGCGTTACCCAAATCAATGCCCAGCAGTTGGATAACATTTCTATCAGTTCAACCAAAATTAGGGCAGCTTTATCAATTGGTGACATTGCAACTGCAAATGCCTATTTGGGTCATCCATTTACCCTTTCCGGATCAGTTGTTAAAGGGCAAGAAAAAGGAAGAACTATTGGATTCCCAACAGCAAATATCTTTGTGAGTGACCCAGATAAAATAATCCCTAAAAAAGGGGTTTACGCAGCACAAGTTAATGTAAATAATATAGGGTATCTGAGTATGATGAATATTGGTACAAATCCAACAGTAAACGGTCAACAACAGAGCATAGAGATACATATAATAAACTGGTCTGGTGACTTGTATGGTCAAAATCTTCAAGTGGCTTTATTGGACCGTGTTAGAGACGAAGTAAAGTTTGATTCAATGTCAGACTTACAAGAACAATTGGAAAAAGACAAGGATTTTATTCTTACTGAGTACAAAACTTTACCTTTGTAAAAAATACGATTATGCTGATTCCTGCACACGTTCGTGAACATTTTGACCAAGTAGTGGCTGCTATGCAAAAACGTAACATCGATGCAGCGCCTCAGCTAAAGGCCCTACTGTCTTTGGACGAAGAACGTCGTGCAACCCAAGCAAAGCTTGACCAAACCCTAGCGCAAGCAAATGCAATTGCCAAAGAAATTGGACAGCTGTTCAAACAAGGAGCTGGTGAACAAGCCGCAGCAAAAAAAGAAGAATCAGCTGCCCTAAAAGCAAGCTCAAAAGAACTTCAAGATAATCTTCAAGAAGTCTCTGCCCAGTTACAAGAAGTCCTATATCAACTACCAAATATTCCACACCAAAGTGTTCCAAGTGGTAATTCTGATGAAGACAATGAAGAAGTTTTTCAAAAAGGAATTATTCCATCTTTAGATGACAATGCATTGCCCCACTGGGAATTAGCAAAAAAATACAAGCTCATAGACTTTGAATTGGGTTCAAAAATCACAGGTGCTGGATTTCCTGTTTACACAGGTAAGGGCGCCAAGCTACAACGGGCACTAATTAATTATTTTTTAGATTTTAATACCGCTGCTGGCTACACTGAGGTACAAGTTCCCCATTTAGTAAACGAAGCATCCGGATTAGGTACCGGACAATTACCAGATAAAGAAGGTCAAATGTATCATGTCACAGAAGATGATTTATACCTTATACCAACTGCAGAAGTCCCTGTCACAAACCTATTCCGTGATAGCCTGATTCAAGAAGATGAATTTCCTGTTAAACTAACAGCCTACACCCCTTGTTTTAGACGTGAAGCAGGTAGTTATGGCGCACATGTTCGTGGTCTTAATCGCTTACACCAGTTTGACAAAGTTGAAGTGGTGCGCATAGCGCACCCACAGCAATCCTACGCTGCATTAGACGAAATGGTAGCTCATGTAGGAAAGCTTTTATCTTCATTGGATTTACCTTACCGTATACTTCGACTATGCGGCGGTGATCTTGGATTTACCTCAGCATTAACATATGATTTTGAAGTTTTTTCTACTGCACAAAATCGTTGGCTCGAGGTGAGTTCCGTTTCTAATTTTGAATCCTTTCAGGCCAACAGATTAAAACTACGCTTTAAAGCCAAAGACGGAAAAAAACAACTGGCGCATACACTCAACGGAAGTGCACTAGCGCTACCGCGTATTGTAGCAGGAATACTGGAAAACCATCAAAAATCCGATGGCATACACATACCAAAAGCACTTGTACCCTACACGGGGTTTGACATCATTAACTAATATGCAGATTTACAACATCACTTTTATTGTTGAGCCCAATATTGAAAAAGATTGGGCAACGCACGTTGATAAAGAGTTGCTGCCCGAAGTTGCCAAAAACGTACAACAAATAGACTTTTTGCGTGTTGAATTTGTGGATGGTGTGGAGCCCATTAAAGGAACCACGTTTAGTATGCAATTCTATTGTGCAGAGCCCGAACATCTGCGTTGGGTAAAAGAAATAGGACATCAACTGGTAATGCAAAAACTATATCGTGTTTTCCCTCAAGACTGGGTGGCTTTTGCCAGTCGTTTGGAGTTTTTGAAGTCATACGCATGAGTGTTCGCCCAAAAAAACACCTCGGACAGCACTTTTTAACCGACCTAAACATTGCGCAAAATATCGCCAATACCCTTTCTGGAACGGGTTATAAGCATGTACTCGAAGTTGGTCCAGGAATGGGAGTACTTACCCAATATCTATTGGAAAAACCGTTCGATACGCACGTAATTGAAATTGATACCGAGTCTGTTGACTACCTCAAATCTCATTTTACCCAGTTGGAAGACCGTATCTTGGAGGGTGATTTTTTAAAAATGGTACTTGATGATCATTTTGATGCGCAAATAGCCATAATAGGAAACTTTCCGTATAATATATCAAGTCAAATTTTATTTCGTGTTATTGAACAGCGAAAAATGATACCCGAATTTGCTGGTATGTTTCAAAAAGAAGTTGCAGCACGTATCTGTGAAAAATCAGGGAGTAAAGCCTATGGCATTTTATCAGTGTTAACGCAGGCATTCTTTGAAACAGAATACCTGTTTAATGTCTCAAGGTTTGTGTTTGATCCACCTCCAAAAGTAGCTTCTGCTGTTATTCGTTTGAAACGTAAAGCAGATTACAAATTACCCTGTGACGACAAACTCTTTTTTAGAGTCGTTAAAACAGCCTTTCAACAAAGACGAAAAACCTTGCGTAATAGCCTAAAATCCTTTGGGCTTTCGGCTAGTTTAAAAGAAGATAGTATCTTTGATGAACGCCCAGAGCGCTTGGGTGTATCGGAGTTTATACTGTTGACACAAAAAATAGCTGATGACACCCTTTCAACTCAATGACGAAATCCTATCGCAATTCAAAAGTGACATTGAGCAACGCAATGCAAAGGCATTAAAAAAACGCGCTGGTGAATACCACTATGCGGATTTAGCCGAAATCGTTGACGAACTATCCATTGATGAAGGTGTTTATCTAATTAAACTGCTCGACTCTGAGAAAACCTCCGATGTATTAACAGAAGTAGACGAAGACATCCGAGAGTCTATCCTTGAGTTGCTTTCCGTTAAGGAAATTGCTGAAGAAGTAGAAGAGCTGGATACCGATGATGCAGTTGATTTGATTGCCGAACTACCAGAAGAACGACAAGCAGAGGTAATTGCGCAAATAGAAGACGAAGAACGGGTTCAAGATATCCAAGAGCTGCTTACTTATGACGAAGACTCTGCAGGTGGATTGATGGCAAAAGAATTGGTTAAAGTCAATGAAAATTGGACGGTTACAAAATGTGTACGTGAAATGCGAACACAAGCTTCCGAAGTCAAAAGAGTACATTCCATTTATGTAGTTGATGATGAAAATATATTGATAGGTCGTCTATCGCTAAAAGACTTGCTTACCGCAAAAGATAAAGCCAAAATCAAAAGCGTTTATATTCCTAAAGTTGATTTTGTCAATGTAAACGAACAGGGTGAAGAAGTAGCCAAGCTCATGGCTAAATATGATTTGGAAGCAGTTCCAGTAGTAGACGACAAAAAAAAATTACTTGGCAGAATTACCATTGATGATATTGTGGATTTTATCAAAGAAGAAGCAGACAAAGACTACCAATTGGCAGCTGGTATTGCCTCTGACGTAGAAGCTGATGACAGTATTGTAGAACTTACAAGGGCACGTTTACCATGGCTGATTTTAGGACTTATTGGTGGATTGGGGAGTGTATTTATTTTAGAGGGCTTTGAACAAGTAATGCAACACCCATCATACAAAACGCTGTTCTTCTTTACCCCACTAATCGCCGCAATGGCTGGAAATGTAGGTGTACAGTCTTCGGCCATTATTGTGCAGGGTTTGGCAAATGATATTGTCAAAGGAAGTCTATTTAATCGATTGGTGAAAGAAGTGGGGCTCAGCCTTATCAATGGAATTGCCTTAAGTGCACTCTTGTTGATATTTGGGTATTTTACTGGACTTGAAATTTCTGTAAGCCTTACAATTGCCTTATCAATGCTGTGTGTGATTGTGGTCTCTGCGCTTATAGGAACCTTTGTGCCCATCATTTTAGACCGTAACAATATTGACCCAGCCATAGCCACTGGACCTTTTATAACCACAAGCAACGACATTTTTGGTATTTTCCTTTTTTTCTACATTGCCAAGGTCATTTTAGGCTTTTAGCATGATGCGCATTTTACACCTAGACGACAATCACCCCTTTCTTGAAGAGCAATTGGTAGTTTTGGGATTTGAAAATATTGTGGATACCCAATCTTCAAAAGAAATCATCACGCAAGATATTTCGCATTATCATGGCTTAGTGATCAGAAGTCGGTTTCCCATTGATAAGCCATTTTTACAAAAAGCTAAAAAACTGAAGTTTATTGCCCGTGTAGGTTCAGGACTAGAAAACATTGACGTGAAAGCAGCAAAAACAATGGGTATTGCTGTATTGGCTGCTCCTGAAGGCAATAGCCCATCGGTAGGCGAACATGCCCTTGGCATGCTATTGGGTTTAATGAACAAATTACCACAAGGCAATAAAGAAGTACGTATTGGCAAATGGCATAGGGAAGCAAATCGCGGTGAAGAATTAGGGGGGAAAACAATAGGTATCATAGGCTACGGGCATACTGGCAAACAGTTTGCACGTAAGATAGCTGGTTTTGATGTACAAGTTTTATGTCATGACATTTTAAATAATATAGGTGATCAATATGCCAAGCAAGTGCCACTTGAAACAATTTATAAGCAAGCAGATGTAATTAGTATTCACCTCCCGTTAAATGAAAGTACGCATCAATACGTCGATCATTTATTTATCGACAAAATGAAAAAGTCGTTTTGGTTAATAAATACTGCCCGAGGCAATCAAGTGGTTATTGAAGACCTCGTCAATGGGTTAAAGGCCGATAAAGTCAAAGGAGCTTGCTTAGATGTACTTGATTTTGAGACCGCTGCTTTTGATTTAAATGTTGAGCAATCTGATGATTGGCAGTTTTTGAAAGAAAGCAATCGGGTTATCCTTTCACCTCACGTTGCAGGATGGACAAATCAAAGCCACCTACGTCTAAGCAAAGTAATTCTATCCAAAATCAAGCAATTGATGGATACGGGTCATTTTTTAAGTTAATTTAACCTATAAGAAACATTTTATTGTTTTAAGAACTGTTACTTCGTTTATTATGAAAAAAGTTTTAATTCTTTGTACTGGAAATTCGTGTCGAAGCCAAATGGCACACGGATATATGCAGTTTTTTGGCGGTCAAAACGTTTCGGTATATAGTGCAGGTATCGAAACCCACGGCTTAAATCCCAGAGCGGTTAGCATTATGCAGGATGCTGGAATTGATATAAGTCAAAACACTTCTAACAACGTAGACGAATATTCGGGAATATCTTTTGATCATATCATAACAGTTTGTGATCATGCTCAAGAAAACTGCCCACATATCCCTAGTGAAAAAGCACAGCGATGGCATCGTGATTTTACGGATCCTTCTAAGCTTATTTCCGAAAACGAGGATGAAATTACCGCAGCATTTGCTCAAACAAGAGAAGAAATAAAAGCTTTTTGTAAAAGCTTCGTCGACTCTCATTTGTTTTCGTAGGCTATTTGTTCCAGTGAAGCCTGAAATTCTTCTAGAACTGGTTTAACTGTACTAGACGGGATATCTTTAATTTTGATGTACATTAAGCTATCTATGGCGTTATTGAAAAGAGGGTCTGTATTAAAGGAAACTACACGGGCATTTTGTTTGATATACTTTTTAATAAGCACTGGTAATCTTAAAGCGCCAGGTTCTAACTCATCAATTAATTTATCAAACTTATTAAGGTCGGCTAATGTCTCATCAAAGACAAACTCTTTATCCCCATCGTCGAGCTTAACTTTAAATTCCTTTTTTGGAGTTATGTATTGCGCCAGGTAAGGGTCGTAATAATGCGAACGCATAAACTCAATCATAAGCGATTTGGTGAACTTTGAAAACTGATTACTGATGCTAACACTACCCATCAAATAATCATATTCTGGATAACGCAAGGTAGCGTGAATAATGCCCTTCCATAGTAAGAAAAGTGGCATAGGACGTTGTTGGTATTTTTGGCAGACAAAGGCCCTGCCAAGTTCTATACTGTTATTGAATAAAAACATTATTTCAGGTTCAAACTTAAATAGTTCAGACAAATAAAATCCCGAAATACCGTGTGCATTCATCAACTGTTTACCCAATCCCAGTCTATAGGCACCAACCAAGGCACAGGCTTTATGATCCCATAAAAATAGATGCAGGTATTCATTGTCGAAATGATCTAAATCTAGTGGTTTGTTGGTGCCTTCGCCAATAGCTCTAAAAGCAATCTCACGTTGACGACCAATCTCTGTTAATATATTTGGTATCAAGTCTGAAGAAGTCAAAAACAACTCATAGTCTTTTGACATAAGCAATGACTTACTCTTGTTTTTAAGATTGATTATTTCATGCTCTTGCAGTGATGTTGGCACAGCTTGGGCAATGGGTATCTCTGTATTATTTTTTCGCTTTATTGGAGTTGGTACGCGTTTGAGAATAGACTTGCGCTCATAAATATTTGAAAGCATATATAGCTTACGTCTTACAAAATCCGTGTAGTCATTTATGGATTGATGCCTGTCCTGGTCTTTTACGGCAATCGCCTTGCCTACGCGAATTTCTATTTTTCTGTGACGTTGTGTAAGTAATTCGGCAGGAAGCCTTGCGGTTCGAAACAGGGGGTGAATCTTTGCCAATCGATAAAAAAATGGGCTATTTCGAGCATGAAAATAAACTGGCACAACCGGGACTTTAGCACGTTGGATTAAGCGCATGGTCGCCGCATTCCAAACTGAGTCAATTGGCACCTGTTTTTTTAATTGGGATGCTACTTCCCCTGCAGGGAAAACCGCGAAAAGACCACTATTGTCAAGATGACGCAATACCTTTCTAAATCCACCTATACTTGATTTTGAAGTCAAGGTGTCGTCAAATGGGTTTACGCCTATGAACCACTTCTTAAGTAAGGTAGCACGGTCCAATATGAAGTTTGCCATCAATTTAAAATCTGGGCGTACATCTTGTAAAAAATGTATAAGCATGATACCGTCCAAGCCACCTAAAGGGTGATTAGAAACAAGTACAACGGGTCCGTGTTTAGGAATCCGCTTCAATTCCGTAGGGCTAATGTGATAATTGGCCCCAAATTGAGAAAGAAGAGATGAGGTGAAATTCGCTTCATCCCCATTTGCAACACAACGGTCATAAATAGTGTTGATTTTATGTAGGCGTAAAAACCACATTGCAATAGAACCAATAGAGCGACCTAGAAACCCCATTTTGGAAAGGCCAAGGGCTAGTGCTACATCTTTAGGATATACAAGTGGCATGGGATAGGTACTACCCAAATATAGTTATTTTAACACCAATTGAAGGGTGGTTGCAGTACGCTGCTCGAGTACAAGTTCTTTTGATTTTAAAAGAGAAGCGGCGGAGTTTTCCTCAAAATGACGAATTGTATAAAGAGAAACATCCGGTGTATGTTTTACATCAAAACGAGATCGTAATGAAAGTAATAAGGCACCCATATTATCATACTTGTCCTGTACGCAAACAGAAAAACTGATGGCAGAATTTTGAATTACATCTACCGACATCTTATGCTCATGTAAAAGCTTAAAAATATCACTGATGTTATCTTCAACCACAAAAGAGAAATCCCGTGTCGATAAGCGCAACAGCGACAAACTTCTCTTAACAATATAACAAGGAACTTCAGGTTGCATGCGCACGCCTTTACCTACTTTTGTACCGTTTTGCTTTGGGTTTAAAAAAGACTTTACATAAAGAGGGATTTCTTTTTTTTGAAGTGGCTGTAAGGTTTTGGGGTGAATAACAGATGCGCCATAAAAAGCAAGCTCGATGGCCTCTTGATATGAAATGTGCTCAAGTAATTGAGTTTTGTCAAAAACTCTTGGGTCGGCATTCAAAACACCATCTACGTCTTTCCAAATTGTCACATCTGTTGCCCCCATACAATAGGCAAAAATAGCGGCCGAGTAATCCGAACCTTCTCTGCCCAAAGTGGTGGTGAAGTTATTTTCATCAGAGCCGATAAATCCCTGTGTGACTTTTAGCACATTCCCCTGAATTTGATCTTGAATGGCCGATTGGGTTTGCTCCAAATTGAGGTGTGCACTGCGATAAAAGTTGTCGGTTTTTATACAGCTCCGTGCGTCAATCCATTCAGCAGCAATACCTACATGATTCAAATAAGCACAAATAATTGATGTTGATAATAGTTCGCCAAAACTAACCACTTGATCGTATACAAAAGCCCTATGTGGTGATCGGTTATTGGCCAAAAAAGTTTCGCACTGTGCGCACAAATTTTTCACCCGCTTTGAAACTGGACCATGTGCATCTTTAAATAGTTTCTCCACAATATCTTGATGAAATATTTCCAAGTCTTTCAAAGCGGCTTTGCAAGAATCAGGAGCTTTAAAATAAGCGTCTACAACTCCCTCAAAAGCATTGGTAGACTTACCCATTGCTGAAACAACAACTAGTGTGTCTTTATGTCCTATTTCGGTAAGTACCTTTACCACATTAATTACACCTTCTGCATCTTTTACAGATGCTCCTCCAAATTTAAATACACGCATCTTGTTCTGCTATAAATTTTTGCATGGCTCCCGCCGTCATTTGGGTTATATTCCAGTCAGACAGCGTTTTTGCTCCATATTTTTCATAAAAATTAATGGCGGGGGTATTCCAATCCAATACCACCCATTGGATTCGACGCACTCCAGTATTGTGGGCGAAAAAGATAAATTTCTTTAAGAGCGCAAATCCTATTCCTTTTCCTCTGTAAGGTTCAGTTACAATCAAATCTTCCAAATGCCACGACTTGCCTTTCCAAGTAGAATAACTAGGATAAAACAAGGCCATGCCTACTACTTTACTATCAATGGTAGCTACAAAGCAACTAAACGATGGGCTTTCCCCAAAGCCATCTTGTAAAAGTTCTGGTTCTGTTACTTCTACTGCGTCTGGTTCACGTTCAAATGATGCAAGCTCTTGAATCAGTCCAAGTATTGCTGGCACATCGTTTTCGGTGGCTTTACGTATGATTAGATTATCCATTGGGTGGCAAATGTAATAACTCTAAAGAATATTGAGGTGTTATTAACTCACAGCAAATAATAAATTTGTTTAAAAAATAACGTTCTTGGGGTAGACACGCCAACTACTTTGTATTTTTGCTAAAAAGCAGTCGTGATCGAACTCCCAGTTCTGTATCAAAACAATCCGAAATTTAGGGCCGTATACCAAAGTGCTTCAGACCACGGTAGTGTATCGGCTGCTGGTCTCATTGGATCTAAACAAAGTTTTTTAGTCAAATCCCTATACAAACAACACAATGGCACCTTGATTTGGGTGCTCAATGATAAAGAAGAAGCAGCGTATTTTCTGAACGACTTAGAGGTTTTACTTGAAGAAGCACCCATTTTTTTTCCTACAAGTTACCGACGCCCCTATGCGACTGAAGAAACGGAAAATGCCAATGTGTTGTTAAGAGCAGAAGTGCTTCAAAAAATCAAGAATACTACACGGCAACTCATCATTACATATCCCGAAGCACTTTCAGAACAAGTATTGACACCAAAAGAGTTACAGCGCAAAACTCTAGCCATAAAAAAAGGCGATGAATTAAGCATCGATTTTGTCAACGAAACACTTTTTGACTTTGGCTTTAAGCGAGTAGACTTTGTTTCAGAACCTGGAGAGTTTGCCGTTCGGGGTGGTATTTTGGATGTGTACTCCTATAGCCATGAAGAACCCTTTCGGATAGAATTTTTTGGTGATGAAATTGATACCATTCGAAGTTTTGACGTTAGTAGTCAGCGTTCGACCCAGGCCTTAATTGCCATACAGGTTTTGGCCAATATTGAGCAAAAAGAAATAGACGAGAAGCGGCAATCTTTATTGTCGTTCATAGATAAGGAGAGTTTGATTTGCTTACAAAATATGGACGCAATTCAATCTTCATTGGACCATTTGTATGCAAACGCAGAAAAATCATATGCTGCACTTTCTGGCGAGATTAAACGCTTACAGCCCTTGGCTCTATTTGTGGATGGAAAACAGTTTGAGCGTGACTTGGCTGTACACAAGCAAGTGCATTTTACCTCCAAAACCAAGGAAAATGTTGTGGTTTTTGAATGCCAACCTCAGCCACGTTTTCAACGTAAATTCGACTGGTTTGTAAACCATCTGAATGAAAACACAGAAAAGCAGTTGATTAATCATGTTTTTTGTGCCTCAGATGCACAAAAAAAACGACTGGTTCAAATTGTTGAGGAGCTTGCACCTGAGACTTCTTTTCATTGCTGGGTCGCGCCGTTATTTCAAGGTTTTATCGACATAGATGAAAACATTGTTTGCTACACTGACCACCAACTTTTTGAAAGATATCACAGGTTTAGATTAAAAAATGGCTACGCCAAAAAACAAGCCTTATCTCTAAAGGTACTTACTCAATTAGAAATTGGAGACTATGTTACGCATATAGATCATGGTATTGGAACCTTTGGGGGTCTACAGCGTATTGACGTTGAGGGTAAAACTCAAGATGCCATCAAGCTTTTTTACGGGGATAGGGATATCCTTTATGTGAGCATACACTCGCTTCATAAAATTTCGAAATACAACGGAAAAGACGGTGCTGCACCGAAAATATATAAGTTAGGTTCTGGAGCATGGAAAAAAATTAAGCAAAAAACCAAAAAAAGAGTTAAGCAAATTGCTTTTAACCTTATCAACGTCTACGCCAAAAGGCGTATGAACAAAGGCTTTGCTTCTGGACCTGATACCTATTTACAACACGAGCTTGAAGCGTCTTTTGTTTTTGAAGATACGCCAGATCAACGGACAGCTACGGAAGCCGTAAAACAAGACATGGAGAACCAAAAACCCATGGATCGATTGGTTTGTGGTGATGTTGGGTTTGGTAAAACAGAGGTGGCAATTAGAGCTGCGTTTAAGGCTGTTGATAATGGTAAGCAAGTAGCTGTATTGGTCCCAACAACCATACTTGCATTTCAACACTATAATACCTTTAAAAATAGGCTTAAAGACTTCCCAGTAACGGTGGATTATCTCAATCGATTTAGAAGCACAAAACAAAAAAAGGAAGTTTTAGAAGGAATTGATAATGGCACCATAGACATTGTTATTGGTACTCATCAATTGGTAGGTAAGACTGTTTCTTTTAAAGACCTTGG
>Ga0066825_10000389_pt1 | contig 14334 bp, 17 predicted proteins | sample ETNtaG_6_FD_65608 | JGI IMG/M metagenome (GOLD analysis project Ga0066825, IMG submission 65608) | Marine microbial and viral communities from oxygen minimum zone, Eastern Pacific Ocean - ETNP201306SV45 | ecosystem: Environmental > Aquatic > Marine > Oceanic | place: Pacific Ocean: Eastern...
CGCCGCCCGGTACGGGCATTCCAATAAGGACACAACCCGCAAAGCCACCGCCGAAGGGGTCGAAGCGCTAAAGGAAGTTTCCGGTTCCGCCGACCAAACCCTCCAGCAACTCGCCGGCGGTATCCAAAGCGGCATGGGATATTTGGGGGCATCGAATCTGGAAGCGCTTCGAAGCCAAGCCCGTTACATCCGTCTTAGTCCCGCCGGCCTGCATGAAAGTAAGCCACACGACGTCATCGAGGTGAAAGCCACTCAGGCTTAAAACTGCACGGAATTATTCATCCGCCCACATTCCGGGCATAACGAGCGCTCCACATCGGCGTCATCCGTGTAAACATAGTCGCAATCCTCACACCGGAAAACCTGATCCCCACTAGATTCAACAGTAAAATCCGATTCCGGACGACGCGTGTAAAACGCTACCACGGCCCAACCTGCCAACAGCATGAACAAAAACGCGAAGATCAATCCCGAAGGAGTCATCGCGGGAAACGCTCCGTCACATTGGTCACTGAAGCCGAGTCTGTGTGCCATTGAAACACCAGTTCCCCAGAAGCGTACGCCGTGGTGTTGGGGGCCGCGTTAAACCGGATTTTCTTAAGCGCCAATTCCATTGCCATTGTATCGGCCGGGGCGTGCCCGGATTCGGCCAGCAACACGCCGTTCATGACGCGCCCCGTGGAATCCACCACCACCTGCACACGGGTCGGCCGCAGAAAAGAGTCGTGCTTCCACGCTGCTTTCAAATCAACCGCCTTCACCAACGTGCGCTCGGCCAGCCCTCCCCGTAAAACCAATCGGCTCCTTTCTTCCTGACGCAATGGCGGCACGCTGATGCGCGTGAGCTTCGGCACTGGTTTTTCAAACGAACGAAATTCCGGCACGGGATCTTTCTCCAAGGCTTCCAGAATGATTGCCTCGACCACGTTACTTTCCGGTGGCAATGGGATTTCCGGCGGCGTCCAGCGGGCGAACTCATGTTGTAAAGGGGTGGAGTTTAGCCATACGGCGGAAAATCCGTTTGTGCGCGGTTGCCCCAAAGACATCGGGTCTTCGATGGCCAGAGTCTCCACCAGCTCAAGATCCACCTGCACTAATGACGCTTCATTGCGCTCGCCTTCGTCCCTCCCACCGGAAGAGACCCACCACAAGAATACGGCCTGCAACCCGAACACCACCGCCACCCACCAACCCCATTGCGGGGATTCGCTGGAGCCGACCTCACTCATTCAAACAACCTTGGCCTCGCTGCCAACCAAGTTTGGCGTACGCCCACGGCTTGCGCGGCGTCCGCCAAGCGCGTGATCCTTTCATAGGAAACGGACTTGTCCGCCTTTAACACCAACAACAAGCCGCCCCCCCCCGCTCGTTTCGCCAGTTGCTTCAATTCCTTTTCCAATTCCGGCAACTCTATTTGGTGATTCCGAAAATACAAACGCGCCTGATGATCCATCGCCACGACGGCAGAATGAGAAAACCCCTTGGGTATTCCCGAGCCGCCTTCAGGCAACCGCACTAGCGAAGCGCCTTCGGTAAGCAATAATGCCGAGTTGGACAGCAAGTAAAATAGTAACATGTACATCACACCCGCCAGCGCCACTGCTGAAGGGGCATCGCAAAGGAATTGATGACCGCGCTTAAACTTCATGATTCCCCAAATAATTCCGGACCAGACTCCTCCTCTTCAACCTTCTTCGGCAAAGACGTTTTGCGTCGGCCCCGACGAGTCGGCCGTTCCAGTTCATTCACCATGCGCAAGGCGCGCAAGCCGGCCTTTTCCATATCGATCACGATACTACCCACCACCGCCACCAGATGGTTATACCCCACAAAGCACGGCACTCCCACCGCCAGCCCCAGAGCCAGCGGCATCATCGCCTTAGCAAAATGAGCGTGATGATCAGTGATCACCGTTTCGCCCGTTTCCATAAACCCCAGCACGGAGCCCAACAACCCCAACAATGGAGCGACCTGGCCGAGTGTCGCCAAGACCCCCAGTCTTTGTTCCAAGCGCGCCACTTCCTCACTGCCTTGTTGCTCCAGAATTTCCTTCACCTCTTCACGCGCCAGTTGGTGATTTTCCAAAACCGTCTTCACCACGCGCGCCGTCGGGCTAGGGGTGGCGTCACAGATGCCAATGGCTTCCACGAGGTTGTTTTGGCTGAGAACGTTTTTTAAGCCTCCCAGCAGCGCCGTGGTGTTAATCTGCACCCGGTGATACGTAAGGCGGCGTTCCACGAACACCACCACCCCTAACGCGCTGGCGGCCAACAACACCCACACCATCGGCCCACCCTGCAGCAATGTCGCAGCTAGCATGCCCGTTTGTAAAACAAGCCCACGCCGCGGTCACGCTCAAAGCCTGCCAATAAGGCCGAATAACTTCCCCTTGCCGCTGCCTCCCACCCCTTCGCATCCTCGCCCATGGACCAGCCAGACCAACTTCGCGAATTGTTTCGCATGCAAAAATCCCTGAATGAACGCATCGGTGTGCATACTGACGCCATGACCGATGAACAGAAAACCGAGTGGGTACTCAACTACTCCCGCGCCATGACTCAGGAGATCGCCGAACTCACCGACAGTGTGCCGTGGAAATGGTGGGCCAAGTACCAGAAGCTCGATGAGCAAAATGCCCGTGTTGAGGTGGTGGACCTGTTTCATTTCCTGATCAGTCTGGCGCAAGTGTTAGGCATGAGCGCGGATGATGTGTTTGAAGCCTACCTGAAGAAAAACGAGGTCAACTTCCAGCGGCAAGACAGCGGCTACACGGAGAAGGACGAAGACGACTCCAAACACATTTGACCCGCCATGCCCGCCGCCACGTCACCGCCCGAACACCTGCGCCAGGAGGTGCAAAGCGTGCTGATCAGTGAAGCAGAAATTGCCAGGCGCGTTCGTGAATTGGCCACGGAAATTGAGCGGGACTATACCGACAAAGAACTCTTGATGGTGGCACTCCTCACCGGCACCGTCCCTTTTCTGGCGGATCTCATGCGCCACGTCACGCTGCCGTTGCGGCTGGATTTCATGGGCGTGTCCAGTTACGGCGACGGCACCGCACCGGGCGAATTGGTCTTTACCAAAGAACTGCGCCTCGAAGCGCGCGACCGCGATGTGCTGTTGGTGGATGACATACTTGACACCGGCCAAACCCTCCATGCCGTGCTTGATAAATTAACCGACCTGCAACCACGCAGTCTCAAGACCTGTGTGTTAATGGAGAAAACCTCACGCCGGCGGGAATCGGTCACGACTGACTATGTCGGCTTCGAGGTGCCTGATGAATTTGTCGTCGGCTACGGCTTGGACTACGCCGAACGCTATCGCAATCTGCCGTTCATCGGCGTGCTCAAACCCGAAGTGTACGCATGACCGTCACTGTTCTATTTTGGTCCTACTTCAAGGATCATACCCAATGCGCCTCAACCTCACTGGAACTCCCTGATGGCGCGACCTTAGGCGACGCGCATTCTGCGGTGATCGCGCAATTCCCCGTGCTCGGAGACATGAGGCATAGTACGCTCAAAGCCGTCGGAGTGGATTATCAATCGGAAGAATTTCCGCTCAACGACGGCGACGAAATATCCCTCTTCCCCCCCGTACAAGGCGGATGAAAACGCAACTCACACTCACGCCTGATCCGATTGACGAACTCGCGCTCGTCGCCGAGCGCGAGATGAGCGATGGCATGGGCGCCGCGCTAGTATTCCACGGCGTCGTGCGCGCAGAGGAAGATGAAGCGACCATTACGGCCATTGATTACGAGGCGTTTGATGACATGGCCTGCCATCAGTTTGAATTGATCTTCGAGGAGATCGATCGCCAATGGCCGATTGAATCAGTGCGCGTGGTGCATCGTTTGGGCGTGGTGCCGGTCAATGAACCCTCGCTTTGGGTGGAGATCATCGCACCCCACCGCGTGGAGACTTTCGAGGCCTGCCAGTTTCTGATCAACACAATGAAAGAGCGCGTGCCGATTTGGAAACGGCCCGTGGGAGAGACGAGCTCCTCCTCGCCCAAAGCCGTTTAAAAAGCAATCTTAAGCCAGCTCAATGCCTACGGGGCAATGATCCGACCCCATGATATCTGGTAAAATAAAGGCGCGCTTCAACCGCGGTCGGAGGTATTCTGAAATCAAAAAATAATCAATCCGCCAACCGATGTTGCGTTCTCGGGCATTGAGTCGATTGCTCCACCAAGTGTAATGGCCCCCGCCGGATTCAAACTCTCGAAAGGTATCGATAAACCCCGCCCCCATAAACGCGTCAAACCCTGCGCGCTCCTCTTCGGTGAAGCCCGCGTTCTTTCGGTTCGCCTTCGGATGCGTCAGGTCGATCTCCTGATGTGACACATTAAAATCTCCGCACACGATTACCGGCAGTCGCTGCTCCAATTGTTTCAGGTATTTTAGAAAGTCGCGGTCCCATTCCTGCCTATAGGGCAACCGCGCTAGGCTTCGCTGGGCGTTGGGCACGTAGACATTCACCAAAAAGAAATCGTCATACTCCGTGGTCAGCACACGCCCCTCGCGATCGTGTTCGGCAATGCCGATCCCGCGGGTCACCTTAAAAGACGCGGGCTTGGAGAAGGTGAGCACACCGGAGTAGCCCTTTTTCTCTGCCGGATTCCAGTGCGCCTCGAACGTGCGCGGCCAGTCCGGTTCCACCTGTTCAGGCAAAGCGCGGCTTTCCTGAAGGCAAAGTATATCCGGACGCGCCTTACGCACCCAATCGGCAAATCCCTTTTTCTGCACGGCCCGCAGACCGTTCACATTCCAGGAAAGAATTTTCACTACACTTCCTTGACCACACCCCAGTGCACATCCAGCCGTTTGGTGAGATAGAGCTTCACCGCCTTGAGCAGCGCCTTGGCCTCGCATTGCTGACCGGCCGCCACGATCTGCTTGAGAGTCATGCCGGATTTAATGCGGAAACTTTCCTGAGCAATGATCGGCCCTTCGTCCAGTTGCATGCTCACAAAATGAGCCGTGACTCCGGCTATCTTCACGCCGTGTTCATACGCCTGCCGGTACGCCTGCGGACCGGGAAAACTCGGCAGCAGGGATGGATGGATGTTGATGATCTTGTTCTTGTACCGCCACACAAAATCCGGTGAGAGAATTTTCATAAACCGCGCGAGGACCACGAAATCCACCTCGTGCTTATCGAGAATCTCCAGCACGCGCTTCTCGCCGCGCCGCCGGTCGCCCCACGGTACATGCACAAAGGGCAGTTTGTGTTTCTTGGCCAAGGCCGCGAGATCCGGCCGGTTGCCGATCATCACCACCGGTTGAGCTTGCTTAAGCTGCCCCTTGGAAAACGCCTCCAGCAACGCCGTCGGACAACCTTCCTCGCGGGTCACCATGATGGCCACCCGCTGTTTACTGCCTGGCTCAGTGATGCGCAGGCGCACTTCCATGCCGAGCTCCTTGCCCAACGCATTGAGCGAGCGCTTGAGTGTTGCGGGCGCTTTCGCGTTCTTTTTCCAGGACGCCTGAATCACCATGCTGAACTGGCCGCGCGTCACCTGTTCCTCTAAGGCCTCAATGTTGGCCTGCTGTTCAAAGAGAAACTCCGTTACTCGCGCCACCACACCGGTCTTATCCCGGCCGATCACGGTAATTGTTGCAAAACGCTGCATGGGCGCGCGAGCAAAGCAAACGGCCTGCCGCAAAGCAACCCGATTTCTGGGGAAACGGTGGACAAGAATTTCATACGTCCACGTACTATTGCCTTGTTTTTCACCCTCAAAACGGACATAACCCACCGCCATGAGCGCTGACGCTGCTTCCGGTTCTGGCCTAAAACTCACCCGCACCCAATGGCTGATCTGCTTCATCGCCACCATTGGCTTCCTGTTCGACATCTACGAGCTGCTGATGCTGCCGTTGATTGCCAAATCCGCTTTGCTGGATATCGCGGGCATCCAGCCAGGCACGCCTGAATTTTTCACTTGGGTCGGTCGACTCTTTTTCATACCGGCCATTGTTGGTGGTATTTTCGGTTTGATGGGAGGCTGGCTGACCGATCGCTTCGGCCGTCGGCGCGTTCTAACTTTTAGTATTTTGCTATATGCTTTCGCGGCGTTCTTTGCGGGATTTTGCGTCAACCCATGGCAACTGCTCTTTTTCCGCTGCCTTGTGTTTATCGGTGTTTGCGTGGAATTTGTCGCTGCGGTGGCGTGGTTGGCAGAACTCTTTCCCAACGCTGTGCAACGCGAAAAAGTGTTGGGCTACACGCAGGCATTTTCATCCGTCGGTGGTTTATCCGTCGCCATCGTGAACTACTGGCTGGCCACCAACTACATGCACCTTCCAGAAATCCCCAGTCTGTTTGGCGCCATTTCCGATGAGAGCAATCAGGCCGCCTGGCGGTACACCTTAATGAGCGGTTTGATCCCAGCCATTCCGCTGATCATCATCCGCCCCTTCCTCCCCGAATCACCGGAATGGCAGAAGAAAAAGGATGCTGGTGAATTAAAGCGCGCCAGAATAAGCGATCTTTTTTCGCCCCAACTCAAAAAGACCACCATCGTGGCAACCATCCTGTTTGCCCTCGCCTACGGCGCGGCCTTCGGATCGCTCCAGCAAATGCGGCTTATTATACCAGACACCCCTCAAGTAGTAACCGCTGCGGCAATCGCCGCTGAAAAAGCCGAGGCCAAAGCTAAGGAAGAGGGCAAACCTGAAAAGGTGATCAAGATTGCTGGCATAAAAGCCTCCAAAGGTGCCGAGCAAGGGGCCGCCGCCAAGGTGACCAAAGTTCAGGAAGTAGGGGGCCTATTCGGGCGCGCCATCATGGCTTTGTTAATTATAGCCATCATCGCTCGAGGTGCCACCAGTGTGTGGGCTTTTGTTGGGTGGAGCCAGTTGGCGTTCTTCCTTGTTCTTGAGGGTATGAATGGCTTCCACGGCACAATGAATGAACATTTTGTTCGTGCCGGCAAAGGGCTGATCTATGGCGGTCTCCTTGGCCTGCCTGTGTGGTTCATTTGCACCTCAGTCATCAAAGCCTTTAGGGATGCCCCATCCGGTACGGTCCTGCGCTTATTCCAACTCCCCGGCATGATTATCCTACCGTTGACTTTTGCCTACCTCATCACCAACAGCCTTTCCACGGCCTACATCGGTATGTTCCTGTGCGGCTGCCTAGTAGTCGGCCAATTTACGTTCTGGGGAAACATGCTTCCCAAATTATTCCCGATTCATTTGCGTGGCACCGGTGAAAGCTTCGCCGCTAATATAGGAGGACGACTGTTTGGCACCAGCTTCGCGTGGATTGCCACAACCATTGCCGCCGCATCCTTCTGGCCAACTGATTTTTCCGGCACGCAAAAAATGGCCTACACCGCCGCCGGCATTGGCTTCTTTACCTTCGCCTTGGGCTGGGTGGTCGCTGGATTCCTACCGGAACCGCAATTTGCGAATCATGAAGGTGGGCACGATTCCGTCGATGAAGACATCGAGGAAGAGGAAACAACTGCTCCGAGTTCTCAGTCTGATGACGAATCGGAGGAAAAATCCTCGGACGAAGATTCCAACGATGAGAAACCGGTGTAGCCGTTACTTTTCTTTAGTGCCGTAATATTCCCTGGGGAAATCCGCTGGGCGGGAACGCTCGGGGTGTCGCAAAGGAAAGGTCGGGCCACGATCCGGGGCCAGGCGCAGGCTGAGACCACTGGATTCTTTCAGTAGTTCAAACAAACGCTTATTCAGGCGTTCCACCACCGGTGCGTGGGCTTTGCTGAAGATCAGGTTTTTTGTTTCATCGGGATCCGCCTGTAGATCGTAGAGTTCGTTCACATCCCACAGACCGTGGTAGCGGATATATTTGTAACGCTCCCCGCGCACAGCGTGGATGGTTGGGGTGTGCGGGTAGTTGCGTTCCCAAAAATATTCATACAACACATAATCCCGCCACGGCACATCCCGTCCCATGGCGATGGGCCAAAAGCTACTGCCATCGAACTGCCCCTTTGGCGGTCGCAATCCGGCCGCCTCGATCAGCGTTGGCCCAATATCGATGTTTGCCACCACCTTTTTCATCGTGCTGCCGGCTCGGATTACTTCCGGGCAATGCATCAGCAGCGGCACGCGCATGGAATGTTCGTAGGCCGTGCGTTTATCGATCAAGCCATGTTCGCCAAACTGAAAACCGTTGTCACCCATGTACACCACCAGCGTTCGATCCAACTCGCCGCTTTTTTTTAGATGCCCCATCACGGAACCCACATGATCATCCACCGCCAATAAAGTTTCGCAGTAACGAAGGTAATAATTGTTGAGATCAAAGTCCGGCAGGTTGTAGGCAAAATCCACACCGTGCCGACTGTTACGTTGGTTCTTCAACCACATCGGTTTGTCGGCGTAGTTAGCCTTGGTATTGGCAAAGGTCTTGGGCAACGGCATGCGCTTATCCTTGTACAGCCCGAGATGGCGATCGGCCGCCACGAAATCGGCGTGCACAGCCTTGTGGGAAATCATCAGAAAGAACGGCCGCTTGTCTTTACGTTCCTTGAGCCAATCCAGCGAATACTCGGTCAACTCATCCGTGATGTACCCCTTCTGCGGCACTCGCTTGCCGTTGACGTTGAAGCCGTCGTAGCTGTTCTGGGGCACCTTACGGCTCGTGCCGCGGCCATCGGCCCAATACGTGCCCTGCCCTTTGAAACTTACCCAATGATCAAACCCCGGTTGCCGATGATCAATGTTGCCGCCCATATGCCATTTACCAATAAACGCTGTGTTATATCCATTGGCTTGCAGATATTGTGGAAAATACACGAGCCCTTTAGGCAGTGGATTGTAGTTATCTACCACCCCGTGGTTGTGCGCGTATTTACCGGTGAGAATGCTAGCGCGACTGGGCGAACATAGCGAGGTGGTGACAAACGCATTCGTAAAATGAGCCCCGCCTTTGGCCATCGCGTCCAGATGCGGCGTCTCCAAAAACGGATGCCCCACGAACCCCATCGCATCAAAGCGATGATCATCCGTCAGAATGAAGATAATGTTCCGCGCCCCCCCATCCTTTGCCGGCGACAATTTAAATCCCGCCGCGTCACTCGATAGCACTGCACACAGTAGTGCCCATAACCAGACAATCCGTTTCATAAGTTCAGAGTTTTAAAATTATTTTACCGGCCAAGGTGCCGGCGCCGTGAATGGTGTTTTCCTCCTGCAACCGATGGGCCACCGCCGCTTCGGTCAGCGGCAGGGTCCGATCAATATTCGCCCGCACCTTACCCTCGGCCAGCCAGCGATTGAGATACTCACCGCATTGCCGTTGCTCGGCGGCAGAATAATTAAACATCGCAAACCCATGCAGTTCGCAGTCCTTCACGTAAAACGGCCCGACCGGAAACACGGGCCGCGCCTCGCGTCCAGCCATCACCACCATCCGACCCCGCTTGGCCAGCAACGGTACGGCCCATTCGAAATCCGCTTCACGTCGTGTTTCCCAAATCACATTCACCCCGTCGGGCGCCAAGGCTTGCACGCAGGCGGTAACGTCTTCGGTGTTGTATTGAATCACTTCGTCCGCCCCCAATTTTTTGGCTTTCGCTGCCCGATCGTCACTACCGGCCGTGGCTATCACTCGCGCACCCAGTGCCTTACCGATCTGCACGACCATTGAGCCCACGCCGCCTGCGCCGCCATTCACCAGCACTGTTTCGCCAGCTTGCACTTTGGCTCGCAGAACCATACCGATATGCGCAGTGATGCCTACCAAGGCCACGGCCGCCGCATCCTCCGCGCTCACGTTCTCAGGAATGGCATGTAAATAATCCGCCGCCACACAGGCCAGCTCTGCGGAAGTGCCCTGCCGGCCAAGCAACCCCTGGTTGCTCGCCCAGACACGATCGCCTGCAGTCCAACCGAAGACGCCTTCGCCGACCTCAATCACTTCCCCCGCCAAATCGCTGCCAATCACAAACGGCATCGGCAGCTCCATCGGCACCAGGCCGCCGCGGATGTAGGTATCAATCGGATTCACCGAAGCGGCTTGGACGCGCACCAACACTTCACCGGCACCAGGTTTGGGATTGGGCAGTTCGCCCACTTGGATCTGCTCCGGTCCGCCGGTCTCCGTAATGTAAGCCGCCTGCACTAGTCCATCTCCTCCAATTGCGGCAGCTCAATTTGCTGGCCACTTTCGGCGGCTTGCGCGCCAAGCGACAGGATCTCCTGCGCATCCCGGCAATGTCCGGCGCGGCAAAGGGGATGAAAGGCTTCGTCGGTTTCGATGCCATGCAAAAAATGGGCGATGGGTTGGCGTTGATGCGCAGCCAGCTCCGGCACTTCAATCTCGAAGCCTTCGGGTTGCTCCTTTGTGGCCTTCAAGAGACGACCGTTTTCCGGCTCGGCCAGCAGCGTTCCTTCGCTGCCATAAATAATGGTGCGATAGTGGGTCATCTTATCAATTTGCGTCCAGCTCGCTTCGGCGATGCAAATGGCCTTGGGATATTGCATCAACAGCACGGCGTTATCCTCCGCATCTAGATCGGTTTTAAGCAATTGCCCCGCCACAGCGGTGACACTGCGCGGTCGGCCGAGCAGCACGCGTGACAACACAGCGCCGTAGCAGCAGTAATCCAGCAGCGCACCGCCGCCATTGCGATTGGGGTCATATAGCCAATCACAGAAATGTTCGCTGGCGCCCATCTCCTTGGGGCCCTGATGCGCGGCACGGTAGCGCACCTGCCACACCTCACCGATCTCGCCGCTTTGCGCGAGCGCCAGAGCGTGCTGCACCTGCGGCCACCAAGCGATGGGCCAGTTCACCATCAACCGTTTGCCAGTGGTATCAGCGGTCTGCAATAATTCGTCTGCGCCGGCCAGATCAGCGGCCAACGGTTTTTCGATCAATACATGCCAACCGCGTTCGAGGGCCTTTTTACCTTCCTCTGCACCGGACCGATTGTTTCCGTAGATGAGAACCGCATCGAGCTGCTCGGAGGCAGCCATCTCCAGCGAATCGGTATAAATCTGAACGCCATACTCCTTGGCTGCACGATCCAGAAGCGGGCGCTGCAGGCTGCAGGCGGCAACCAGGTCAGCTTGTTCGTTTTCCTTTAGCTCCGGAAGCACATCCCAAATGTGATCGTGCGAAAGGCCAATGATGCCAAAACGTGTCATGCGAAGAGTGTGCGCGGATTACTCGGCCGCCTCAATCCCCAATTCATTTCGCCTTGCTCCCCAACCGGTTTAGCGCACACTCGCGTCATGCGCTTGCTACTGTTTACGGTCATCCTGTTTCAGTTCCTCACACCGGCTCACGCAATTGAGGCGTGGAAATCCATGAATCTCTGGCCCGGCAAAGCTCCGGGGGAAACGTATGAACTCCCGGCGGAAGCCGAACAACCTGCGCGTCCCGGCCAAAAAAAGGTCATCCGTATTGGCAATGTCAGCACCCCAAAGCTGTCAGTATTTAAACCCAAGAACCCCAATGGCACGGCCGTGGTGATTTGCCCGGGCGGCGGCTACAACATCTTGGCTTGGGACCTGGAAGGCACGGAAGTCGCTGAATGGTTGAACGGCATTGGCGTGACGGCGATTGTGTTAAAGTACCGAGTACCTCGCCGCAAGGACCGTGAGAAACATGCTGCGCCGTTGCAGGACGCCCAACGCGCCTTGGCCTTAACGCGCCATCATGCCAAGGCATGGGACATCAATCCCGAACGCATAGGAATTCTGGGCTTTTCCGCAGGCGGCCATTTAACGGCCACAGCAATAACCAGTTGGAGGAAACGAACTTACCCCGTCGTAGATGAAGCCTGCCACTACAGTTGCCGACCGGATTTCGGCATCCTAGTATACCCGGCCTATCTCGTAGATAATGAAACAAAGACCAAACTCGTACCCGAGGTACCGGTGGATAAAGATACGCCGCCTGCCATATTCATCCATGCCGGCGATGACCGGGTGACCGCCGACAGCAGCGTGCAAATGTGGCTGGCCATGCGCCGTGCCGGCGTGCATTCCGAGCTGCACGTCTTCCCCCACGGTGGCCACGGCTACGGTCTGCGCCCCTCCGCCGATCCCGTTTCCAAATGGCCCAAACTAGTGGAAGCCTGGCTCAAACGCACGGAGTGGGTGAAATGATTATTGGATCCAAAGAAGATTTGACGGAATGACCTCCTGCGTGGGGCGGGTCAGGTTTTCGTTGATGCCTTTAAACATCCCTCCCGTCGCCGCCCCGTGCGCGTGCACGACTGAGGCCAAATCCGCACTATTACCCAGCTTCACACTGCCATCGGCACGCACAAACTGTCCCTGACTGGCACCGAGCCCGGCCGTAGCATAATTCTGCAAACGCACCGGATCAACTTCATCATTCCCTACAAAAGCATGACTCGCCTGCCCGGCGTTGCCAGCGCGCAACGCCATGCCCAGATACTTCTGATAAGAAGGGGTCTCGGTTCCAGCCGGATAATCAAATTCATAACAGTTTTCGCCGGCAACATTGCGAGTAACCGCCAATAGCGTTGAAGGACGCTGCATGTCACTTCCTAAATGCAAAGCATAACTGAGCGACCGATAATCCATATGGACATGCACCCCATCAAAAGCATGCCCAAAGCCACCCCATTTTCCGTGCTGGATTTCCTTGTCAATCCACGGATGCGTTTCTGGGTCCACCGGCGATGCCAATAACCTGGCCGTACCCAGTTCCTCACGAATTGGGGCCGGCAAAAAAAGGAACTGCACATCCCACAAATGATGCGCACCCGTATGGCCCGTGCCATACAAGCTTTGCCACAACCGTTCACCTTGGCGATGTGTCAACAACCACGGCAGCCGACCATCGTAATCATCGGCGAATAGCGTAAACGCTAAATGGACCTGTTTGAGATTGTTGCCGCATTTCATGCGATTTGCCTTCATCTTGGCTTTGGCTAAGGAGGGCAGAAGCATGCCCGCGAGCAACCCAATAATCGCCACCACCACCAAAAGCTCCACCAGAGTAAAACCTGAAAATGAAGGGCGTTTCAGCATGTCTGAGAATAGTCACCTATTTCCTGTATGATTGCAATCCGGCAAAGATTCGCCAATGCTGCACCGCATGAAAACCGCCGCTGCTGTGTTACATGAGATGGGGCGTCCGCTGCCTTATGCGGACTCCCAGCCGATGGTCATTGAGGAAATCGATCTTGATGGCCCCGGCGAAGGCGAGGTGCTGGTGGAGGTAAAAGGCGCCGGTTTGTGTCATTCAGATCTCTCTGTGATCAATGGCTCGCGGACACGCCAAATGCCAATGGTGCTCGGCCACGAAGCCAGCGGAATCGTTCGCGAAGTGGGGCCCGGCGTGCGCGGACTTAAGGCCGATGATCATGTGATTTTCACCTTCATCCCCAGCTGCGGTCATTGCCGGTATTGCACGGTGGGTAAACCCTCCCTGTGCGAACCCGGCGCTGAGGCCAACAATGCCGGCGTACTAATGAACGGCGCGCAACGCTTCAGTAGCGATGGCCAACCCTATTTCCATCACTGCGGCGTGAGCGGCTACTCGCAATACACCATCGCCCTGCCCGGCTCACTGGTGAAGATCGATTCCACCTTGCCCTTTGAGCACGCCACGCTGTTTGGCTGCGCGGTCATGACGGGCACGGGTGCGGCGATGAACACGGCCAATATCCGACCCGGCCAGAGTGTCGCGGTGTTCGGCTTGGGCGGCGTGGGGCTCGCGGCATTGATCGGAGCCAAGGCCTGCAACGCCGGCCAAATCATTGCAGTGGATTTGCTCGATTCCAAACTCCAGATGGCCCGCAACCTCGGCGCCACTCACACTGTAAATGCTAGGGAAAATAATCCAGTGGAAATCATTCAGGACCTCACCCATGGCGGTGTGGAAATCGCCATTGAAAGCGTGGGGAACGCCACTGTGCTGGCGCAGGCCTACGAATCTACAATGCGCGGCGGCACCACCGTTGCCATCGGCCTACCGCATCCCGATCATCAATTCAGCATTCCGGCTGTGACGCTCAGTGCGATGGAAAAAACAGTTAAAGGATCCTACCAAGGCAGTTGCGTCCCTACGCGAGATATTCCAAAATTCATAGATATGTTTTACGCTGGCCAATTACCTGTGGACCAATTGCTCACTGACACCATTTCGCTGGAGGATATCAACACCGGCTTTGATCGCCTACACAAGGGCGAGGTGGCGCGACAGGTGATTTTGTTTTAATCGCCGAACACCATTCTTCAACCTCCCGATTCCTTCGATACTCGCCTCTAACTGATCGCCTACCTTGAGATCAACCCCTTTGGTGTGGCCGACGCCGACGGCGCCTTACGCTGCTTTCATACCTCCAGCGTTTTGGGCACGG
>Ga0066825_10000391_pt1 | contig 14262 bp, 12 predicted proteins | sample ETNtaG_6_FD_65608 | JGI IMG/M metagenome (GOLD analysis project Ga0066825, IMG submission 65608) | Marine microbial and viral communities from oxygen minimum zone, Eastern Pacific Ocean - ETNP201306SV45 | ecosystem: Environmental > Aquatic > Marine > Oceanic | place: Pacific Ocean: Eastern...
AAGCTATGAAAACTTAACTAATGCTAAAGATATTAGATCACAAATTGAGAAAAAAGAAGTAAACAGCAAGCTAGCACTTAAATACACTCAAGTATTTGAAGATAAAAACGGCTTTATCCCTGATCTGTCCATTTTAGATTTGTTATTTAATGAAGGACCAAACACATTATCATTATTAAAAACTGTGGTTTAAAAAAATTCAACCATATGGAAAGCTTGATCATAATCTAGTTCTAGAATGAAAGGCAACAGAGTTATGGCAAAAAAAGAAGAATTATACTGAGACCCAAAAGTGCCAATAAATAAAAAGCAGGCCATAAGCCGGATTCTGTCGTGTCTTATCATTAATCTAGGCGATGCATTACTGCAGCGCTCAATCCGCCTACCCTCCAACTTGGACGCGCTATCCTAAACGTTGGTTTACGTGGCGTTTCACCGCATAGAGTTTACCTGGTTTCACTACAGCCAAACTGTACTTGCTTTCTGTTGCACTTGTCCTACTCTGATAAATCGGAGCGACGGGTGTTACCCGCTATGCTGCGCTATGGTGTCCGGACTTTCCTCTCCACCAATGGCGGAGCGATAAGAAGGCCTGCAATGCAAAAATACACTATTCCCACATTTGTCTCTAATTTATCATAGGACAAAAACGTGAGTTTGTTTATATTTACCTCATGGGCGACTTTATAGTATCTGCTTTAAAATACAGACCACAGACATTTGCGGACGTAGTTGGTCAAAAAACTATTACACAAACCTTACAAAATGCTATTGATTTGGGTAAAATTGCCAAGGCAATGCTTTTCTGTGGACCAAGAGGTGTGGGCAAAACCACATGCGCGCGTATTTTTGCAAAAAAAATAAACAGCCTTGGTGCTGATATTGACCTAAACGAGGATTTTGCTTTCAATGTGTTTGAACTTGATGCCGCCTCAAACAACTCCGTTGACGATATAAGAAGCCTTATCGAACAAGTTCGGATTCCACCCCAAAAAGGCAGTTATAAAGTATATATCATTGATGAGGTTCATATGTTAAGTACTGCTGCTTTTAATGCCTTTCTAAAGACATTGGAAGAGCCACCAAAACACGCTATTTTTATACTTGCCACTACTGAAAAGCAAAAAATCATTCCAACAATTTTGTCGAGGTGTCAAATTTTTGATTTTAAAAGAATCAATGCTACAGACGCGCAAAATTATCTAAAAGTAATTGCAGAGCGCGAAGGTATAGATGCAGATGAAAAAGCACTACATCTCATTGCTCAAAAAGCAGACGGTGCGATGAGAGATGCACTATCAATATTTGACCGCATGATAAGCTATGCAGGAGAAAAACTTACTGCAAAGCACGTCTCGTTGCACTTAAATATTTTGGACTATGATAGCTACTTAGAAATTACTGAATTGCTATACAAAGGGGATATGTATAATAGCATATTAAAATTCAACCAACTAATAGACTTAGGCTTTGATGGCTACCATTTTATTAATGGTTTATCTAAGCACTTCAGAGATTTAATGATGTGTCAAAACGAAGGGACAGTAAAGTTATTAGAAGTAGGAACTGAAACAGAAGCTGCATTTATGGCACAAGGAAAAGTTATTCCAAAATCCTTTTTGTTAGATGCGCTTGATTTGACTAATACTTATGCACTTCAATACAAAAACAGCCTGCATCCCCACTTGCAAGTAGAATTATGTTTAATGCAAGTGGCCTCGCTTAACGAAGTCGAAAAAAAAAACCTTAAACCATATATAAAACCTTTTGATGGTGTCGTTATCTCAAAATCAGCATCTACTAAAGAGACTGAAGACACTTCAATTCAGTCAAAAAATATATTAGAACAGAGCTCATCACCAAGTGACACTGTTGAGAGTACTGTTAAGCCTCTTAAAACAGCTGATAAATCTATTGAAACAGTCAAAAAAGAGGAAACAATTCAGTTAGACCTATCGTCACAAGGAGTTTCAGGTTTATCATTATCCAGTCTAAAAATTCAAAAAGAACACAAAAACAAAATCGATTCTCCAAATGAAGAAAAACAATTGAGAGAAAACGAAGTAAATCAGGATAGTCTTGAAAAACAGTGGGAAAAATTTAGTGAAATTATAGCTGTCAATGGCGAAAAAAATATGGTTGCGCTATTACAATTAGACATTCCCAGACTAAAAAATAAAGTCGAGATTCATTATGCGGTTCCAAATGACACCAACAGGCTTGAGCTTGAAAAAAATAGTGCGCAATTAATGACATATTTACGTGATCAACTATCTAATGATGCGCTTGTTTTAAAGGTGCGTTTGGAAATGAAAGAAGAAAAGAAATTTGTCTACACCAACGATGACAAGTATAAAGTGCTTTCTGAAAAAAACCCAGCATTAGACCTGTTTAAGAAAAAATTTAAATTAGAATATTGATTTAACAAAGTATATACTAATGTAGTTCTTTGTATAAAAGTTTAATCATTCCATCGGCCAAACCAACTTTTGGAACATAAATCTTATTTGCACCAGACTTTTTCATTGCTAGAAGATATATGTGAACTGCAGGTACAATAACATCTGCACGATCTTGATTTAATTTCAGGTCAATAATCAATTCCTTGTGAGTACGTTGTTTTAAGTACTCATAATATTCAGAAAGAAGTATATAGGAAAGTGGTTTTCCAATCTTAACACCAGAAAGTTTAAAAACCTTGTTAATAGTGCCTCCAGAACCAACAACAGATAAACGTTCTAATTTATGAGTATGTTTTTCAATCCACTTTTGGTATGATGCCATCTCTTTATTGGACACCATTTTGTTTAGTAATCGAACTGTGCCTATCTTAAAAGACTTCGATGCAATGGTTTTACCACGATCAATTACCGTAAGTTCTGTACTGCCCCCTCCAACATCAACAAGAAGGTAGGATTTATGAGCTTTCATGACTTCATATAAATCGGTCATGGCTATTATTTCTGCTTCTCGCTTTCCGTCTATGATTTCAACAGCTACTTCAGTTTCTTTTAAAATACGCGCAATTAATTCCGAACTGTTTTTAGCTTCTCTAAGCGCTGAAGTCGCACAAGCCATATAATGTGAAACACCGTGAACACCCATGAGCTTCTTAAAGGAAAGCATGGCATCAATCATTCGTTGTTGATTAGGCATTCCAATAGAGCCATGCGTAAAAGTATCTTGACCCAAGCGGATGGGTACACGAACCATAGCATTTTTAGTAAAAAGTGTAGGTTTACTTTTGCGTTCAATAACGTTGCTAACCATTAAGCGTACAGCGTTGGAACCTATATCAATAGCGGCATATTTGGATATTCTCAATGATTGTTTAATTTATTTTGATAATAGGAATAGATTGCCTCTTGTGAGCGAAGCGGCAATGCGCCGTTATTTCGATAAACAGGTTTTGAATTGTCATTTACCCAACGTGCCTTGACATTATCATTCCAACTCAACTCGAAAGTGTCAACAAGTTCTTGTTGTACATCTTTGTCGTAAATAGGACATGTCACTTCAACACGATTGTCCAAATTACGGGTCATCCAATCAGCAGAGGAAATAAGTATATCTCTATCACCACTGTTTTCAAAAATAACCATTCGTGGGTGTTCTAAATAACGATCAACCACACTAATGACTTCAATATTGTCGCTAATACCAGCAACACCAGGAACCAAACAACATATACCACGAACAATCATACGTATTTGAACGCCTGCCTGACTGGCTTTATAAAGTGCAACAACCATATCGTAGTTTGTGATATTGTTTATTTTAATTCGTATCAGTGCATTCTTACCAGCCTGTGCCAATGATATCTCACGTGCAATACGCTCTTTAAGACCAGAGGAGGTTGTAAATGGAGAAATCAGCAAGTGTTTGTGGACTGGTATTTTATAGCTTTTCTCAAGAAATGAAAATACTCGGTTTACTTCTTTTAAAATTTGTTGGTTGGCAGTAAAAAGGGTATAGTCAGTATATACACGTGCGGTAGATTCATTAAAATTACCCGTACTTATAAAACCATAGTATTTGAGTTTATCACCCTCCGCGCGTTGAATCAAACAGGTCTTGGAATGAACCTTTAAACTTGGTATTCCAAAAATAAGATGAACTCCTTCATTTTTAAGCTTTTCAGCATAGCGAATATTGGCAGTCTCATCAAAACGTGCCTGTAACTCGATTTGAACGGTTACTTGCTTGCCATTACGTGCTGCCTGAATAAGTGCATTAACTATTTGTGATTGACTTGACAACCGGTATATGGTGATGGAAATACTCTTAACTTTTGGATCCAATGAAGCCTCCCTTAAAAAAAGAACTACATAAGCAAAACTATGGTAAGGGGTATACTGTAAAAAGTCGCGATTGCTTATTTGCGATAAAATACTTTCCTCCAAAGAAAAACCTGAAACAGCCAATGGAGGCTTTTTGTCATAGAGTAAGTCTTGGCGCCCTAAACTAGGGAACTTCATATAGTCCCTTCTATTATGGTAGCGACCACCAGGGATTATACTATCTCTAGTGCCTATTTGAAATTTTTCCAATAAAATCTCTAAGGTGTCGTCATCAATATTTTTATCATAAATAAAACGAACAGGATCTCCTTCTACTCTATCTCGAACACTTGAAGCTACTTTTTCAACATAGCTCATATTAATATCGTCATCAAAATCAAGCTCTGCATCACGCGTAAACTTTACCATATGAGCCTTAATCTTGGTAGGAGAGAATATTTGAAAAATATACTGCATTTGGTGACGAATAAGGTCATCTAACAGCATGACAAACTGTTTGCCATCACGCTTAGGCAATACAACTATACGTTCTAGGTCAGTTGGCATTTGAATTAATGCAAACTGTGAGCTGCTATTTTCTTTCTCAATTCGAACGGCTAAAAAAGCATTGTTGCCTCTACTACTGGACAACAAAGTACTATCGTTAATCAGTATTGTGAGTAAGGAAGGACTTACTTTTTGAATGAAGTATTCATGAACAAATTCAATTTGTTCATCATCGAGAGCTGTCTCATCTAAAATAAAAATATTTTCATCGCCCAAAGCAGCCGTAAGTTGTTGTATGGTGTGAAAGCTTTCATCTTGGAGGGCAATCGTTTTTTGGGTAATCTCCTGTAACAAAGCCTCTGCATTGGTAGTTTTTGGCGAGTTAGATTCCGCTTCCATTTGTGCTATACGCTTCACAGTAGCATAACGCACTTTAAAAAATTCGTCCAAATTATTTGAAAAAATACCTATAAAACGAAGACGCTCAATTAATGGAACGTTTTTGTCTTGTGCCTCCTGGAGAACACGACGATTAAAGTCTAACCAACTTAATTCACGATTTATAAAAGGAAGTGTCACTATTTGGTTATTGTTTTTGGAAAGAAATATTCGGCATTTGCATTAATTATATCTGACCACAAAGATACATCAAAGCGAAAAAGAACGGCTCCAGCAGTTGGAATATTGTCACCATTAAAATCTGCTAACAAATATGCCAAAGAAGTACATGCGTTGTTATGACCAAAGGTAATCACTGTTTTAATGGTGTCGTCAAGGCATTTGACGAACTCCAAAACATTTTCACCAGAAAAGTCATATAAAGCTTCGCTAAAAGAAATATTATGTATGGGTAGGTTCATTTCTTTGGATACTATCAAAGCTGTATGCGCAGCACGGATTGCCGGGCTTGAAAAAACAGCATCAAGTGAATATTTTTTTTGATGTAAAAAAACACCCATTTTGTGGGCATCATCAATTCCACGTTGGTTTAATGGACGGTCTTTATCTGAAACGTTTAATTCCCAAGAGGACTTTCCATGTCGCATCATTATCCATGTTTTCATGTACTATTTTAATGTGTTAATGTGCGTTTTTAGGGTGCTTTTCGTTGTTTTATCCAAGCATCATCAGATTTTGAGTATACTATACGATCGTGTAAACGATTGGGTCTCCCCTGCCAAAATTCCACTTCATAAGGTGTGACAACAATGCCACCCCAATGTGATGGTCTAGGAATATCCTTTCCTTTAAATTGTTTTTTTAGTGACTCTTGGCTAGCCTCTAGGACATCGCGTGAAAGAATAATATCGCTTTGAGGAGATACGTGTGCCCCAATTTGACTTCCTTTTGGTCTGGATGAAAAATAAGCGTCAGATATTTCAGGCGCTACTTTTTTTGCTGTTCCAGAAATAATCACCTGTCTTTCTAAATTTGGCCAAAAAAAAGATAAGCTTACATTGGGATTGACAAATATTGCCTTACACTTATCACTGTTGTAATTGGTGTAAAAAATAAAGCCTTCAGTAGATAATTCCTTAAGCAAGACTACACGCGCCTTAATTTTTTTGGTTTCATCAATTGTGCTCAATGTCATGGCATTTACTTCTGCTATGCCACCATGCTGTGTAACCTCGTCAAACCATTGGTTAAATAAATCAATAGGAGTATTAGGAACTAGCGTTTCGACAAGCACATTAGCCTCATAATTTTTACGAAGATGCCCAAAGTCTCTTTCCATTTTTTAAATGTACAAAAATGTGTCAGGATATCACAGCGCCGTCTGATGCTAGTATTACATTTGGAAATACAGCTTTTGCTTCATCGATAAATAGTGATAAGTTTTTATATCTTGATGAATAATGACCCAAAATCAAACGACCCACTTGGGCTTTATTAGCTATCTCGGCTGCCTGTTTTGCAGTACTATGCTTTGTTTGTTTCGCAAGGGACTCATGTTGATTTAAAAAAGTGGCTTCATGGTATAACCAATCTGCTTTATAAATTATATCAACGATTGAAGGATGATAGGCAGTATCACTACAAAAAGCATATTTCATTTCGGGGTGAGGACTAAAAGTAACCTTTGCATTTTCTATAACATCCCCTTCTAAACTTTTTATATGCTGACCATTCTGCAATAAACGATATTGACTTTTATCTATACCGAATGTTCGAGCAGCATCTGTGTTAATTCTTCTAAGTCCTTTTTTTTCTTCAAACAAAAAACCATTAGTGTAAATACGATGTTTTAAAGGTATGGTACTAACAATTACACTATCGTCTTCATAAACACACTCAGACTCACTAGAAGTCAATTCATGAAAGTGAAGGGGGTAATTCAAATTAGAATTAGACAACTTTAATAAAAAAAGGAGCGCTTCCTTAATTCCCTCTGGACCATAGATATGTAGAGGTGCTTCGCGACCCAATAATCGGAAGGAAGATACCAAACCAGGCAAACCATAAAAATGATCTCCATGCAAGTGAGAAATAAATATATGCTTGATATGAACAAAAGAAACCTTGGCCTTACGCAATTGTACTTGAGTCCCCTCACCGCAATCAATAAGAAAACGATGCCCTTTAATATCTAACAGTTGGGCTGTAGGGTTTTTATTCTCGTGTGGGGTAGCCGAATGGCAACCCAATATGGTTAGCTTCATTAATACCCTAAATCACGTTCAATTTCCTCAATTTCAACAATATCAAATGCCTCTTGTAGTGTGGGTGCCGTAGCTATATCAACGTTTATTTCAACATTAAACGTTTTTCCAACAACTATAACAAATGATTTTAAAATTTTTTCTTTGTGATAGCTGTTAAGTTCGGAAAATTCTAAAACATGTTTTGGCTTTAAAGATTTGATTAATGATAAATCAATTACAATGTTCTGCTGATGCAAATTTTTGTAGTGTCCCTTGACAAGGTTTCTAAAATCAACGCCTATGGGGTCTGAGAGATCCCAAGCGAAAACAGTAGTATTACCATGTTGACTAATTTTCATGATTTATTTTTTGAAGCAAGTAAATATAAAACAGCCATTCTAATTGCTACACCATTTTCTACTTGGTCTAAAATAATGGCTTGATTTGAATCAACAACCTCACTTGATAATTCTACACCCCTATTGATTGGACCTGGATGCATGACAACAATTTCTTTATCCAATGCATCGAGCATGGGTTTGGTAATGCCATAAAATGCGGCATACTCTCTATTCGATGGAAAATAACTCGCAGACATGCGTTCAAACTGAACCCGTAAGACATTGGCTACATCACACCATTTTAGTGCTTTATTCACATCTGTTTCTACTTTAACGCCTAAGCTAGTAATGTGCTTGGGTATCAATGTTTTTGGTCCGCAAACAGAAACTTCGGCACCTAATTTTTGTAAAGCAAAAATATTAGATAAGGCTACTCTTGAATGAAGAATATCGCCTATGATAACTACTTTTTTTCCGGCAACATCGCCAAGACGCTCATTTATGGAAAAAGTATCGAGCAATGCTTGTGTGGGGTGCTCGTGTGCCCCATCTCCTGCATTTATAATGGTTGCATTAACATGTTTTGCAAGAAAGCTAGCTGCACCAGGGCTGGAATGACGCATCACAACCATATCAACCTTCATGGATAAAATATTGTTTACTGTATCAATCAGAGTCTCCCCTTTTTTAAGTGATGACATCGAAGAAGCGAAGTTAATCACATCTGCAGATAATCTTTTTTGTGCAAGTTCAAAAGACAATTTAGTACGTGTGCTGTTTTCAAAGAAAAGATTAGCTATAGTAATGTCACGTAATGAAGGAACTTTTTTGATTGGGCGATTGATAACTTCTTTGAATTGGGCTGCAGTATCAAAAATAAGTTGGATATCTGGTTCTGTCAGGTATTTGATGCCCAATAAATGTTTTACACTTAATTCGCTCATATTATTTGTTTACCAGGTATACTGAATCTTCATTATCATCTTCTTGCCAACATACCACTACACGCTCTTCTTGAATTGAATCAACTTGTCGACCACAAAAATCAGGTTGTATGGGTAGGTGTCTTGAAAACCTTCGATCTATTAAGGTTAGGAGTTGAACCTCTTCTGGACGTCCATAAGAGTCGATAGCTGTTAGTGCAGCACGAATACTCCTGCCAGTATACAATACATCATCTATTAAGACGATGCGCTTGTTTTCAACACCAACTTCCATGTCATTGAAATTGGCATTTAATACCTTATTACTTGTTCTAAAATCATCCCTAAAAAAAGTAATATCAAGTTGGCTGAGTTTAACTTCAGCAACTTTATAGTGATGTTGTAAAATATGCAATAGTCGTTCTGCCAATCTTACACCACGTGGCTGCAAGCCAACAAGTACTGTTTTGGAAAAGTCGCCGTGAGTTTCTTTAAGTTGGCAAGCTAAACGAAAAAGGATGATGCGCAGGTCTTCGGCACTAAGTAGTTGCTTTTGGCTCATCCAAAATATTTTTACAAAAATAGAAAAAATTGATGGTTTTCAAGCTTTAACGCATTTTTACAAAAAATTACATGATTTTAAACTACCTAAATCTTAAATTTGCACTTAACAATGCCTATTGTCATCTTGACGAAAGTTACTCTCAGACAAGACCTTAATCTTAAGCATTTAAGCTTGCATTGACTACATAACCATTTAATTTATGCTAAGAAGGGGTAGATACTCCAAGTCTTTGATATTTTTAAGTTACCTTGTTGTTTTACAGTGACAGCTTTGTTGTCGGGCACAATTTTTAATCAAATGCATGTTAAATGGAATTCTTTATATTTATTTTGAAACCGATACTTTTAACAAATCAATTGACAGATTAATTTTTAATTTAATATAAACCTCATGAAACCCTACCATTTGTTATTATTGATTTTGATTCTGATAACAATCAATTGCGCTAATCCAATTCCCAAAGCTCCCAAAGCTGTTCTAGTTATTCATGGCGGTGCCGGTTGGATTCTTCGAGAAAACGTATCAGACAGTATGGAAAATGCCTACGTAAAAACGTTAGAAGCAGCGCTTGTCAAAGGAAGAGCTGTTGTCAAAGAGGGAGGCAATAGTTTAGATGCTGTTCAGCAGGCTATTGAACACCTTGAAGACTCACCCTTGTTTAATGCCGGAAAGGGTTCGGTTTTTACTTACAATGAAACAAACGAAATGGATAGTTCCATTATGGATGGTAAAACTGGGGGTGCAGGTGCAGCGAGTGGTATAAGAACAATAAAAAATCCCATTCAAGTTGCACGAGCAGTGTTAGATAAATCTGTTCACGTATTTCTGAGTGGCGCTGGCGCAGAAGAGTTTGCCGTCAAACAAGGGCTGAAACAGGTTGATCCAACTTACTTTTTCACCAAACAAAATTATGAGAGGCTAAAAGATGTGAAAATTTCTATGACTATTCCAAGTCAAGAAAAATTAGGTACTGTAGGAGCTGTAGCGCTAGACTTAAATGGGAATTTAGCGGCTGGAACTTCAACTGGCGGCATGACAAATAAGCGCTACGGCCGCATAGGTGATGTTCCCGTCATTGGCGCAGGAACCTATGCAGAAAATGATGTTTGTGGTATTTCAGCAACTGGACATGGTGAGTTTTTTATTCGAAATGTGGTAGCCCATGACATAGCCGCACGCATGAAATACGCTAGACACAATATTGTTAAAGCGTCAACAGAAGTTATTGCTGCACTTAAAGCAAAAGGTGGCGCAGGGGGTGTTGTTGGGTTAGATAGTTATGGACATGTTGTTATGCCTTTTAATACACCCAGCATGTTTAGAGGTTATATTTCACTGGATGGAGATCCTGTTGTCTCTATCTATGGCGAAGACTAAGCATCAACTGCAGCTGCTAGGTTTTCCGACAAGCGTTTGTATATTCCAGAGGTTAACTTCTCACGAATAGAAGAAAAGGCATCTAAAGTTTCACGCACATCTTCAAGTGTGTGTGATGATGTTGGAATAAGACGCAACAAAATCAGCCCTTTAGGTATTACTGGATAAACGACTATAGAACAAAATATACCGTAGTTTTCACGAAGATCTTTTACCAAAACCATTGCTTCTAGAATACTTCCTTTAAGATAAACCGGAGTAACACAGCTTTGCGTAGTACCAATATCAAATCCACGTTCTTTTAATCCCGATTGGAGTGCATTAACATTTTCCCAAAGTTTTGCTTTTAGCTCTGGCATAGAACGTAACATCTCCAGTCTTTTTAAAGCTCCTTTAACCAACACCATTTGTAGCGACTTAGCAAAAACTTGTGAACGCATATTATATTTCATGAAGTCCATGATTTCTTTGTCACCAGCGATAAAAGCACCTGTACTTGCCATAGACTTAGCAAATGTGGCAAAGTAAACATCGATATCATCCATAATACCCTGCTCTTCTCCAGCTCCAGCGCCAGTAGCACCAAGAGTTCCGAAGCCATGTGCATCATCGACCAAAAAGCGAAAACCGTATTTTTCTTTGAGCGCCGCTATTTCACGTAAACGTCCTTGTTCGCCACGCATACCAAATACACCTTCAGAAATAACCAAAATGCCACCACCTGTTTCACTGGCTACTCGTGTGGCACGCTGTAAGTTTTTTTCAAGACTTTCAATATCGTTGTGACGGAATGTAAATCTCTTTCCGACATGCAAACGAACCCCGTCTACAATACATGCGTGTGAGTCAACGTCATATACAATAACATCGTTTTTGGAAACTAAAGTATCAATTGTAGAAAGTATTCCTTGATATCCGAAATTCAGCACATAAGCCGCTTCCTTTCCAACAAATTCAGCCAACTCATCTTGTAATTGTTCGTGGTAGGACGTGTGACCCGACATAAGGCGCGCACCCATAGGATAAGCAGAGCCGTGTTCAGCCGCCGCCTTGGCATCAACCTCCCTTACTAGTGGGTGATTGGCAAGACCCAAATAATCGTTTACACTCCAAGTGATTACTTCTTTGCCTTGAAAATACATACGATTACCTATTTCACCTTCAAGTTTGGGAAATGCGAAATAACCTTCAGCGACAGAAGCCCACTTTCCAAGTGGACCTTTATTATTACGTATTTTTGCAAATAAATCGTTAGTCAATGTATTGGTTTTTAAGTTATTACAAATATAAGTATTAAGCTGACATGAGCTCTTATAGATTTAACGAATATACTCTATTGGTTTTTCCTTTTCGATATTTTTAGCGTCAAAAAAGCCTTGTTCTCGCATCCATTCATCGCTATATATTTTACTCATATAACGAGAGCCGTGATCACAAAATATAATAACAACAACACTATTTTCGTCGAAAAAGGTGCCTGCCTTTTGCAGTTGTCGGGCAGCTTGAAGTGCTGCTCCAGAAGTATATCCAACAAACAGACCCTCTTGCTTGGCAATGTCTCTTGCTGCATGTGCACTTTCCTCATCTGTTACTTTTTCGAAATGATCAATAACATCAAAATCTGTAGTCGAGGGAATAAGGTTCTTACCCAAGCCCTCTATTCTATATGGGTAAATTTCGTTTGGGTCAAATTCTTGAGTTTCGTGGAATTTCTTTAAAACCGATCCATATGCGTCTACTCCTATGACTTGAATATCTTTATTTTGTTCTTTTAAATAACGTCCAATGCCAGAAATAGTTCCACCAGTACCACTACTGGCAATCAAGTGTGTAATCTTACCGCTTGTTTGATTCCAGATTTCAGGACCAGTAGTAAGGTAATGTGCTTCAGTATTGAGTTCGTTAAAATATTGATTGATATAAATAGATCCCTCAATCTCGTTACTCAACCGTTTGGCCACTTGATAGTAAGAACGTGGATCGTCGGCGCTCACATGACCTGGACAAACGTAGACCTTAGCACCCATTGACCTTAACATATCTATTTTATCTGGTGAAGATTTAGAGGTTACGGCTAGTATGCACTCATAACCTTTAATGATACTAACCATAGCCAAGCTGTACCCTGTGTTCCCAGATGTTGTTTCAATAATTGTGTTGCCAGGTTTTAAAATTCCCTTTTTTTCAGCTTGTTCAATTATATGAAGTGCAATTCTATCTTTATTAGAATGACCAGGGTTAAAGGCTTCGACTTTTGCAAAAAAGTCACCCTTAAACTTTTTAGTGATACGATTGAGCTTAACAAGAGGTGTATTTCCAATCAGCTCGAGAGCGCTATTATGTGCAATTATTTTATTGGTCGTCATATTGTAGCACAGGTGTGCAAAAATATTGGTGAACAAATTTAATAAAAATCAACTAAACATAGTTTTGTCTAGTTCTTTTCCAAATACAGAAGAAAAGCATATTCCATTGCAATTTCTTTTAATGCTTCAAAGCGACCAGAAGCGCCTCCATGGCCAGCATCCATATTGGTATGCAAAAGAATCAAATTATCACCCTGTTGCACGTCACGAAGTTTGGCTACCCATTTTGCTGGCTCCCAATATTGAACTTGTGAATCATGCAAACCTGTTGTAACCAATGTATTAGGATAAGACATAGGCTTCACATTGTCATAAGGTGAGTATGATTTAATGTAATGGTAATAAGTTTCGTCGTTTGGGTTACCCCATTCGTCATATTCACCCGTTGTGAGCGGAATAGAATCATCTAACATGGTTGTCACTACATCAACAAAAGGTACGGCTGCTATAATTCCTTTATAAAGTTCTGGCGCCATATTCATTACAGCGCCCATCAGTAATCCACCAGCTGAACCACCCATTGCATATAAATGTTCAGGTGAGGTGTAAAATTGGTTGATCAGAAATTTTGAACAAGCAATAAAATCTGTAAATGTATTCCTTTTAGTAAGTTGCCTCCCGTTTTCATACCAAGTTCTGCCCAAATACTCTCCCCCCCTTACGTGGGCTATAGCAAATACAAATCCCCTATCCAATAAACTCAATCGAACAGATGAAAAATAAGGATCGATAGTGTTACCATATGAACCATATCCATATTGAAGTAATGGGGTTTTTGGTGTCAATGCAGTATTTATGTGTCGAACCAATGAAATCGGAATTTTTGTACCGTCATCTGCAGTGGCCCACAAGCGCTCAGCAACATAATTGGATTTGTCAAAGGTACCGCCCAGAACTTCCTGCTCTTTTTTAACTTCTTTAGTTTTACTAATGGTATTGAAATCAATTACACTTGAAGGAGTTGTAAGAGAAGTGAAATTATACCTAAAGGTTTGGGCATCAAAATCGACATTGGTACCTAAAGAAGCAGAATAGGTCTCGCTTTCAAAGTCCATATAATAATCTTCACTACCGTCCCATTTTACCACCCGCAGCTGAAGCAATCCATTGATGCGCTCAGAAACCACCATGAAATCACGAAAAAGTTCAACTCCGTCTAAAAGTACATTGTCACGATGCGGAAGCACATCAATCCAGTTTTTTTTGTTTGGTGATGCCACTGGCGCCTTGACTAATTTAAAATTAGTACTATTATCGG
>Ga0066825_10000392_pt1 | contig 14229 bp, 14 predicted proteins | sample ETNtaG_6_FD_65608 | JGI IMG/M metagenome (GOLD analysis project Ga0066825, IMG submission 65608) | Marine microbial and viral communities from oxygen minimum zone, Eastern Pacific Ocean - ETNP201306SV45 | ecosystem: Environmental > Aquatic > Marine > Oceanic | place: Pacific Ocean: Eastern...
GCTAGTTTTGATAAGAATAAACTTTTTGTTTATTCTTACCCTCCGGGCAAGTTTTGTAAACTTGTCGTGCGCTGACTTTATCAGCGATCAAGACTAGTTCCTTAAACCGCTCGGACACCCTCCAATATTTATATGTTTCATATCCAATCTAGCATAGTACGCTAGTTTTGATAATAATAAACTTTAAAGGAGTAGAGATCCATTATTTGTAAGCTTTATATTTAGATGTATTTTTCATCTAGATAACTTACCAGGAATAAAATATAAAAAATTTAAGTAAAAGCAATAGGATTTGTGATAAATAATGAAAAATACTTGAAATCATAACAATATTGGCACAAAATTGGCCTCTGGTTTTAGCTTGATATTATAGGAGTTGATTGATTGTATAATGTTTGCTAAAAGAAACCTTGCAGAAAATTAATCGAAAAAAGAAAAAATGTCAGATCAATATATAGGTGCAGATATTTTAATAAAAGCATTGCTTGATAACGGAATAGATACAATTTTTGGTTATCCTGGTGGTGCCGTACTGCCTATATATGATGAGTTATTTAAACAAAATAAATTACGCCATATTTTAGTAAGGCACGAGCAAGCAGCGGCACATGCAGCCGAAGGATATGCAAGATCTACGGGGAAAATAGGTGCGTTGTTGGTAACTTCTGGTCCAGGAGCTACTAATACTATTACAGGGCTTACAGATGCTATGCTTGATTCGATACCAATAATTTGTATTACCGGACAGGTTCCTTCTGCTTTGATTGGAACTGATGCTTTTCAAGAAGCAGATACGATTGGATTAACTCGTTCTTGTACTAAGCATAATTATTTGGTAAAGGATGTAAATGCGATAGAGAAGACAGTTCATGAATCTGTTATGATTGCTACTACTGGAAGACCAGGTCCAGTATTAATAGATATTCCAAAAGATATATTAAATAGAAAAGCTTCGTATAAAAAATTAACAAAGGTTGATAGGCCTTCATATAAGCCTTACCAGATTTATAAAGAGCACAATGTGGCGGCAATAGAGGAGGCTGTTGAGTTAATAATGAAAGCAAAAAAACCTGTGTTTTATACTGGGGGAGGGGTTATTAATTCTGGCCAAGAGGCGGCTAAGTTGCTCACAGAACTAGTTGATTTTACAGGGTTTCCAATTACTAGCACATTAATGGGATTGGGAGGATATACTTCTGGTGATGAGAAGTTTTTAGGAATGCTGGGCATGCATGGTACATATGAAGCTAATATGGCTATGGCTGAATGTGATGTTATGATTAATGTCGGTGCGAGATTTGATGATAGAATTACTGGTAGAACTGATAAATTCTCGCTAGCCTCTAAAAAAATACATGTAGATATAGATGATTCATCGATTAACAAAAATATTGATGTAGATATTAAGTTAGTAGGTGATGCTAAGGATATTGTAAAACAGCTATTATTCTCACTCAAAAAACGAGATACTAGTAAGTTAAAAGATAATACAAAAAAATGGTGGAAGACGATTTCTGATTGGAGGAAAGCAGATTCTCTAGGTTTTCAACAAGAAGGGGAGTTAATCAAACCACAATTTGCGATTCAGTCCTTATATGAACAAACCAATAAATTATCTCCTATAATAGGAACTGATGTTGGTCAGCATCAAATGTGGGCTGCCCAATATTTTAAATTTAGTAGCCCTAATAAGTGGCTTACCTCAGGGGGGCTAGGTACTATGGGTTATGGAATGCCAGCTTGTATGGGAGCGCAAATAGCTAATCCTGATGCTTTGGTATGTTGTGTTTCTGGTGAGGCATCAATACAGATGAATATTCAAGAACTTTCAACCATTAAGCAATATAGATTGCCTGTAAAAATATTTATTTTAAATAATGGGTATATGGGCATGGTAAGACAGTGGCAGGAACTATTTCATGGTGATAGATATTCAGAAAGCTATATGGATGCATTGCCTGATTTTGTAAAGCTCGCTGAGAGCTATGGAATTAAAGGTATAAGATGTGACAAATCAGAAGATTTGCAAGATAAAATCAAGGAAATGATTGATTATCAAGGGCCGGTGGTTTTTGATTGTATAGTTGATCCTAGAGAAAATGTATATCCAATGATTCCTGCAGGAGCAGCTCATTATGAAATTGAATTGGGACCTGACCATAAGCAGGATATTGAACTTGATAAGAATAGAGTATAATGACAGAGTTAAATACTGAAGATAGACATGTAATATCGGTTGTAGTAGATAATGAATTTGGTGCTTTAGCTAGAGTGGTAAGTTTGTTTTCTGCCAGGGGGTATAATATAGAAACTTTATCTGTTGCGGTAATAGACAGTCAGGATAATCTATCTAGAATGACTATTACTACATATGGATCTCAAGAAGTAATTGATCTAATTATTAAATTGTTACATAGATTAGTTGCGGTTCATGATGTTACAGATCTAACAAATTCAGGTCCTTTTTTAGAAAAAGAATGCGCTTTAATTAAAGTAAGTATCAATGAAAAAAACAAAGATGAAGTGCTAAGGATTGCTCATACCCAAAAAGCAAAATTACTTAATCACACAAATGATTATATGATTTTTGAACTAACAGATGGTTTCTCAAGAATCAGAGCTTTCATATCATTGTTAGAACCATACGGAATATTAGAAACGTCCCGTACCGGATACGCAGCATTGCCACTATAGTTTTTTGTATTAACACCTGGCATTATTAATGCTTGTTTTTAATTGTTTACGTATAAGGTTTTGTTTGAATTTTGGAGTAGATCCCTGATATTTTGCTTACGCAAAATTCTGGTATGACGAGGGGGTAGGTACAAAATTTTAGAATGACGGGAAGACAGGCGTAAAGGCACTACATCCTTCTTATGGCTACGAATTTTTTTCTTTCCGTCATCTTGTACTTGATATGAGATCATGCTTCAATTCTCCCCATACCAATTTTTTTATTTTCTGTAAATCGGTTAATACCACCAGATTCATCTGGTTTTATACCGTCTATCAACCCATCAACCTTGGTTGGTGGTTCTTGAGTAACTAAAATTATCCCTCTATAACGTGTCCAGCTTCAAGCTGGGACATTTCATGGTTTGAGAGTTTGAAATCGAAGATGGTTAAATCGGATATCATATGATTTTTGTTACTTGTTCCTGTTAATGGAATCATTCCTATTTGGTAGGCGAAACGGAAAATTACATGTTCAGGAGAGACTATATATTTTTTAGCAATCTCGCTTATTGCTGGATTCATGAGGACATGCATATTTGCTGTTAGTAATGAAAATCCTTGATAATGTATTTTATGTTTCTGACAAAATTCTCTAACTTCTTTATCCCACTGCTGGCTGGCATAACACCGATTTTGTACCATCATTGGTTTAATTTTGGAGTTTTCTACTAGCATTCTGATTTGTTCAAAATTTACATTACTGATACCAATAGATTTTGTTTTTCCGCTTTTATATAGTTTTTCTAAGGTTTCCCATGCTATAAAATCTTCTTCCCCAAGAAAAGGATAATTATAAGGACCATGTAGTAAATATGAGTCTAGATAATCAGTGTGTAGATTATTTAATGTGCTGTCGAAAGATTGTAGTATTTGTGTTTCTATATTAGCCTTTTTGTCATAGGGGATGACGTGATCTTGTCCGCCAATAGAAGTAAATTTCGACTGTAACCAAAGTTTCTTTCTTGGGATCCCCCTTTTTTCGACATTAAGTAATGCTTTTCCGACTAAAGGTTCTTTATAATGTTTATTTTGGTTTGCAGTGTCAATCGCTCTAAAGCCAGATTCTATTGCAAGTTCCACTAATTCGGTTGTGGCTTTTTCTTTCCAAGCTGTACCGTAAATAAAAGATGGTATATTTTTGGATTGGTTGTGGTTTTTATATTTAGGTGGCATTACCCCCTTAATTTTTGTTTTATTATCAAAAATTTTCATTATTAGCTTGCTTGTGAATTAAGAGTAGTTTCTGAATTTGCGATATATTGCACTAAGTTATTAATACCAGTTGCAATATTTTCAATTGGCTCATCATTCATATAAGCCGGGGTAGTTACTATGTTATTTTGCGAATCGATGCATATTTCTGTGGAGTTTTTTACCTCATAATTAACCCCAAAAGGAGATATGGTGTTTTTGCAGTTTTCTTCATTACCTGTAGTGACGGTAATGTTGGAGTTTTCGAATATTTTTGCAATTAATGCAGGTGCTATACAAATTCCGCAAATAAGTTTTTTCTTATTAAAAAAGTCATTTAATATATTCGATATATCGTTATATACGGTAGCTTTTTCGCCATCAAAAGCGAAAGTAAATAGATTCTTTGCAACACCAAATCCACCTGGTAAAATAACTGCTAAAAAATCTTCAGTTTTCAATTCTTCTAGAGGTAGTACCTCACATCTTGCTATACGAGCTGATTCTTCTAGGATGTTTCTTGTTTGATTATTTGGCTGTTTTGTTAAATGGTTTATTGTGTGATGTTGATTACGGTTAGGAGCAAAACACTGGTAAGAAAAACCATGTTTTCTAATAGAGTGTAAGGTAAGTACAGATTCGTGAATTTCGCTGCCATCTAAGAATCCGCATCCAGTTAAAATTACAGCAATTTTCTTTGTCATAATTAAACCTCCAATTACATAACATTTTTAGTAATCATAGTCATATTATCACAATTTGTAAGGAATAATTTCATAATGGTTAAAATATCTATTAAATTATATGAAATAAGGGAGTATTTTGAATGTAAGTTCTACATGAGGAATTATAGGTTTTTGAAGATAGTTATTACTCTGATAGAATGATTTTATCTTTTTCTATTACGATGATTCGGTCCTTATATAATTTTCCAAGAGCCTTTTTATAAACGCTTTTACTAATTTTAAAATGTTCATAAATAATTTCCGGTGAGGATTTATCTGTAATATTAATACTGCCCCCCTTATTCTTGATAAAGTCCAGAATATTTTGGGCAGAATTATCGATCGCTTCTATTCCTTTTTCCTGGAGCGTTAGGTCAATTCTGCCATCTGTTCGAATTTTTTTGATATAACCGTCTTTAATTTCTCCAACTTTTATTTTTTGTAATAAATCGCTATTATGTATTAGCCCGATATGGGTGCCATTAATTACGGCTTTATATCCAAGTTCGGTCTGTCTAGAAATATGAAGATTAACTTTTTGATTTATAGTAAAATGGTCATCTAGGTCCTCTTCTTTTAGAAATGAGTCTAATTTACTGCTTGCTGCAATCCTGCCCATTACATCAATAAATAAAAATACAGTATAGAATTTTCCTTTAAGCATAGGAATACGCTGTTCTTTAAAAGGAGCTAGAATGTCTTTGGGTAGGCCCCAATCTAGGAATGCTCCGAACTTGCCAATGGATACAACTTTTAAATGGGCGCATTGCCCTATTTCGGCAAATGGAATTTCAGTAGTTGCGATTAACCTATCTTCAGAATCAAGATAAATAAATACTTTCAGTTCATCACCTTCATTTGCATCTTTAGATGCGTAACGCCTAGGTAATAAAATTTCTCCTAACTCCTCTCCATCGAGGTAAAGACCAAAATCCACCTTTTTTAAGATAGTTAAGATATTTGTTTTGCCAAGTTCAGCCATGACAAATTTCTTATAGGAATAATAATAAGGTTACAAACTCTAGAATAGCAAAAGATAATGCTATGAATAACATTTCTATGGAACGATCAATATATTTTTCTTTTTTACGATTTTCTACAATATAATGTACTATACATTTGTTGTAATCGATTAGTTTATGATGCTTTATTAGGCTAATATCTTGTTTATAAGTTTCTTCAGAAACAATCTTTCCGGATGCGTTACTAATTGAAAAATCGCTACCATATTTTAATGATCTATGTAAGTAAAAGAAGCTAATTACAACTCCTAAAGTAAAAGTAATTAAACTAAAACAAAATATACTAAAGCATAATTTGTTGGGTCTTAATATACGTACAACATCAGGGAAATGGGCAATGAAATTTACTAGGATTAATCCTATCAATCCGATGATCAGGCCTGATAAAATTAGAGCTTTATTGTCTAATTTGTGCCTTTCGTTAAGCACATCATCTAGATGATGTGTGCATTGGTCATAAATAAAATCAATTCTATCTGGATTATTTATTATATCTTTAAAATCGTAATTCTTAGAGAATGCTTTGTTTTTGATAAATTGGTTAACATTGCTAGGTTTATTCGTGGTTTTACCCTTCCTCAACACATCATTCTTGGTTGGTGGTTTTTGGGTATCAGAATATTTATTTTTTTTAGCAGACATGAACCTCCTTATGAAAATTAAAATTATCTTTGTTGTTTTGTTCTATCAGCTTTAGTTGGCGGAAGGTAAAACAATAGACAATCTTGTGATATTAGAGGATTTACAGAAAATAAATATCTCCGTCAATTTCTTTTTTGTAAGTCGGTTAAGATTATGAGGCTTATCTATCTTTTTACCTTCTATCAACCTATCAAGCTTGGTTATTGAATTTTTATAATTGGTTTTAGATTTTTGATCAATTAATAGCAAGATTTATGGATTTAAAGAACAAATATATTCCTATCATTAAGAGTAAGGAGTTGATGATATAGTTAAAGATTGTGTCATTGATTTTGTTTAATATTATTTTGCCTAAATATACTCCGAAAATTGTGGCAGCAATGATGATTATAATTTCTGTTAAATATGAGCTATATGAAAATTTTACTATAGTGACTAAGAAAGTAATTTTGCTGATTTGTAAAATGAACTGACAAATTGCTTTAGTAGCTATTAAACTCTCTTTTTTACACCCTGATTTTTGTAATATAGGTATCATGAGGGGGCCGCTTACTCCTATAATCATTGATGTGGTTGCTACCAAATACACACATATTGTTTTTGTGATACTAGATTTATTTGAGTGTCTATCGTCCACAAGTTCATCAATATTGGTTTCTGGTTTTTTGGTAAAAAGGTTCCTAACTGAAGTTTGGCAGATGAAAATACTTACTATAAATAGTAAGATTATAGGGTTTACAATATTGATTAGAACCGATCCAGTATAGCATCCGAGTATGACCGGTAGCATAAATAAAAAAACAATTTTCCAATGTATGAATTTCCAGAAAAATAATAACTTTGTACCATTTACTAGCATTTGTGAGAAGCCGTGAATACCAATTGCGGCTTGTATGCCATACGAAATTGATAGAAATCCAAATAATATTACTCCTCCCGCCACTCCAGCTGAAGTTAAAACAATACTGCTAATACAAGTAAAAACGAATAATAATTCAAACATTTTTTTGTTAGTCGGTTAGCATCATAAAGTTTATCTGGTTTTTTACCTTCCATCAACTATTCAAACCTTGGCTAGTGATAATAATAAGAGGCGAGATCCTTTTTGGATTTAAACTTTTTTAACATTGATTCATATACATCTGATTTTTTTGCATCATCTGTGCATATGATTTTTTTATATTTTCCGTCAGGTTGCATTTCCCATCTTGATTGATTGTCTTGTAAATATAGTTGCAAAATCTCCCATAATTCTTTTTTATTACTTTTATTTTTAATAGGTACTACAAGTTCTACACGTCTTTGCAGATTTCTATTCATCCAGTCGCATGAACCCATAAATAATTTACCTTCACCAGTGTTTTTTGCTGCGTCATGAAAATAATAGATGCGCGAATGTTCCAAGAATCTACCAACCACAGAATGCACTTTTATATTCTTACTTTGATTTTCAATTCCAGGAACTAAACAGCAAAAATCTCTAACAATTAAATCTATTTCTACTCCTGCATTAGATGCTTCATATAATTTATTGATTACGTCAATATCTTCTAATGCATTTACTTTTATGATAATTCTGGCAGTTAAATTCTTTTTTTTATTGGTAATTTCGTTTTCTATTAAGCGAATAAAATTTGTTTTGATTAAAGGTCCAGATAAAATATTTTTATATGAAACATATGAAGAAATTCCGGTTAGATAATTAAATAGCTGTATTATGTCTTTGCATATCCTTTTATCGGCGGTGAAAATTCCAATATCAGAATATGTTTTTGCAGTATTAGGATTGTAATTTCCGGTTGAAATATGGACATAAGGTCTGATTCCATCTGGATCACGCCTTACAATCATACACATTTTGGCATGGATCTTGAATCCTACTATACCCATTAAGACATGGATTCCTTCCTTTTCTAGCATATTTGTAACTTCCAAATTACTTTCTTCATCAAATTCTGCATGCAATTCAACTACTACTGTTACCTGCTTTCCATGCCGGGCTGCTTTGATTAAAGATTTGATTATGTTGCTTTCTATTTGAGTACGGTAAATCGTCATTTTTATTGCTAATACATCTTTATCTTTTGCGGCTTTTAGAATAAACCCTTCTGTGGAACCGGAGAAACTTTCATAAGGGTGAAATACTAAAGTGTCTTTTTTGGCAATATCATGAAATATTTCTTTCTCATTTTCGGTGAAACTTTGGGGTGCTCTAGGGATAAATTTCTGATATTTTAATTCTGGGCGATCTAATAATGTGAGTTCCTCAAATGAAGTATAATGGTTAAAGTTATTGGTAACAAAAATATCATCTTGTTCTAGGTCTAGCCTTTCTTTTATGTAGTTAATGATATCCATATTACCATTTTCTGGATATTCTAATTTTATTGCAGGGGAAAATTTTCTACCTCTTAAATTTTCATACATATTTCCTTTAAAATTAGCTCCATCAACGATTGGATTCAGGCACATATCTCTAGTAATTTTAAATATTGTGGAGCCGACTATTTTTATATCTACAAAAAGATGTGTGAGGTTGTTTTCTATTATTTCGTCGATATGAATAAAATATTTTCCCTCTTTCTTACTAGGCATATTGTACCATTGTTTGATATGTTTAGGTATTTTTATTCTAGCAAAAAGATTTTCTTTCTTTTTAGGGTCCCTAACAATGATTCCTAGAGATTTTGAGAGGTTCGAAATACGCGGAAAAGGATGAGCAAATCCCACAACTAAAGGAGTAAGAATTGGAAAAATTTCTTCTAGGAAGATTTTGTTTAAAAACTCTTTTTGTTCTTTGGTGGTTTGTTGCCAGTTCTTTAAAAAAATTCCTTCTGCTTCTAGGTTTGGATATATTGAGGAGTTTAAGATATCGCTAAATTCTTTATTTTGTGCGATGATTTCTTCCTTTACTTGATAAAATAGTGAATCAGATTTGTCAGCTACATCTGGCCCTCTATAGGCAATATTTCTAAGAATACTGATTCTTTTCATATAAAAATCATCTAGATTTCTTATAAATATATCACAGAATTTTAGCCTCTCGAGTAATGGGGTATCGTTGCTGGAAATTTTATGTAATACTCTTTTACTATATTGAAGCCATGATAAATCCCTATTAATTAATCTGGTCATTTTGATCTTTGTAAAATCATTATGTGATTAGTTCAAATTACCACAGAAAAGAAGTTAATGCAAATTTGTTAGTTGGGTTTTGGTGTGGGATTAATTGATGGAGATCCCGGATATTTTTTTACAAAAAATTCCGGGATGACGAGAGAATGGAAATTCCGGGATGATGACGAGAGAATCGAAATTACGGGATTGACGAGGAGTGGGAGCGCAACATTGGTCTGGGATGATGGGGTGGGAGAAAAATTGGTCTGGGATTGTAGGGGGTAGGTGCAACAATCTTAACAATTCTTAAATTGGGCAATGTAAAATCCGTAGCTATAATATTTATGATATTTTCTATATAGATCAATTTCTTTAATTTCTGCATCAACAATTGATTGTGCGTCATTACTGCTATGCTGCGAAAGAAAATTTTTGAACTTTTCTTGTAATAGAGCGTAATAATTTTCGGTCCAACAGATTTTAGGTAAAGGAAAATATCCCATTAATGTAAAGCCTTCATCTTCCATAATTTTAATTTTTTCTGAAGGCCTAGCAATTTGCGGATATTCTTTATTCCAATAAGAGGTGAGTTCATCAGGACGTTTTGAAGTTAACCACGAAATTTCTGAAACAGCTAAAATGCCATCATCTTTTAGAAATTGCTTGAAATAAGATACGCCTTCGGCAAAGCCCATATTATATATTGCTCCTTCAGACCAAATTGCATCTAGGCTGTGTGTTGCAAAAGGTAATGTTGCCATTGAGCAGGTGAGGGTAGTGATATTGTCCTCTAAGTTTTTTTCTGCTGCCTTTTCTTGCAAAATTTTAAGAAAATCAGGAAATAAATCTACAGCAGTAATTTGCGCTTTTAACTCTTCTGCTAAAATGAGGGTCGATGCCCCGGTTCCGCATCCAATATCAGCAATTTGTAACTTTTTATTAGATTGAATATCTTTTAATCCAGATAACTGAATTGCTACCTTAGTTAGCGCATCACTTCCAGGGCCTTGTCTATCGTTTCTTTTATGTAGATCAATGAGTAGTTCGTAGTAATTCATTTTTTTCTTTTTTTAACACTAGATTTATTCTGATTTTGTTAAATTGCCATGCCTTTTTTTCTTTTTCGTTTTTTTGGTTTATATATTTTTTGTTGTTTTGTTAATATCATTTTGCATAAGGACGATAAGGATTCTTGGTCGCACATTGTGAAGCTTCCGCCTAATGATACTTCGTCGCTAAAGTCTTTGAGATAAAAATTTGGCTCTTTGATGAATTTGTCTTTTCTGATATTGGTATAGGAAATTTTATAGATTTTATTATCTACTATTATAAGTCTGTGCGATTGAAATTTTATAAAATTTTGTTTTTTTGAATTACCGTTTTTTTCTGAATTGCATACCGAAACAAGTAAAGTAAAAGGATAATTATAGTCATTGTAGAACCTTCCTCTATATGCTCTATGGTAGCTTCCTTTGCATTTTGATCTATCGCTTTGTGAGAGGTTTAATGTTTTTTGGTGAATATCACTCAGTGTTACTTTTTTGTTTTTTGTTGTACGGAATATTTCAATCAATACACTCCTTCTATCTTTAGGTGCTACATATTTGTTGTGAGTTTTTATTGAGCATGATTCATCTTTTGAACATTTTTTTACTGATTCAAATGTTCTTAACTTTGTACATTTTGGATTTTCTTTTGTTTTATAACAACCTTCCATTTCTATCTTCTTGGTAATAAAGGGTACTAGAAGGTCAGAATATATTTTATTGAAATCCGATTTTATGATAGGGTTGCTATATTGTTTCCGATTTTTTATTTCAAAATTTGCAGCCCAGCTGCTCAGTGGTATTGCCAAAAATTTTCTATCAATATTCTCAGAAATGTAGAATGCATCAACTTTTTTGAATCTGTTATGTTTCTTTTCATCAGTATCATTAAGTTTAGTTAGGCTAAGACATGAGGGAATAAATAATGATATGAGAAATAATAAAATTATATGATATGCTTTTTGGTTCACTGGCTGATAAAATCTTTTGTGATTACATGAGGAAATTACAATAAATGATTCAAAGTTTCAATTTTCTGCTGTTTTTTCTTATTAGAAAATCTTCTACTCAAAAACTTTTTTATTAAAATGCACTACAAAGATGGGACTTGGTATTATATATAAGATTGCCGCTATTATTGGAAGTTTATGAAGATTGTTAGAAATAAAATTAACGATATCATTCATAAATTATCTTTGGACAATTCAAAGAGATGTATTAATAAAGATAATTATTTAGATTTTATTGCGTAATCGAGTTTACAATTGCTTCGCAGACTAAGTATGCTTACTAATAGAGCTGCGTTCCTTTCTTACTGACTAAGTCTGTTTATTTGCTATCTGGTTTGCATGTGATTTTGAGGAGGAAATATCCGCTGATTGCTGATAATACTGATCCTAAAATCACTCCAAGTCTTACATAAGTTTGGGTTTGGATGTCGTCGAAGGCTAAAGTTCCGATAAAAAGACTCATAGTAAATCCGATTCCGGTGATTAGTGACATCGCATAATATTGTGACCAATTAGTGTTTTCAGGTAATTTACATATTTTTAATGTGATGCAAATAAAGGTTGATAACATGATTCCAATTTGTTTTCCAAAGAATAAGCCAAGAGAAATTCCTAAAGTAATAGGGTGTAATAACATTTCTAGAGAAAGACCTGTGAGTGATACTCCAGCATTTGCAAAGGCAAAAATAGGTAAAATTGCATAGGCAACCCATGGATGTAACCCGTGTTCTAGGGAGCGTGCAGGTGAGCCTCCTAGTTTGTTTTTTGCTCTAAGCGGAATGAATAGGGCGATTACTACTCCTGCCAAAGTAGCATGAACTCCAGATTTTAAAACACATACCCATAGGAAAATTCCTACAATTATATATGGGGTTATTTTTGTGACACCTCTTTTGTTTAAAATATAAAGACTTAAGATTGCAATAGAGGTAAATGCTAGCGAGATTATAGAAAGGCTTTTTGTGTAAAATAATGCAATAATTACTATGGCAGCTAAATCATCTATGATTGCAATTGCAACTAAACAAATTTTTAAAGATTGAGGAACCCGTTTTCCAAGTAAAGTAATAACACCAAGCGCAAATGCAATATCAGTAGCAGCAGGTATTGCCCATCCATTGATATTTTCTGTTCCGAAATTAAAATATGAATAAATTACTGCTGGCAATGCTAGACCTCCAAATGCAGCAATGACTGGTAAAATTACTTGTTCTTTAGAGGATAATTGGCCTTCAAGAATTTCTCTTTTTATCTCTAGTCCTACAAGTAGAAAGAATATTGCCATCAACCCGTCATTTATCCATAAAAGCAGAGGTTTGTTAATTGCGAAACTGCCAATTTGAATGATAACGGGAGTATTTAGTAAATATCCGTAAAAGCTTCTTAATGGAGAGTTTTCAACTAAAATTGCTACCAAAGCGGTCATCCCAAGCAATATACCTGCGGATGCTTCAAGTCTAAAAAACTCTTTTATCATTTTTACTGGCGAGTATGTGGACATAATTTTTTTGTAAGTCGGTTAATATCACTAGATTGATCTGGTTTTCTTGCCTCCTATCAACTATGTCTAGCGGTTTTAGAGGTAATCTTCAGTTAATTGAAAAGCGACTATAACCTATAATTTTTTAATTTAAAGCTATTCAAAATTTGGCTGGATTCGTTAAATGAATTTATCAATTCGTGATTCATTAATTTCATTAAATTGGCAAAGCATAATTGAAGCTCTTTGTTTTCTTCGTTTACCTTAGAGATTAAAGATTCTACCTTTTCCATTTTTGTTTTAAAGATTTCGATCTCTTGTTTTAAATTAGTGTCGGTCATGTTTTTTTTGTTAGTCGGTTAGTAGCGTAAGATGTATTTGGTTTTGGGCTCTACTATTGCTGGAATAATTTATAAATGCAATAGAAAATACAGGATATACTCCGTGGAGTTATAGGCGTGTTTATTCATAATCAGGCCATGAATCAACGTGATATAAAAGCTATATTTGGCCAAAGAGTAAGAGAGCTCCGTAAATCCCAAGGATATACGCAAGAGAGTTTTGCTCTTCATTGCAATATTGACCGTAGTTATATGGGAAATATTGAAAGAGGGGAATGTAGTATTACCTTAGTTAGTATAGCAAAAGTAGCAAAGGGATTAAAAATGCCTATGAGTGAATTGCTTGAAGGTGTGGGAATATGAGATGAGATCCCGGATATTTTGCTCCGCAAAATTCCGGGATGACAGGAAGAACCTGAATTCCTTCGCACCTCATCAACTCCGCAATTTTGCCTCAATCCTGGGATTGTGTGCCTCTATCATCCCATACTTCTACCTTCTTTCCCATCACCCCGGATTTCCAGATTCCCTTCCATCATCTCGGATTTCCACATTCTTACATACAATCCCATAATTATTCCTCCTCCCACCACCCTGGAATTATGTTTTCTCCCATCATTCCGGAATTTTGCTTCCTCCCACCACCCTGGAATTTTGCTTCCTCCTGTCATCCCGGAATTATGCCTTCCGCCCGTCATCCTGGAATTATGCCTTCCGCCCGTCATCCTGGAATTATGCCTCCCGCCCGTCATCAACCACGTTTTTAAAAAAGTAATTAATTATTCACAAAGACCTTTTTTTGATTTATGTATTGCTTAATTCTAGCGTTAGCTACAACGATCAATTTTCTCATTAATGCGGTAAGAGCAACCATCTTTTTTTTACCATTACCCACAGCATTTCTATAGGAAACACCAAA